>Ga0256832_1002351_pt1 | contig 12903 bp, 10 predicted proteins | sample 134614metaG_FD_190534 | JGI IMG/M metagenome (GOLD analysis project Ga0256832, IMG submission 190534) | Hydrothermal vent microbial communities from Lau Basin, Pacific Ocean - 134-614 | ecosystem: Environmental > Aquatic > Marine > Hydrothermal vents | place: Pacific Ocean: Lau Basin | collected... | reverse complement strand
AGGAGGACCGGGAGGAGCTGCTCGTCGCGAAGACGACTGAGGACCGGCTGGAGGCGCTCCTTGAGCGGGTGCCCGAGCTCCACCCCTACTCCGTGCCCGAGGTCCTCGCCCTGCCGGTGGAGCAGGGCTACCCTCCCTACCTCGACTGGCTCCACCGCTCGACCCGATTTTCGTAACAAATATGTTTACAAAATCCCCGCCCCGTGCTAGCCTGGGGGCGGGGAGGGAAACGTGAGCAGGACCCACATCCGGGAACGCGCGCGCTTCGCCCCGGGCGAGGTGATCCTCTACCCCGGGGTGCCGGCCCCGGGCGAACCGGTCTACCGGGTGGTCTCGGGGCTGGTGCGGATCCAGCACGTGGACGAGGAGGGCAACGCCCTGACGCTGCGCTTCGTCCGCCCCGGCGAGTACTTCGGGGAGGAGGCGCTGGCGGGGCTCGAGCGCGGCCACTTCGCCGAGGCCCTGACCGAGAGCGAGGTCGAGGCCATTCCCGCCGACGAGCTCCTCGGGGACGAGGCCCGAACGCTCGTCGCCGGCCTGGTCTCGGCGCTGGCCCAGGGCTACGAGCGCATCCGGCGGCTGGTCACCCAGCGGCTGAAGAACCGCATCGCCGCCGCCTTGCTCGAGCTCAAGGACACCGCCCTGGCCCAGACCGACGCCGAGGGCCGCCCGGTGATCCGCCTCACCCACGACGACCTGGCGGCGGCGGTGGGCTCCGTCCGGGAGACCGTCACCAAGGTGGTGGGCGAGCTCGCCCGGGAGGGCTACATCAAGTCGGGCTACGGCAAGATCACCCTCACCGACCTGAAGGGCCTGGAAGACCTAGCAAGCCGCCCGGAATAGGCGATAATGACCCCGGCGGGCCCCCGAGCGGGGGCCCTTTCTGGGGAGGGAAAGGATGCAGACCGGAACCGACCTGATCGTGGTGGGGGCGGGGCCCACCGGCCTCGCGGTGGCCTTCTACGCGGGGATGCGGGGGCTCTCCTCGAGGCTCGTGGACCCCCTCTCGGAGCCCGGGGGGCAGCTCGTCGCCCTCTACCCGGAGAAGTACATCTACGACGTGGTGGGCTTTCCCAAGATCAAGGCCGCGGACCTCGCCGCCCGGCTCGTCGCCCAGGTCGAGCCCTTCAACCCCATCTACGCCCTGGAGGAGCGGGCCGAGACGCTCGCCGAGGACGAGGAGGGCTTCCTCCTCACCACCGACCGGGGCCACACCTACCGGGCCCGGGCGGTGGTGATCGCGAGCGGGCTCGGCGTCTTCGAACCCCGGCGGGTGGGGGCCGAGGGCGAGCGGGAGCTCGAGGGCAAGGGCCTCTTCTACGCGGTCAAGCACCCCGAGGAGTTCAAGGGCAAGGAGGTCCTCATCGTCGGCGGGGGCGACAGCGCGGTGGACTGGGCGCTGATGCTCAAGAACATCGCCCGGGTGACGCTCATCCACCGCCGCACCGCCTTCCGCGCCCACGAAAAGAGCGTCGCCGACCTCGAGGCCGCCGCCCGGCGGGGAGAGCTCGCCCTGAAGACGCCCTACGTGCTCAAGGCGGTGCGCGGGGACGACTGGGTCCGGGAGGCCGAGATCGAAAACCTCAAGACCGGCGAGCGCGAGGCGCTTCCGGTGGACGCGGTGCTCGTCCTCGCCGGCTTCCTCACCAAGCCCGGACCCTTGGCGAACTGGGGCCTTGAGCTCGAGGGCAACAAGATCGTGGTCAACACCCGGATGGAGACGAGCCGCAAAGGGGTCTTCGCCGCCGGCGACGCGGTCACCTATCCCGGCAAGCTCAAGCTGATCCAGATCAACTTCGGCGAGGCCGCCACCGCCGCCAACTACGCCGCCGCCTACGTCACCGGCGAGCGCGCCCACCCCGGCCACTCCTCCGACCGCGGGACCCCGGCGGAAAAAGGCGCCTAGAATAGGGTCGGAGGTGATGGAGGCTATGAAGCGAATCGGGCTTTTAGTGGCGGCGCTCCTGCTCGGCGCCCTCGCCTTCGCCGGCGAGTTCTCGATCATCCACTTCAACGACGTCTACGAGATCCAGCCGGTGAAGAAGGGCAAGTACGGCGGGGCCGCCCGGGTGGCGACGCTGATCAAGGAGCTCGGGGGGCAGGAAAACCTCATCCTCTTCTCCGGCGACGCCTTTAGCCCCTCGATCATGTCCAGCGTCTTCAAGGGCAAGCAGATGGTGGACGTCTTCAACCGCCTGGGGCTCGACTACGCCACCTTCGGCAACCACGAGTTCGACTTCGGCCCCGAGGTGGCCGCCCAGCGGGTGAAGGAGTCCAAGTTCACCTGGATCTCCACCAACCTGGTGGACAAGCGCACCGGCGAGGGCTTCGTCGGCGCGGTGCGCTGGGCGCTGGTGGACTGGAACGGGGTCAAGGTCGGCCTCCTCGGCCTGATCGACAACTGGCTCGAGCTCACCAGCCCCGGCCCCAACGCCCAGTACCTCGACTTCGTCGAGACCGGCCGCAAGTACGCCCGGATGCTGAAGGACAAGGGTGCCGAGGTGGTCATCGCCCTCACCCACATGGACATGGCCCACGACGAGGAGCTCGCCGCCAAGGTGCCGGAGATCGACCTGATCCTCGGCGGGCACGACCACGCCCCCATGTGGAAGGTGGTGAACGGCACCCTGATCTGGAAGACCGGCGCCGACTGGATCTGGCTCGGCCACCTCAAGGTCTACACCATCCCCGGCCTCAAGCCCGTGGTCATCCCCACCGAGTACGTGGTGGACAGCAAGATCCCCGAGGACCCGGAGATGGCCAAGGTGGTGGCCGAGTACGCCGCCGCCCTGGACCAGGCGATGAACCAGCCGATCGGCGAGACCAAGGTGCCGCTCGACGCCCGGCGGAAGGTGGTCCGCCGCCAGGAGTCCAACATCGGCAACCTGATCGCCGACGCCATGCGGGAGTACGCCAAGGCCGACTGCGCCATCCAGAACGGCGGCGGCATCCGCACCGACCAGATCTACGGCCCCGGGAAGCTCACCAAGAAGGACATCTTCGCCATCCTGCCCTTCGGCAACGTGGTGATCAGCGTCAAGGTGGACGGCAAGACCCTCCTGGCCGCCCTCGAGAACGGCGTCTCCCAGTGGGAGCGCACCAAGGGCCGCTTCCCCCAGGTCTCGGGGATCAAGTACGTCTTTGACCCCAGCCGCCCGGCCGGCCAGCGGATCCTCGAGGTCTACGTGAACGGGAAGCCCCTCGACCCGAACAAGACCTACGTCTGCGCCATCAACGACTACATGGGCCGCGGCGGCGACGGCTACGTCATGTTCAAGGACGCCCCCCGGGTGATCGACGAGCGGAACGGCAAGCTCCTCGCCCAGGTGGTGGTGGACTACATCCAGGCCCACTCGCCGGTGGCCCCCAAGGTCGAGGGCCGGATCGTCATCAAGAAGTAAAGGCCTTTAGAGTTTATTCACCCCGGCGCCCTTCGGCGCCGGGGTTTTTCTCGAACGCCTCGCCAAGATACGGCGTCTTACGGACATTTCCATCGCGCAATAATGCGGGGCGTCACCCCAGCCCTTGACGGGCGTCCCGTTTCCCTGGTACATTCCGCCTGTACGGCGACTCCGTAGGGAGGGAATAAATATGGCACTAAGCAAGGCGGAAATCCTAAAGGAGCTCAAGAACAACGACGTGCGCTTCCTGCGCCTGCAGTTCACCGACATCCTGGGGGTGGGCAAGAACGTCGAGGTTCCGGCGAGCCAGTTCGAGAAGGCCCTGGACGGCGAGATCATGTTCGACGGCTCCTCGATCGAGGGCTTCACCCGGATCGAGGAGTCCGACATGCTCCTGAAGCCCGACTACAACACCTTCGCCATCTTCCCCGACCTGATCGAGGACCCCGCCCGGGGCCGGGTGGCCCGGCTGATCTGCGACGTCGCCTACCCCGACGGCACCCCCTTCGAGGGCGACCCCCGCCAGGCCCTGAAGCGCCAGATCGAGGAGCTCAAGAAGCTCGGCTTCGACAACATGTACGCCGGCCCCGAGCCCGAGTTCTTCCTCTTCCTCCGCGACCCCGAGGGGCTCCCCACCACCGAGACCCACGACGACGCCGGCTACTTCGACCTCGCCCCCCTGGACAAGGGCGAGGAGGCCCGGCGGGACATGGTGAACGTCCTGGTGGAGATGGGCTTCGAGATCGAGGCCGCCCACCACGAGGTCGCCCCCGGCCAGCACGAGATCGACTTCAAGTACGCCGACGCCCTCACCACCGCCGACAACATCGCCACCTTCAAGTTCGTGGTCAAAAGGGTGGCCCTCCTCCACGACCTCCACGCCACCTTCATGCCCAAGCCCATCGTCGGCATCAACGGCTCGGGCATGCACACCCACCTCTCGATCTTCAAGAACGGCAAGAACGCCTTCTACGACGAGAAGGCCGAGTACCAGCTCTCGAAGACCGCGCTCCAGTTCATCGCCGGCCTCCTCGCCCACGCCGCCGGCATGGTGGCGATCACCAACCCCCTGGTGAACTCCTACAAGCGGCTGACCCCGGGCTACGAGGCCCCCACCAACATCGCCTGGTCGGCCTCCAACCGCTCGGCGATGATCCGCATCCCCGCCCGCCGCGGGGTGGGCACCCGGGCCGAGCTCCGCATGCCCGACCCCAGCACCAACCCCTACCTCGCCCTGGCGGTGATGCTCGCCGCCGGCCTCGACGGGATCAAGAACGGCCTCACCCCGCCCCCGCCGATCCAGCGGAACATCTTCGAGATGAGCGTGCGCGAGCGGCGCCGCCACAAGATCAAGGAGCTCCCCGGCACGCTGCGGGAGGCGCTGGACGCGCTGGAGAAGGACGAGGTCATCAAGGCCGCGCTGGGCGAGCACATCTACCGCCACTTCCTGAAGGCGAAGCGCCTCGAGTGGGAGGACTACCGCATCACCGTGCACCGCTGGGAGCTCGACCGCTACCTGATCAAGTACTAAAACCCCACGCCCCACGCGACCGCCGCCCCCGGGCGGCGGTTTTTATTGACAAGCCCGGTGCATTTTTTTGTAAAATGCCCTCGCGAGCGCTTAGAACTCGCAGAGAAGGAGGGGGATATGAAGAAAGCGTTGCTGGCACTGGCTCTGGCCTTCGGTGCAAGCGCCCTGGCCCAGGGCAACGTGATCAAGATCGCGACCGTCTCGCCGCTCTCGGGCGAGCAGGCGGCGCTCGGCGAGATGATCAAGCTCGGCGCCCAGCTCGCCGTCGAGGAGGCGCAGCCCGAGTTCGAGAAGCTCGGCTTCAAGCTCGAGCTCGCGCCCCAGGACGACCAGGCCAACCCCGACGTGGGCGTGGCGGTCGCCCGGCGGCTGGTCACCGACCCCGAGATCGTGGCCATCGTCGGCCACCTGAACACCGGCGTGGCCATTCCCTCGTCCGAGGTCTACAAGGACTACCAGCTGGCCATGGTCTCCCCGGCCAACACCGGCCCGGCGGTCACCGACCGCTGCTACCTGAACGTCAACCGCCTGGTCGGCCGTGACGACGTGCAGGGCCCGGCCGGCGCCGAGTTCGCGGTGAAGGAGCTCGGGGCCAAGCGGATCTTCATCGTCCACGACAAGACCACCTACGGGCAGGGCGTGGCCGAGCAGTTCAAGAAGAAGGCCGAGGAGCTCGGCGCCCAGGTGGTCGGCTTCGTGGGCACCGAGGAGAAGGCCAACTTCCAGGCCCTCATCCTCCAGATGAAGGCCAAGAAGCCCGACTTCGTCTACTTCGGCGGCATCTACCACCAGGCCGGCGTGCTGCTCAAGCAGATGCGCGAGCGCGGGATCAAGGCCACCTTCATGGGTCCCGACGGCCTTGACTCCTCGAAGTTCGTCGAGATCGCCGGCGAGGCCGCCAAGGGCGCCTACTACACCACCGTCGCCGGCCCCATCGAGAAGTACCCCAAGGCCAAGGCGATGGCCGAGAAGTTCGAGAAGAAGTTCGGCAAGAAGCCCGAGTCCTTCGCGATCTACGCCTACGACTCCGCCAACGTCGTGATCAAGGCGCTGAAGGAGTTCGTCGCCTACGCCAAGCGTCCGCCCACCCGGGCCGAGCTCTCGATGCTGATTCGCCAGACCACCCTCGAGGGCGTGACCGGGTACGTCGCCTTCGACTACAAGGGCGACCGGAAGAAGGCGGACTACTTCGTCGTCCACCTGAAGGAGGCCAAGTACCCCGGCGAGGTCGTGAAGGTCATCTCCTTCCCCGCGCCGGCGACCAAGTGCGAGGCCATCAAGTAAGCTCCCCGTGCTAGGGGAAAGGGGGGCCGGCCGGCCCCCCTTCTTATGGCCCCGCGTGTGCTAAGTTATTCAACGTTATGCGCGTTTTCACACCGCCGGGAGGTGCGCCTTGCTCGAGATACTGATCCAGCTCCTGCCTAGCGTGCTCCTCGAAGGGCTCATCCTGGGCTTCGTCTACGCGATGATCGCCTTGGGATACACCATGGTCTACGGGGTGCTCGAGCTCATCAACTTCGCGCACTCCGAGATCTTCATGGCCGGCGCGGTGGCCGGGGCGGAGACCTTCATCCTATTAAAAGGCGCGATCGCCAACCCCTTTTTGCTCCTCGCCCTCGCCATCCTGATCGGCGGCGCGGTCGCCGCGATCGTGGCCATCCTGGTCGAGCGCCTGGCCTACCGCCCGCTTAGGAAGCGGGGCACCACCAACCGGCTGGTGCCGCTCATCACCGCCATCGGCGTCTCCTTCTTCCTCCAGGACCTGGTGCGCCTGATCGAGGGGCTCTGGCACAACGCCTTCTACCGCCGCTACCCCTCCTTCGCCGTCTTCGAGGCCACCTACAACCTGCCCAACTGGATCGGCGTGCTCACCATCGCCCTCACCGTGTGGCTCGGCTTCTGGGTCCTCGCCTACTTCGGCGACTGGCTGATCCGGCTCTTCGCCAAGAAGCCGCGGGCCACCGGCCGCACCCTCAGCCTGGTCGCCGCCGGGCTCACCCTGGTCTTTTTGTTCCTCTACCGGCACGTGGTCTTCGCCGACCTGGGCATGACCATCCAGATGAAGTCCATCCTGGTGATCGTGGTCAGCCTGGCGATGCTCTACGGCCTCAACTGGCTGGTGCACAAGACCAAGCTCGGCATCGCCATCCGCGCCGTGGCCCAGGACGCCCAGACCGCGAGCCTCATGGGCATTGACCCCGACGTGATCGTCTCCCGCACCTTCCTGATCGGTGGGTTTCTGGGCGGGGTGGCCGGGGTGCTCTTCGGCCTGCTCTACACCCTGGTCCACCCCTACGTCGGCTTCATCCCCGGCATCAAGGCCTTCACCGCCGCCGTGCTCGGCGGGATCGGCAACATCACCGGCGCCGCCGTGGGCGGGCTGGTCCTCGGCATGCTCGAGATGCTCGGCGGCACCTACCTCACCTTCCTGACGAACGGGGCCATGGGCACCGAGTACAAGGACATCCTGGCCTTCATGATCCTGATCTTCATCCTGCTCTTCAGGCCGCAGGGCATCATCGGCCAGCAGCTGGGGGAGAAAGTATGAGGAAGCTCCGCGAAAACCCCTTGCTCCTAAGCGCGGTGATCGCGATCGTCGCCCTGGTGGCGAGCTTCTGGCTGCTCAACAACCCGCGCAGCACGCTGCCCTTCCTGCTCACCCTGGGGGCGCTACTCGCCGCGCTCCTCCAGCCCATTCCCAGGTGGCTCAAGGTCCTGATCGGCGGCGCGATCCTCTTTTTGGTCATCCCCGCCGCCGGGTTCAAGAACTCCTTCCTCTTCGAGCTCGGCATCCAGACCGGCATCTACGCCGCCATGGCCCTCGGCCTCAACGTGGTGGTGGGTCTCGCGGGGCTCTTGGACCTCGGCTACGCCGCCTTCTTCGCCGTCGGCGCCTACACCTGGGCGATCTTCGGCTCGCCCCAGGCCAACGAGTTCATGCCCTGGAAGATCTTCCCCCTGCCGGGCGAGTACTTCTACCTCTTCATGCTGGTGGCGGTGGTGGTGGCGGCGATCACCGGCGTGGTCATCGGCTCGCCGGCGCTCAGGCTCAAGGGCGACTACCTGGCGATCGTCACCCTGGGGCTCGGCGAGGTGGTCCGGGTGCTCGCCAACAACCTCGACCAGCCGATCAACTTCACCAACGGCCCCCAGGGCATCACCCCCATCCAGCGGCCGCCGATCGACTGGTTCATCGCCCTCCTTGACCGCTTCGGGCTGCACCTCTCCCGGGCCGAGGCCTACCCCCTCTTCTTCTACCTGCTCGTGCTGGTGATCATCGGCATCGTTACCCTGGTCAACGTCCGGCTCGACCGCTCCCGCTTTGGCCGGGCCTGGATCGCGATCCGCGAGGACGAGACCGCGGCCCGAGCGATGGGGATCCCGCTCTTCCCCACCAAGCTGATCGCCTTCGCCACCGGGGCGAGCTTCTCCGGCGCCATGGGCGCGCTCTTCGCCGCCAAGCAGCTCTACGTCTCGCCGGAGTCCTTCACCCTGATCCAGTCGATCATGATCCTGGTGATGGTGATCCTCGGGGGCATGGGCTCGATCCCGGGGGCGATCCTGGGCGCGGCCACGGTGACCATCCTGAACGTGGACCTCTTGAAGTCGGCCTCGGACTACCTGAACGACCTCCGGAACGCCGGCTTCGTCCTCGACCTCGGGTTCTTCAAGTACAACTTCGCCAACCTGCCGAACCAGCTCGAGCCCGCCAAGTACGAGCGCATGGTCTTCGGCCTGATCATGATCCTGATGATGATCTACCGGCCCGAGGGCATCATCCCCGAGCGCCGGCACGTGCTGGAGATGAAGAAGGAGGAGGCATGAGCGAGGCCCCGATCCTCGAGGTCGAGCGCGTGACCAAGACCTTCGGCGGTCTGGTGGCGGTCAACGACGTGAGCGTCTCCATCCCCCGCGGGATGATCTTCGCCGTCATCGGCCCGAACGGCGCCGGCAAGACCACCTTCTTCAACCTGCTCACCGGGATCTACAAGCCCGACCAGGGTCGGATCCTCTTCGACGGCGAGGAGATCACCGGCAAGGACCCCGCCTGGATCGCCGCCCGGGGCATGGCGCGGACCTTCCAGAACATCCGGCTCTTCGGCTCGATGACCGCGGTGGAAAACGTGATGGTGGCCCGCCACGTGCACACCAAGACGAGCTACGCCGACGCCCTCCTGCACACCCCCCGCTACCACCGCGAGGAGAAGAAGGCGCTGGAGCGCTCGATGGAGCTCCTCGAGTACATGCAGCTCGGCCACCGCGCCCACGAGCTCGCCAAGAACCTCCCCTACGGCGAGCAGCGGCGCCTCGAGATCGCCCGGGCGCTGGCGCTCGAGCCCAAGCTCCTCCTCCTCGACGAGCCGGCGGCGGGCATGAACCCCCAGGAGACCGAGGACCTCCAGCGGCGGATCGTGGGCATCCGCGACGACCTGGGGGTGACGATCCTCCTGATCGAGCACGACATGCAGCTGGTGATGAGCATCTCCGAGCGGATCGCGGTGCTCGACTACGGCTCCAAGATCCTCGAGGGCACCCCCGAGGAGGTCCAGAACGACCCGCGGGTGATCGAGGCCTACCTCGGCCGCGGGGCCGCGGAGGGGGCGTCATGAAGAAGGTGCTCGAGCTCAAGAACGTCCACACCTACTACGGCCAGATCCACGCCCTCAAAGGCATCAACCTCGAGGTCTTCGAGGGCGAGATCGTCACCCTGATCGGGGCGAACGGCGCCGGCAAGACCACCACGCTCCGCACCATCTCGGGGATGATCCACCCGAGGGAGGGCGAGGTCCTCTTCGAGGGGGTGGCGGTGCAGCACCTGCCCGCCCACCTCATCGTCAAGCGCGGCATCGGCCACGTCCCCGAGGGGCGGCGGATCTTCCCCCGCCTCACGGTGGAGGAGAACCTCGAGATCGGCGCCTACCTGGAAAACGACCGCAACAAGGTCGAGGAGCGCAAGGCCGAGGTCTTCGAGCTCTTCCCCCGCCTGGCCGAGCGCCGCAAGCAGCTCGGCGGCACCCTCTCGGGCGGCGAGCAGCAGATGCTCGCGATCGGCCGGGCGCTGATGCAGGACCCCCGGATCCTCCTCATGGACGAGCCCTCGATGGGGCTCGCCCCGGTGCTGGTGGACCTGATCTTCGAGACCATCGCCGAGCTCAATAAGCGCGGCAAGACCATCCTCCTGGTCGAGCAGAACGCGCTCAAGGCCCTCCAGGTCGCCCACCGCGGCTACGTGCTCCAGACCGGCGAGATCACCCTCGCCGGGCCCGCCAAGGAGCTCGCCGAGAACGAAGAGGTCAAGCGGGCCTACCTCGGCGGCTAATCCGGCACCCTTTCCTTGCCGCCCCCGTTGGGGGCGGCGTATACTTATTGCGGTAAGAACGCGACTTTCGGGAGGTGGCTATGAAGAAGTGGACGGTAGTTGGCGTTTTGCTTTTGGCCCTTAGCGGGCTCGCGCTGGCCCAGACCCTGGTCTACGGCCAGTCCGACCTGCCCAAGACCCTGGACTCCGCCGACGCCCAGGACGGGAACTCCCTGCGCGTCGCCAAGCAGGTGGTGGAGACCCTGGTGGCCTTCGAGCCCGGCACGGTGAACCCGATCCCCGGGCTCGCCGAGCGCTGGGAGGCGAGCGAGGACTCGAAGGTCTGGACCTTCTACCTCAGAAAGGGCGTCAAGTTCCACGACGGCACGCCCTTCAACGCCGAGGCGGTGAAGTTCAACTTCGACCGCTGGAACGATAAGAAGAACCCCTACCGCGGGGGCAAGGAGTTCGTCCCCTTCACCTGGGTCTTCGGCGGCTTCAAGGGCGAGGGCTCGGTGATCGACCGGGTCGAGGTGGTGGACGAGTACACCGTGCGCTTTTACCTCACCCAGCCGGTCGGCTTCTTCCCCCAGATGGTCGCCGCCAGCTACTTCGGCATCGACAGCCCCAAGGCGGTGATGGCCGACCCCGAGAAGTACGGCACCCCCGAGGTCGGGGTGGTGGGCACCGGCCCCTTCGTCTTCAAGAGCTGGACGATCGGCGACAAGGTGGTCCTCGAGCGCAACGAGGACTACTGGAACGAGAAGAACAAGGCCAAGGTCAAGACCCTGGTCTTCCGCGGCATTCCCGAGCCCACGAGCCGCCTCGCCGAGCTCAAGGCGGGCTCGATCCACATCGCCAACAACCTCTCCCCCGAGGACCTGAAGGCGATCAAGGCCGACCCCAACCTGGTGGCGGTGGTGCAAAAGGGCCTGAACATCGGCTACGTCGCCTTCCACCAGAAGAACAAGCCCCTCGACAACCTCAAAGTCCGCAAGGCCATCGCCCTGGCGGTGGACTGGCAGGCGATCGTGGACGCCTTCTACGGCGGCCTGGGCGAGCGGGCGAGCGAGTTCGTCCCGCCGGCGATGTGGGGCCGGGCGGGCGACATCGAGCCCTTCCCCTACGACCCCGAGCAGGCGAAGAAGCTCCTCGCCGAGGCCGGCTACCCGAACGGCTTCGAGACCGAGCTCTGGTACATGCCGGTTAGCCGCCCCTACTTCCCCGCGCCGCAGCCGATCGCCGAGACCATCGCCACCTACCTCGCCGACGTCGGCATCAAGGCCAGCCTCAAGACCGAGGACTGGGGCACCTACCTCTCCGACTACGACAAGGGCAAGTTCCCCATGTACATGCTGGGCTGGAGCCCCGACTACCCCGACCCCGACAACTACCTCTACACCTTCTTCGGCCCCACCTCGATCAAGACCAACCTCGGCTGCGAGACCGACGCCTGCAAGAAGATCGCCGGCCTGATCCAAAAGGCCCGGGTCACCGCCTCGCTCGACGAGCGCAAGAAGCTCTACGCCGAGGCCCAGCGGCTGGTGCACGAGTACGTGCTCTCGATCCCGGTGGCCCACAACAACCCGCTCCACGCGACCCGCAAGAACGTGAAGAACTACATCCCGAGCCCCTTGGGCTCCGAGGAGCTCTACATGGTCGAGGTCAAGTAGCCGCCGGATCCGGCGGGGCCGGGGCCCGCGGGCCCCGGCTTTTCGTATACTCGGAGCCGTGACCGCCTACGCCCTGCGGCGCTTTTTCGGTCTCGTCCCCGTGCTCTTCGGCGTCAGCCTGCTCGTCTTCACCTTCGTGCGCCTGATCCCCGGCGACCCCGCCCGGGTGATGCTCGGCCAGCGGGCGACCCCGGAGGCGCTCGAGCGCCTGCGGCGGGAGCTCAACCTGGACAAGCCCCTCTTCCTCAACTGGGCGGCCTACCGCGAGACCGGCGACCCCCGGCGGCTCCTCGAGGCCCAGTACCCCGCCTACCTCGTCCGCATCCTGCACGGCGACCTGGGGCGCTCGATCTTCACCAAGGTGGACGTCGCCGCCGAGCTCAAAGCTCGTTTTCCCGCCACCTTCGAGCTCACCCTGGGGGCGATGACGGTGGCGCTCCTGGTGGGGATCCCGGCGGGGATCCTCGCCGCCATCCGGAAGAACTCCCTGGTGGACCTCCTGGTGATGACCGGCGCGCTGGTCGGGGTCTCGATGCCGATCTTCTGGCTCGGCCTCCTGCTCATCTACGTCTTCGCCGTGAACCTGCACTGGCTCCCGCCCTCGGGCCGGCTCGGGATCGGCACCGAGTTCCAGCCGGCGACCGGGCTCTTGCTCCTCGACGCGCTCTTCAAGGGGCGGCCCGACGTCTTCGCCGACGCCCTGAGGCACCTGATCCTGCCCTCGCTCGCCCTCGGCTCGATTCCCGCCGCGGTGATCGCCCGGATGATGCGCTCCTCGATGCTCGAGGTCCTCTCCCAGGACTACGTCCGCACCGCCCGGGCCAAGGGCCTGCCCGAGCGGGTGGTGGTCTACAAGCACGCGCTAAAAAACGCCATGCTGCCGGTGATCACCATCATCGGGCTCTGGTTCGGCACGCTGCTCACCGGCGCCATCCTCACCGAGACGATCTTCAACTGGCCCGGGATCGGCAAGTGGCTCTACGACGCAATCCAAGCCCG
>Ga0256832_1002350_pt1 | contig 12908 bp, 12 predicted proteins | sample 134614metaG_FD_190534 | JGI IMG/M metagenome (GOLD analysis project Ga0256832, IMG submission 190534) | Hydrothermal vent microbial communities from Lau Basin, Pacific Ocean - 134-614 | ecosystem: Environmental > Aquatic > Marine > Hydrothermal vents | place: Pacific Ocean: Lau Basin | collected... | reverse complement strand
AGTAGCCCATCATAACGCCGGGGCTTTTAATTAACAGCTCATCGTTTTCGCCGATTTTCATTTCCATGCCTTCCAGCGGGTGACCAATGGAGCGTGGATCATTATTATCCAGGCGGTTAAAACTGGCCACCGGGCTGGTTTCTGTCAGTCCATAACCCTGAATTAACTGCAGGCCCAGTCCAATAAAGGTTTTGGCTACCGGGTAGGGAATGGCAGCGCCGCCGGTAGCGGCCAGGCGTAAACGGCCACCGAATTTCTGCATGACCTTGTCTGCAACCAGATGTTTCATTACCGGCCAGATCAGGCAGGCCAGGCAGAACATGGAGCGTCCCTGCTGATACTGAAAACGCCGCCAGCCGGTATTAACCGTCAGGCGGAATAAAGCTCGTTTAATGGGCGAGCCTTTAAGCAGGGTATTTTCAATTTTGGCATAAACCCGCTCATAAATACGCGGTACTGAGATCAGCAATGTGGGTTTAATGGTGACCAGATCATCGGCCAGCAACTGGATAGAACGGGCAAAGGCCACCCGACAGCCGGCCATAACCGTCAGATAGTAGCCCAGGCTGCGTTCAAAAGTATGGGACATGGGCAGAAAAGATAAAAACAGATCATCATGGCGTACTTTCAGACCAGTACCGGACGGATAGGCAATGGAAAGAATATTATGATGACTCAGCATAACCCCCTTGGGTTTGCCGGTGGTACCGGAGGTATAAACAATAGTAGCCAGTTCTTTTGGGTCACCTTTACGTTTATGCAAAACATGGCCTTCCTCGGGCAGCCATTGCGTACTGGTAGTGACTCTGTCAGACTCATTGGCTATTTTATCTTCCGTAGCATCCACCAGTACCACTCTTTTTAAGGTGGTATTATCAGCGCTATTGCCAAGCTGTTGGCACCTGTCACGCAGTCGACGCCACTGGCTGATATCCTGTACCACCAGCAGTTTAATAGCGGCATCTTCCAGGATATAGGCAATATTGTCCGGGCGGTCTTCAAGGTATAAGGGAACAACCACCATACCCAGACCCAGGGCAGCCTGATCCACTGCTACCCATTCCTTGCTGTTTTTCATTAAAATACCAATTCGGTCACCGCTTTCCAGGTCTTCCCCCAGCATGGCCTTCTGCCATCTGCCGACCAGTACAGCCATTTCATTCCAGGTGGTATCTTCCCAATTTTTGCCAGTTTTACTGTATTGAATATAGGCAACCTCATCAGCAGAACGGGAGGTGCGTTCATAAAAAAGCCCGTCCAGTGTTTCGGCTTCTTCAATTGTTATCATTGCTTTGGGGTTTGCAGTGGCCATATACTTGGGCTTCCTGAGGGGTGATTAAGATTCTAAATATGAAACATCCATATTTCATTGTTTTGGGTGTAAAATATAGCATATTTCATGTTTATAGTAAGCCGTATAGTGTATTTAAAACGGCACTTTAAAGGAGTTATTTTGAATATTATTTTAAATGGTGAAACCCGCAAAGTAGCGGAAAATTGTACTGTGCAGAAATTGCTGGCTGATATGGATATCGTCGGTCAGCGCCTTGCGGTTGAGGTGAATGAAGAGATTGTTCCCAAAAGCCGTCACGACAGTTTTGTATTTACTGAAGGTGACAAGGTGGAAATTGTGCATGCAATTGGCGGCGGCTAAGAGTATTGGACAGTGAATATTAAATTCGGGATAATGTCTGTCTTTTAGAACTTTAGACTTTTGGAATTTTAGATTATTAACAGATTCAGGATAAATAATGCAAGATGATACCTTAATTATAGCGGGTAAAGAATACAGCTCTCGTTTACTGGTCGGAACCGGTAAGTACAGGGACATGGAAGAGACACGCGAAGCCATTGAAACCAGCGGTGCTGAAATTGTTACGGTGGCTATTCGTCGTACCAATATCGGGCAGAATCCTGATGAGCCAAATCTGCTGGATGTGATTTCACCGGACAAATACACCATTTTGCCTAATACTGCCGGTTGCTATACGGCAAAAGATGCTGTGCGCACCTGTCAGCTGGCACGGGAATTACTGGACGGGCATGATCTGGTTAAGCTGGAAGTGCTGGGTGATCAGAAAACCTTATACCCTAATATGGTGGATACTATTGAAGCGGCCGAACTGCTGATTAAAGACGGCTTTAAGGTTATGGTGTACACCAGCGATGATCCTATTATTGCTAAACGCCTGGAAGAAATGGGTTGTGTGGCGGTTATGCCGCTGGCCGGTTTGATTGGTTCCGGCCTGGGGATCTGTAATCCGCATAATATCCGCCTGATCATTGAAAATGCTGAGGTGCCTATTCTGGTGGATGCTGGTGTGGGTACGGCATCAGATGCCGCCATTGCCATGGAGCTGGGCTGTGATGCGGTGTTAATGAATACCGCTATTGCCGGAGCTAAAAATCCGGTATTGATGGCATCGGCCATGAAAAAAGCCATTGAAGCCGGCCGTGAAGCCTTCCTGGCCGGACGGATGCCGAAAAAAGCCTATGCAAGCGCATCCTCCCCGATTGACGGCACGTTTTTTTAATTGCGTCTAAATACGGATTGTTACTGTGGCTGTAGAACATCCCCGCACCATTAAAAGCTATGTGGTTCGTTCAGGGCGCATGACGCCCGGGCAGGAAAAAGCCTACCAGGAAAACTGGTCACAATATGGTGTAGAAGCGGACGGTCGGATGCTGGATTTTCAGCAACTCTATGGCCGGGATGCTCCGATTATTCTGGAAATCGGCTTTGGTATGGGGGACTCCCTGTTTGAAATGGCTGTGAATAATCCGCATAACAATTATCTGGGTATCGAGGTACATAAACCGGGAGTAGGCCGGTTACTGGGTAATATTAAAAAGCAAGCACTTACTAACCTGAAAGTAATGAAGTCTGATGCCATTGAGGTATTAAGCAAGCAGATCCCTGATGAAAGTTTAAGCGCCGTGTACCTGTTTTTTCCCGATCCCTGGCATAAAACCCGGCATCACAAACGGCGTATTGTGCAGGATGAATTTATCCAGCGGGTACGACAGAAATTGCAGCCGGGCGGGCAGTTTCATATGGCAACGGACTGGCAGAATTATGCCGAACATATGCTGGAACATATGCAAAGGGCCGAAGGTTTTGACAATGCATCACCTGATGGAACCTATATCCCCCGACCGGACTATCGCCCGATCACCAAGTTTGAACGGCGAGGCGAGCGCCTGGGACATGGTGTCTGGGATATATTATTTACTAAAACTGCAGTACCATGAATCTCACCATTGATCTGATACCGGCAACATGGATTATTCTGGCCGATTTTTTATTGCTGCCGATACTGTTTCTGGCTTTTTATACCTTTCCAAAACAATGGTTCAGTCGCCATTACAATATCTTTTTTGCCACCTGTGTAGTATTAATGCTGCTCTGGTCCATGAAGGCCGGCATTCATACTGGAATGGAATACCATTATCTCGGGGCAACCCTGCTGACCCTGATGTTCGGCTGGCAACTGGCGTTGCTGGGAGTAATGATTGAGGTCGGCGTTCTGGTGATCCGGGATGTCATCGAATGGCAGGTATTTGCAGCCAATGTGTTTTTAATGGGCATTATCCCCATCACCATTACCAGCATAGTACTAAAACTGGTAGAACGGATTGAACCCAACCATTTTATTATCTACTTTTTTATCGGCATGTTTGCCAATGCCATGATCACCATTGCCGCTTCGGTTTATATCGCCTCAATGGTCATGGTAGCCAGCGGTACCTATAGCTATGCCTTCGTCACCTATGAATATACCCCCTATATCTTCCTGATGATCTACCCCGAAGCCTTCCTGACCGGCCTGGCCATGATTATCCTGATTGTAAACCACCCCCAATGGGTCCGCTCCTTTGACGACAATAAATACCCCTATGGAAGCAAGGATTAAAAATATCATCCACTCCTTCCCATTTGGGAGTGTGGGCAAAAGTGCTATACTCTTTCTCAAAGCAGGTTAGCGCTGAGCGCTGAGCGCTGAGAAAGAGCTTAAGAGCCAGAGTAAAATTAATTTTAGGGTTTTCTTGGCAGGGTAGTTTTTATGAATATCATTTTTTGCTCAACGCTCAACGCTCAACGCTCAACGCTCAACGCTCAACGCTCAACGCTCAACGCTAAATCTAGCTTCAAACCGCCCAAAATGGCATAATACCCATGTTTTTCAGCACCCCCATTACTTTTTTACAGGACATTATATTATGGCAATTGTCGAGTTTGATCAGGAGCTTATTAAGCGTTACGACAAGGCGGGACCGCGTTATACCTCCTATCCAACGGCAGTACAGTTCAGTGAAGACTACACGGTAGAGACTTATAAAGCTTTTGCTGAAAAATCCAATCACTCAGGTAAAGCACTGTCGCTTTATTTTCATATTCCTTTTTGCGATACCGTCTGTTTCTACTGCGGCTGCAACAAGGTGGTCACCAAGGACCGTTCCAAAGCGGCGCCTTATCTGGAACGGGTGCATAAAGAAATAGCCATGCAGGCTGAATTATTTGATCCGGCACGTAAGGTAAATCAGCTGCACTGGGGCGGCGGTACGCCGACTTTTATCAGTCATAATGAAATGCGCCAGTTAATGGCCGTGACCCGCAGGCATTTTAATCTGCATGATGATGATTCCGGGGAATACTCCATAGAAATTGACCCGCGGGAAGTCAGCCGGGACAGTATCGCCCTGTTAAGAGAGCTGGGCTTTAACCGCATGAGCCTGGGGGTTCAGGACTTTAACCCGGCAGTACAGAAAGCCGTTAATCGTATTCAGAGCCGTGAACAGACCATGGCGGCTCTGACGGCGGCGCGGGAAGAAAATTTTAAGTCCATCAGCGTGGATCTGATTTACGGTCTGCCGCTGCAGACCGTAGAGAGCTTTGATAAAACCCTGGATGAACTGATAGACATCAGTCCTGACCGGGTGTCTGTTTTTAACTATGCCCATTTACCGGAGCGCTTTAAGCCCCAGCGCCGTATTAATGTGGAAGATCTGCCGCCGGCTTCAGCCAAGCTGGAAATTTTCAAACATTGTATGACCAAACTGACCGATGCCGGCTATGTTTATATCGGTATGGATCATTTTGCCAAACCGGAAGATGAGCTGAGTATTGCCCAGAAAAACGGCGAACTGTACCGTAATTTCCAGGGTTATGCCACTCATGCGGACTGTGATTTAGTGGGTATCGGCATTACATCTATCGGTACTATTGCCAATAGTTTTGCGCAGAATGTCCGTACCATGGATGAATACTATGCCCGCATTGATGCCGGTGAACTGGCCATATTCCGCGGTGTTGAAATTGATGATGATGATCTGATCCGCCGGGAAGTTATTATGCAGTTAATCTGTCATTTCAAACTGAAATTTGAAACCATTGAAAAACGTTTCGGCATTGACTTTAAACGCTATTTTGCCAATGAACTCGAACGTTACCAGGTCATGGTGGAAGATGGCCTTATCACCCTGGATGAACAGGGGATTGAGGTTACAGCCAGAGGCCGTCTGCTGATCCGTAATATCTGCATGGTGTTTGACCGTTATATTAAACCGAATCAGGAAACCCAGCGTTTTTCCAAACTGATTTAAGAGCAGAATTTTTATTATCGTCTATACTTCCCCGCAGGTATAGGGACGAAATTTTCTGTAACTCACCTGTATCCTGTTTTTAAGGCTTCAATTTATTACTGTAAAGTGCTTGAAAACAGATTCTTCAAGACAAAAACTTCAAGATATTTGAGTTTATATTGTGTTGCATAATTAAACAGTTCGTTCCCTGTTGTCTATATTAGAAAAAAATACTTAATAAATTCTTATTCTGGCCGATATATAAGGATATAAGAATTTATTAAATTTAAATAATTTTAAAGTGTGGTTGCTATGTTAAATATTAGTATTAAGTCAAAATTATACGGGTTACTTGCCGTTATTATTATTATGTTAATTGTCTCTTCTTTTATGACTTACCGGGCAATTATTCCGGTTCACGATGGCTGGTATGACTACCTGGATAATGTAGCCAAACGCCAGAGTCTGTTAATGGATATTAAGTCTCAGTTCGGTTATGGAGGTACCATCCATAATTTTAAAAACTATGTCCTGCGCGGTAAGGAAAAATACCATAAACGTTTAGATGATAATTTTAATAATCTGGAGAAAGCTATTCAGAGCTACCTGTCTCTGGACGGCATCACAGCTGAAGAACGTCAGGCTCTGTCGGCTATTAAAAGTGTGGCTAATAATTATCGTAAAGAGTCTGAAGTTGCCCATAAACTGATTGCACAGGGCAAAACAGCCCAGGAAGTGGATGCTATTGTTAAAGTCAGCGATAAACCGGCATTTGAAGCGTTTAAGGTTCTGGATAAGGTTTATCAGGAACTAACAGACAAGGAATCTTCTTACTTAAGTGAAAGTATTGATCATACTGTCAGTTCCAGTGTCTGGATATCGGTTTTCCTGATTATCCTGGTTTCTATTTCTTTATTACTGATTATCCGGGTTATTACCCAGCGTATTGGCATTATCCGTTCAGAACTAAAAAAAATTGAAACCAATAATGATCTGCGGGTGCGTCTGGATACCAGTACTAACGATGAGATCAGTGACCTGTCCTCATCTGTCAATGCTTTGCTGGAACGTTTCAGTGGGATGATTAATGACATAATCATGGCCTCTGTTGATGTCGGTGTTGAGTCGTCTAGTCAGTCTGTTATTATTGAGCAAACCGTAAAAGGTGTCCATCAGCAGCATAATAAAATTGAGCTGGTCACTCAGTTAATGAAGAATATGAGTGAAACAGTCCAAAATGTTTCCATTAATGCCGAGCAGGCGGTAACTGCGGCAGAACTGGCTAACAGCGGTATCGATCGCGGTGGAGAGCAGATGAGGGGGTTGATTAACACCATGGGCGATCTGAATAAGCGGATTGAACAGGCCAGTGAAACCATTTCACTGCTGGAGCAGGAAAGCCAGGAAATCAGCAGTGTACTGGAAGTGATTCACGGTATCTCTGAACAGACTAACTTACTGGCACTTAATGCCGCTATTGAAGCGGCCCGGGCTGGTGAGCAGGGACGTGGTTTTGCGGTGGTTGCTGATGAGGTTCGGGCACTGGCGGCCAGAACCAAAGATTCAACCGATGAAATTCGCAATATGATTGAGCGCTTGCAGGGACAGGTGGCTTCGGCCGTTAAGGCTATGGATGACAGCCGTAATGATACCGGCAAGAGTTCTGAACAGGCCAGTGAAACCGGAAATACACTTAATGAGGTTACTGAGGATATTCAGAAAATGTCCCGGGCCATGGAGCAGATAGCCAGGACATCCGGAGAGCAGTTTAAAGTCTCCATCGAAATGAATGAGCATATTGGAGCCATTCAGGATGAAGCTGTAAATACCGCTAAACTGGCGGATAAAACCCTGGTTGCAACCGGCCATATCGGCCAGAAAACCGAGCTGTTATGTGTTAAAGCCGGGCAGTTTAAAATTGATAATACCCAGGCGCAGCTTGAGCAGGCTAAAGCTGCGCATCTGGCCTGGAGAAGCAAGCTGATGTCCTATCTCAGTGGTGAACTGAGCCTGGAAAGCAACGAACTCGGCTCTCACCGGGATTGTCATCTGGGACAATGGTATTATTCAGAGGGATTGAAAACCTTTTCCCATATTCCGGAGATGAAAGAACTGGAGCCTCCCCATGAAGAAATACACAGAGTAATCCATAATGTAGTGGATTATAAGCAGGCCGGGGACAATGATAAGGCCTTAAAAGAGTTTGAAAAAGTAACCCCTTTATCCGCTCAGATTGTTGAAATTATTGACCGGATTATTACTAAGCTTTAGGTCTCAGGTGGGGACTTGAGTTTCAGATGAATCATTAGCACCGGGTTTTGCTTATAATCCTTGCGCACTTCCCAGGCGTAAGGGGTAAAACCCAGCTGCTGATAAAATAACAGGGCGGTGGTATTGCGGTTGAAGCAGGAGAGGTGTATTTCTCTGAGTTTTAACTGCTCAAAGCCCTGTTTCAGCATCTGTTTTATTAATAACCCGCCATAACCTTTCTGGCGTTCTTCAGCCCGGATAATGACATTACCAATAAAGGCCACTTTTCTGTTTTCTACGTTATAAAAGTTGGCAAAACCGATGAGTCTGTCGTTTTTAAGCATGGCAGTGGACTGGTAGCGCTCGCTCAGCTGTTTCTGTAATTGCTTCAGGGTTAAAGGAAAGTGTGCGGAAGGGAAAAAATAAAACAGTTCTTCCTCGGATTGAGGAAAAGCCAGCAGTTCCGGCAGGTCATTATGGTCGGCAGAGCGAAATGAAATAGTTTCTTTGCTCATAAGCTCTGCTGCCGGTTTATTCAGGATTAAGCCTGTGCTGTATAAAGATGGGTCAGTTCATTATGCAGCAGACGCAAGGCCTTGCCGCGATGACTGATCTGGTTTTTTACCGCCGGGTCCAGCTGGGCAGATGACATATTATACTCAGGCACCCAGAACAGCGGATCATAACCAAAACCATTATCGCCCACCTGTTCTTTCATAATAATACCTTCCCAGGCGGCCTGACAGATAATGGGCGTAGGATCCGCTGCATGGCGCATATACACCAGGATGCACTGGTAGCGAGCCGTGCGCAAAGCCTCGTCATCCACATCCTTAAGTTCATCCAGCAGTTTCAGGTTATTGTTTTTGTCCGTATCACCGGTACCATAATCCTTGCTGCCTTCCAGGGTTGAATAGCGGGCAGAGTAAATGCCGGGAGCACCGTTAAGATAATCCACTTCGATACCGGAGTCGTCCGCAATCGCCGGCATACCGGTAATTTCAGCCGCATGACGGGCTTTAATAATGGCATTTTCAACAAAGGTAGTACCGGTTTCCGGTACATCGCCGACACCCAGTTCAGACTGGGGGACAATATTCAGCCCCAGATCCTTAAACATGGTCACAAATTCCCGTACCTTGCCCTTATTGCCGCTGGCTAATACAATTTTTTTATCAAGTCCCATAGTTTTCCTGTTGCTTTAAATTAAGCTATTTAGGCCTGATCTTTCAGTGCCTCATTCTGCCTTTCAATTAAGTGGGCAATGCCCTTTTTACCCAGTTCCAGCATGGCATTCAGTTCATCGGGCTGAAAGGCATGACCTTCAGCCGTGCCCTGTACTTCAATAAAACCACCGGCTTCATTCATGACAATATTCATATCGGTTTCAGCATTACAGTCTTCGGCATAGTCCAGGTCCAGTACCGGCTGGCCCTTGTAGATACCTACAGAAATAGAAGCCACCTGACCATGGAGCGGGTTTTTGCTGATCATCTGTTTTTCCAGCATATAATTCACTGCATCCACCAGTGCTACATAAGCCCCGGTAATGGAAGCCGTGCGGGTACCGCCGTCGGCCTGAATAACATCACAGTCCAGGGTAATGGTGTTTTCTCCCAGGGCTTCCAGATCCACAACGGCTCTCAGGGAGCGGCCTATCAGGCGCTGAATTTCCATGGTACGGCCGCCCTGTTTGCCCGAAGAAGCTTCCCGGCGCATTCTGCTGCCGGTGGAGCGGGGCAGCATACCGTATTCGGCGGTAACCCAGCCCTGTCCTTTGCCGCGTAAAAAACCGGGTACTCTGTTTTCAACAGAAGCAGTGCACAGCACTTTGGTTTCCCCGCTTTCAATTAACACGGAACCTTCAGCGTGTTTGGTGTAGTTGCGGGTGATTTTGACGTCGCGCTGTTCGTCATTGGCTCGGCCGCTGGGGCGCAGAGTACCATTAGAGCTCATATAAAATTCCTGTATTAAAGTAGTTACTTTCCCATTTAGGGGGGGTAGAATTATAGCATTTCACGGGTAGAAATTGTTACAGGCTTTTACCTAATTTCATTAAATTCTAATAAAAGGGTTGACTTTACCGAACGGTCAACTAATATAAAGATATGTCCAGAGGTCAGCAAACGAAGCAGCGTTTATTGGATAGTGCCCAGCAGTTAATGTATTCACGCAGTTATAGTGATGTCGGGGTGCAGGAGATCTGCAAGGATGCAAAGGTACAGAAAGGCAGTTTTTATCATTTTTTTCCGTCCAAAAGTGCTTTGACGGTAGAGGTGCTGGAACAGCTTAAAATGCAGATGATAGAAAATATTCTATTACCGGCATTTGCCAAAGATTTAACTCCGGCTAAACGTTTTGAACGTTTTATAGAATATGCGTACCAGTACCAGGTGCAGTTAAAGGAGGAGTACGGCTATGTCCTCGGCTGCCCCATGGGCAATATTGCCCTGGAAATGAGTACCCAGGATGAAACCATCCGTAAAAAAGTAGAGTTGTTATTTGAGTCTATTTTCGAAGTCTTTGTGGATGTCCTGGAAGATGCCAGGGCTGCCGGTGAGCTGGAAAACAACAGCGATATTAATGAACTGGCACAGGCGGCTCTGGCTTATGGCGAAGGCGTATTAATGCTGGCCAAAACCAGAAATGATCCGGAACTGATTAAACGACTGTTACCTAAAGTGGCAGATTTAATCGGTCTTAAAAGTACCACTTAGTCCCTTCTCCCTTTGGGAGAAGGTTAGAATGAGGGAGCATTGCTCCTTTTATTTTACTCTAAAACTAAACCGACCGGTCATCTTTAATTTTAAAGGTGATCCATAACCTGGAAGCGGGCATTTTGCCCGCAACAAATCGTTTTAATAAGGAGCAAAACCATGCAAACAGAAGTACCTGCCAATAATCAATCTGTAGCGAGTAACCTGTTAATTAAACCGGAAGAACTGGACAACTGGTTTCACCAGAAATTTACTGAAGAAATGCAGAAATATCAGGACAATAAAACCCCTTCCATGACTATTATTGCCACAAAAGGGACTATGGATATGGCTTATCCACCGTTTATTCTGGCTTCAACGGCTGCCGCTTTAGGCTGGGATGTATCGGTATTTTTTACTTTTTACGGGTTGGAGCTACTTAAAAAAGACTTACAGTTAAAAGTCAGCCCCATGGGTAATCCGGCCATGCCTATGAAAATGCCCTTTGGCCCGCAATGGCTACAGAATATTAATATGAATATTCCTAATGCCCTGGTCACTAATATTCCGGGCTTTGAAAATATGGCTACGGCTATGATGGAGCAGACCACAAAATCTAAAGGTGTGGCCAGTATTGCTGAGCTGAGGGAAATGTCTGTTGAAGCCGGTGTCAATATGGTGGCCTGTCAGATGACGGTAGATTTATTTAATTATGCTCAGGATGAATTTATTGATGAAGTCAGTGAATGGGTTGGAGCTGCCAGCTTCCTGCCAAAGGCTGCTAAAGCCGATGTCAGTCTGTTTATTTAGCTTTTTTCCACAATGAACTGAAGCTCAGCCTGTCCAGGAAGGAAGAGGTTTCTTCAATGTCAGGCAGATCTTCAAGCATGTCCAGCAGTTCGTCACAGGTCTGCGGACGTAAGCGCTGATCCGGCTCCATGGCCCAGTCTATGGCCTGCAGCAGGGTCGGACTGTATTTCTTTTTAAAGGCTTCGACAGCTGGTTTCATGGGATCGTTATCCATACGTTTACTGGCTGCCGGCGGCGGCTTGCCTTCAATGCAGCTGCGCATGGTGGCGCCAATGGCGTAAATATCGGTCCAGGTGCCCATATAACCGCGTTCGGTGATCTGTTCAATAGGGGCAAAACCGGAGGTAGCCACAATACGTGCATCGTACAGCCGGGTTTTCATTTTTTCCCTCACTGCGCCAAAATCCAGCAATAAGGGACGACCGCCCTGGCGTAAATGAATATTACTGGGTTTAATATCCAGGTGCAGCAGATTGCGATCGTGTAATAGTTTGACACCGGATAGCAGCTGAGGAAATACCTTACGCAGCAGTTTTTCGCTTAAATTACCCTTGTACTTGTGTATATAGTCCTGCAGGTTGACACCCTTTTCATCTTTCATCACCATATAAGCGGTGCCATTGGTCTGAAAAAAGTTGGTGACATCAACAATATTGGGGTGCTTCAGGGTTGCCAGAGTACTGGCTTCCTGAAAAAAAAGCTTGCGTCCCTTGTTATAGGATTCCGGTGCAGAGGGGTCCAGACTGACGACTTCAGTATTATTAACCCGCTTCGCCAGTTTTTTGGGCATAAACTCCTTGATAATCACCGTTTGCTCAGGTTCTGCTTCCAGGTGCGCATTGTAAACAATACTGAATCCACCACCACCGAGCACACTATCGATAATATATTCATCGACTTTGGTTCCTGCAGGTAATGGTGAAGTATTATGCTCCATACAGCTTTTTAATCCTTAAGTGCAAATTTTTGTCCACTCCTAATTATAGGAGTATAGCAGTAGAAATACTATGTACTGTGCTACAATCTCTAGATACTATTCATTTCCAGAATCTTATTTTATAAGGATACATTTATGGTAAGAAGTATGACCGCCTACGCCCATCAGGAAGAAAAACAGTCCTGGGGTAGTCTGGATATTGAGCTGCGCAGTGTTAATCATCGTTTCCTGGAAATTAATACCCGTCTGCCTGAAGAACTGCGGCCTATGGAAATGAAACTGCGAAACCACATTAAGGAAAAAATTAAACGTGGAAAGCTGGATCTGACCATAAAATTGCAAATACAGAGCAGTGGTGAGAATAAAATTTACTTTAATCAGGAACTGGCAGCCCAGGTCGCTAAAACCCTGCATGAAATTGACAAGCTTATTTATAATGCGGCCCCGGTAAATGCCATTGATATTCTTAACTGGCCCGGTGTACAGGAAAGCCGGGGAGTGGATGCGGACGCTCTGGAGCAGGCGATTTTTCCATTACTGGATAATGTGCTGAATGATTTACTGGAGGGCAAGGAGCGTGAAGGGGATGCCTTAAAGGCAATGATTTTACAGCGCTGCTCGCAGATGCGTGA
>Ga0256832_1002349_pt1 | contig 12908 bp, 12 predicted proteins | sample 134614metaG_FD_190534 | JGI IMG/M metagenome (GOLD analysis project Ga0256832, IMG submission 190534) | Hydrothermal vent microbial communities from Lau Basin, Pacific Ocean - 134-614 | ecosystem: Environmental > Aquatic > Marine > Hydrothermal vents | place: Pacific Ocean: Lau Basin | collected... | reverse complement strand
TACTAACCAAAATGCGTGCCGTAGGTACGCTATATTAAACACATCAACAAAACTTCTTGTGAAAAAGTGAAAAAATGAAATGCACTTATTAATCTGAATTGTATTATTCTTACATTTATTTTCTTATATTTGTGGATATTATATATATTTATTTAGAAAAGGGAAAGTGGTATGATTTTAGTTTTGCAAAAAAAAATGAAGTATTAAAAAGTATTAATTCAAAGTATCGACTTAGCTTAGTTCACGAATTAGATTGAGACGTGATACATGGTATAAAATTAAGTACAATTGAAGAACATGATACTCTTAAAAAGAATAATTTAATAGTTGGGTAATTACCAAAATATATCCTTAGAATAAAAACAATATTATGAAAAAACAAATTACAATTTTATTAGCGTTATTTTTACTAATTGCAGTTTCCTGTAACAAGGACAATAATGATCCCAAAGATCCTGATCCGCAGGAGTGTATTAAGGAAAGCCTTACGAAAACTATAGTTGGAAAGTGGAAAGTGGAGAATAAGAATGCGACTGTTGAATTTAAGTCAGACAAGACATATACCGATGCTTCAAAGGTGCTACATGAATGTGAAGCAGGGAAGTGGGATGTATATAACAATGACAAAGATTTTGAGTTGGAATGTAATGGCAATTATATTCTTGTATTTGCAGTTGACTCATTTACATGTGATACTGTAGCTATTAGTTTAGATGAAGATTTTACTTTGATTAGAGAGAAATGATATTGGTTTTAATAGCAGGTAGTTTGAGCTCGTAATAGAAATATCTGTGAATAATTCGGGTTAAGTAGTATGGGTAAAAGATTCAACGTATATTTGTGTTTTACAAAATAAAAAGAATATGAAAAAAATACAAAAATACTTGGAAGAGAATAGAGATAGATTTCTTGACGAATTGTTTGAATGGTTGAGAATACCATCCGTAAGTTCAAATCCGGAGCATAAAGATGATATGTTTAAAGCAGCAGAATGGGCTAAAAATGCATTGCTAAAAGCTGGAGCAGATACTGCTAAAGTATATGAAACTGCCGGTCATCCTGTAGTATATGGAGAAAAAATTATCGATTCGTCTAAACCTACTGTATTGGTTTACGGGCATTATGATGTACAGCCTGCTGACCCCTTGGAATTGTGGGAGACATCTCCATTTGAACCAGTAGTAAGAAAAACAGACCTGCATCCTGCCGGAGCTATATTTGGTCGTGGGGCGTGCGACGATAAAGGACAGGCATTTATGCATTTCAAAGCATTTGAGGCGATGGTAGCAAATGATTATCTTCCTGTAAATATCAAGTTTATGATAGAAGGAGAAGAGGAGATCGGTTCCCCTAGCTTGCCTAAATTCTGTGAAGAAAATAAAGAAATGCTGAAAAATGATGTTATTCTGGTCTCTGATACTTCTATTATCGCCAATGATGTGCCCTCTATTACTGCATCTCTAAGAGGATTGTCTTATGTTGAAGTAGAAGTGGATGGAGCTAATCGTGATCTTCATTCGGGAACTTATGGTGGAGCGGTTGCAAATCCAATTAATATTTTAGCCGATATGATTTCAAAACTAATGGATGAAGACAGACACATCACTATTCCCGGATTTTACGATGATGTGGTTGAAGCAACAGCAGAAGAAAGAGTACTGATAAATCAAGCACCATTCGATTTGGATGAATATAAAAAAGCACTTGATATAGATGATGTATGTGGCGAAAAAGGATATACTACTGATGAACGAACAGGCATAAGACCTTCTTGTGATGTCAATGGTATCTGGGGAGGATTTACAGGTGAAGGGACTAAGACCGTTCTACCTGCAAAAGCATTTGCTAAAATAAGTATGCGTTTGGTCGCAAATCAAGAACCTAAAAAGATAGCAAAACTTTTTGAAGACTATTTTCTGTCCATTGCTCCTGATTGTGTCAGAGTGAAAGTGGATTATCTTCACGGTGGATTGCCTGTGATGACTCCAATAGACACCCCTGAATACAAAGCAGCTGAGAAAGCTATGGAAACTACCTTTGGTAAAAAACCAATACCTACCAAGGAAGGTGGAAGCATTCCTATTATCGCATTATTTGAGCAGATATTGGGAAGCAAATCAGTATTGATGGGATTTGGATTGAATTCAGATGCTATTCATTCACCCAATGAACACTATGGATTGTTCAATTTCTATAAAGGAATTGAAACTATACCATATTATTATAAGTACTATGGAGAACTGAAAGGATAAGTATATTCTATGTGGAAGTGATTATTTATTTATTAGATATCGCTTCCACACATCTTTCTCCATCCATTGCTGCCGACACAATACCACCTGCATAGCCGGCACCTTCACCACAAGGGTACAGACCTTCTATCTCAATATGCTCTAATAGATCATTTCTAGGTATTTTTATGGGAGAAGACGTTCTGGATTCTACTCCTATCACATTGGCTTCGGAAGTGTAAAATCCGTGCATTTTATTTCCGAATTCTTTTAGTCCCTTGCGCAGTCTTTTTCCGATTATTTTTGGCAACAGTGAGTGTAATGGAGCGGATTTTAGTCCGGGTTGATAAGAGGTTTTATTTAGGGATAAAGACATTTTGCCTTCGACGAAATCAGTCAATCTTTGCGCAGGAGCTGCTTGCGTTTTTCCTCCTGCAAGCCAAGCTAGATTTTCCAAATCTTTTTGAAATTCTAAACCTTTAAATACACCGTATTTTTCGTATTTATATAAATCCCGACGTGAATCAATCTCTACGACAATGCCCGAATTTGCAAACCGGCTGTTTCTACTCGATGGGGACATTCCATTAACTACAACTTCTCCCGGAGATGTTGCAGCCGGAACAATAAAACCTCCCGGGCACATACAAAAAGAATATACCCCTCTGCCATTTATTTGCTGAACCAAACTATATGATGCAGCGGGTAAAAGTTCATCCCTTTCCGTTGAACAATGATACTGAATCGAATCAATTATTTGCTGTGGATGCTCCACCCTGACTCCCATTGCAAAAGATTTTGGTTCTATCTTCACTCCTTTTTTATCCAATAAATAATAGATATCTCTTGCCGAATGTCCAGTCGATAAAATTATATTGTCTGCCTCAAATTCTTGCCCGTTTTCTAAGACCAGACTTTTTACTTTTTTATCTTCGATACTAATATCTACAACCTTGGATTCAAAATGGATTTCTCCTCCAAAATTTAGTATTGTTTCTCTAATATTTTTTACAACTCTTGGTAATTTGTTCGTCCCGATATGTGGATGTGATTCTATCAAAATATCCTCAGATGCTCCGTGTTGAACAAGAACTTCAAATATCTTTCTCACATCACCTCTCTTCAAACTCCTGGTATAGAGTTTACCGTCTGAATAAGTACCTGCACCTCCTTCTCCAAAACAATAATTGGAATTACTATCAACCAAGTGAAGTTGATTTATTGCTTTTATATCCTTGCGTCTATCACTTACTTTTTTGCCCCTTTCAAACACCACGGGCTTAAATCCCAATTCAAGACATCTTAGGGCAGCAAACATTCCGGCAGGACCAAAACCGATGATATGTATTTTTTTGGATTTTGAGACATCTTTGTACTCAAATGAAAAAGATTTGTCTTCAATCGCCTTTTCATTCAGATAAACTTTTACTTTATAGTTGAAATAAATCAAAGACTTTCGTGCATCGATAGATTTTCTCAATACTTTTAAGGCACTGATTTCATTAATATCGGCTCGCAATATTTTTGCCGCTTTTTTCTTCAGTATATTTTCTTGATTAGCCTCCTTTAGGCTTATCCTTATCTGTATTTCTTTTATCATTGGATATTTATTCTTTTATCCCTTCCAATTTCAATAAAAAAGCGTAATCCAATGCAACTTCTTTTAGCCTTTTGAATCTACCTGATGCTCCACCGTGGCCTGTTTCCATATCACAATTCATTATCAAAATATTATTGTCAGTCTTCAAATCTCTCAATTTAGCAATCCATTTGGCAGGTTCCCAATATTGTACCTGAGAATCCCAATAACCGGTTGTAATAAGCAAACTAGGATAATCTTTTTCTTCAATATTATCATATGGTGAATAAGACTTCATATAATCATAATACTTTTTGATATTGGGATTGCCCCATTCATCGTACTCCCCTGTCGTGAGCGGAATAGTATCATCCAGCATAGTAGTCAAAACATCTACAAAAGGCACAGCTGCTACTACCCCATTCCATAGAGAGGGTTGATAATTGATAATGGCACCCATCAACAATCCGCCTGCACTTCCTCCCATTGCATAAAGATGTTTTTGCGAGGTATAATGCCTTTTTATCAGGTCAAAAGCAACGTCTATAAAATCATAGAATGTATTTTTCTTTTTCAATAATTTACCTTCATAATACCATTTTCTACCCATTTCTTGTCCTCCTCTTATATGTGCAATAGCAAAAACAAAACCTCTGTCAAGCAAGCTAAGTCTAACTGAACTAAAATAAGGGTCTATATTGATACCATATGAACCATAACCATAAAGCAGAACAGGAGTATTTTCATTTATCTTAATGTCCTTACGATATACCAAACTTACAGGTATTTTTACTCCATCTCTTGCTGTTGCATAAATTCTTTCACTTGTATAATTGGACTTATCAAATCCTCCCAACACTTCTACTTCCTTCAAAAGCGTCCTCTGTTTTGTCTTCATATTAAAATCGAATGTTGACATAGGTGTAGTCAGTGAAGTGTATTTTAATCTCAAAATTTCCGTATCAAATTCATAATTGGATGAAGTGAAAGCGTAATATGCATTCTCAGGAAAATCTATAGTATAATTTCCCTTAGGACTCATAACTCTCAGAGCAGTGTTTCCTCCAATCCTTTCAGATATCACAAGATAATCATTGAATACATCCAAGCCTGAAATCAAAACATCTTCTTTATGGGCTATAAATTCTTCCCAATTGTCCTTTGAAGTACTGCTTTCAGGACAAGTCATCACTTTAAAATTGATAGCCTCCCCCTCATTTGTCACTACATACCATTTGTCCGAATGATGATAGATTCCATATTCCAAATCCCTAATACGCTCTTGAAACAACTGAAATTGTCCATCAGGAGTATTGGCATTGAGAAATCTAAATTCATCGGAGACTGTAGATTTTGAACCTATGATGATATATTTTTCCGATTTGGATTTGGTGACATATGTGGAGAAAGTATCGTCGTTTTCATGAAAAACTTCTTGATCTTGGCTTGCAGGAGTCCCCAAAATATGTTTGAATATTTTGTATGATCTAAGGGCATCATCTCTCTTAGCATAAAATATAGTTTTATTATCATTAGCCCATACGCCATAGCCTGTAGTCCCTGTGATTTGATCTTCCAATAATTTTCCTGATATCAAATCCTTAAATCTCAATGTATATATTCTCCGGCTGACAGTATCTTCACTATATACCAACAACTTATTGTCAGGACTTACAGAAAGAGAAGAAACATTGTAGTAACTATAGTCTTTTGCCAAATTATTGACATCCAAAAGAAGCTCTTCTTGATTGTCCAAATTATCTTTTTTGCGGCTATAAATGGGATATTCAAGACCTTTTTCATATTTTACTATATAATAATAACCGTTTTTGAAATAAGGAACAGAGCTATCATCTTCTTTGATTTTGGATTTCATTTCTTCAAACAAATGCTTTTGAAAGTCATCCGTATCTGCCATTATCTTATTTTTATACTCATTTTCGGCATTGAGATAATCCAAAACGTCTTTTGTCTGACTATCCGGTGTTTCCGCATTTTTTTGTTCATCGCTCAATCTCATCCAATAGTAATTATCTATTCTGACATCTCCGTGTTTCTCGAGTTCATGAGGTATTTTTTTTGCTATTGGTGCTTGTATTTTTTCCATGTTATTTTCATTGTAGTTAATTAAATATTGTTTGGTAAGCCGGGAAACTCCAAGTTTTAGAGAATTTTCACTTTTCCCGAATTTCCAATGCATTGTTGAGATTCAGGATTAAGCTATTTGCAATTTTATCATCGCTTTCACCTGAAAAATCAATATTGTGCATCCATTTATTCAAATCAAATTTTATTGGCAATATATGATTTTTTCTTTCCTCAAAATCAATTTGTCCTCTAAGATTTATTCGTGTGAGGTATTTGTCTCCAAATATTTCAATATCTCTTTCGGGCTTGTTTTTCACATCCACAAATAGCTTCATAAAATAGTATCCGGTATCTCTGTTGATATGCATAGAATCACTAAATTGGTGAAGATAATTGGATGTGGTGATTTTGCTGATATTAGCATGATTGATAGTAGAATCAATCCCAAAAGAAAAATCAACCCCATCGAATTTTGCCAATTTATTCAATGTGCCAATACCGAAAGATTCTCCTTTTTCATTTACTTTAACAGAAGTATAATCGATGTTCTTAAAAACAGGAATGCTATCATTTCCGATTCCTAATGTCTGTAGTTTGTGCAAAGGGAGTAATCCGGCGTTTTTTTCAATCATTACAAAATCTGAAAAATACATCCTCAATAGTCTTATCCTCAATGAATCACCAAATTCATTTGCAAAAAATGTATTAGTATCAATCCTTACCGTATCAAAATACAGCTTAAAATCAAGGCTTACGTTGGGGTATTTGCAGCAATTCTCTTCACAGTCTTTGTCAGCCATCACATCGTAATTCAATGCATTGACATCTCTACAACCCTCTTCGTGTTTATAGCATGAATTGCTTAACACAATCAAGATAAATACAAAAAGTCTATTTAGCTTCATATTCTTTTACGAGTTTCTTTACGATCTTCTTCACTTGATGTGAAAATTCCTTGTTTAATATCCAATTGTAATATTGTTTGTCTTTAACCAAAACTTCTGCTGCCGGTTGACCGATATACTTTCCAAAATTAAAAACAATTACGCCATCGGAGTTGTATTTTAGTCTTTGAGTTACATCAACAATACTCAGGTCATTGGTGAATTTATGGAGTGCATCCATGTCATTTTTGACAGGTTTTTCGATAATTTCTCCATCTCGATTCTCAAAATCAACGTTCTCATACATTTTTAGTTGTCCTTTTAATACATCTACGGTTGCTTGTACATCAGCCATTGCATCATGTGCATTGTCAAAGTCCTTACCGACATAAAATTTATGCGCTGCTTTCAGAGTACGAGGCTCCATTTTATAATAAAGCCTCTGTACATCGATTAATTTTCTATTTTCGATATCAAAGTCAAAGCCATTTCGTGCAAATTCTTCTGTCAACATCGGAATATCAAATCTATTGGAGTTATATCCTGCCAAGTCTGCATCTCCGATAAAATCAAAAAGTTTTTGCGCAACTTGCCCAAATGTGGGTTTATTTTTAAGATCTGCCGGGGTGATGCCGTGAACTTTCATCGCATCTTCGGATATCGGTATTCCCGGATTTATCAGCATTTCCAATTTTTGAGGCTCTTCACTATCGGGTGTGTATTTGATAAGGGCGATTTGAATAATCCTGTCTCGCATTATATTCAATCCTGTTGCCTCAACATCAAAAAACACTAAATCTCTTTTTATATTAAATTTCATTTTAATTATTTTTAAAAAATTATTTGTTTTAGGTGTATTTCATTTTTTCGTTTTTCCCATTCTTTGCCTCTAGCTCCTAAAGGAGAATCAACCCACAATGCGAAAAAATGAAATACCCCTTTATTTTTCTTCTTGCCAAACTTTCATTTCTTTATTATCATCCAAATATATCAAAATACCTTCAATTGAATCAGTTTTTTCCAATATTTTTTTTGACCAATCAAGACCTGATACCATACAAGCTGTTGCCATTGCATCAGCTGTCATACAATCATTGGTTATTATAGATACACTTAGTAAATTTGAACGTTCAGAATAGCCGGTTTTAGGATTGATAGTATGACTGTACTTATGACCGTTTACATCATAAAAATTGCGATAATTACCTGAAGTGGCCATCGCTTTTTTCGAAAGGCTCTTTTTTAATATCAATTCGGAAGTGGGAGCATTTTCTTTTGGAGTATTTATACCCAAAACCCATTTTTTACCTGAGGGAGAAAGCCCTGAACAATAAATTTCACCACCTATTTCCACCAAATAATCATTTATTCCGTTTTTGTGGATAAGTTCTCCAATTTTATCTACCCCATAACCTTTGGCAATACTACTGAGGTCTAATTGAACTTCTTTTGATGATTTTTTCAGAAAAACACTATCCTTGGTTTCATCGATCAATGATATTTTATCAAATCCAATATACTTCAATATTTCTTGAATTTTATTACTATCAATATCGCTAACTTTATTGTGTCCTTTATATCCAAATCCCCAGTAATTGACCAGTGGCATAACACTGGGGTCGTAAAATCCCTTCGATATATCACACAGGTGTTTAGCTTTCAATATATTTATATACAAATCCCCTTTGTTGATAGCGATGCCTGTATCGGAATGATTGAATCGCGATATTGTAGATGTAGGTATATAGGTGGATAATTCATTATTTATTCTGACCAATTCGCTGTCGATAGCATTTTGGAGCTTGATATTACTTTTGTAGGTTATATGATATGTTGTCCCCATAGTTTTGCCTTGAATAGAGCTATATTTTGGGACGGAAGTCTCATTTTTACAAGAGAACAGTATAGAGAAAAGAGCAATTAATAAAATCTTAAATTTCATCTCAAAAGTTTGTTGATTATTAAATGACAAAATAGGGTTTTTATTGCGGAATCAAACAACTCAAAAATTATTTTATTGAACACTAAGCTTCAAATACATCAAAAGTGCTCCATTTTTACTATTTTCGCAAAATATTTTATACATAGTGTTTGCAATGAAACACATCAAATTTTAAATAAAAATGACAGTAAGAGAATTGTTTGACTTTGTTGGTCAAAATCCAAGATATGTACTTATTTACTTTATAAGTATTCCTATCCTTGCGGGAATCGTCGGTTTGCTTGGTGATGACAAATGCGATCGCAGTCCCTGGAAAGAATTGTTTATGTTGGTTATTTACGGTGTAATGATTCCGGGTATTTTTGCCCTGTTTTTCAATTTGTACCTGTTTTTATTTGAACGAAGATCGATTCTTAATTTTGATGTATTGATTCAGATACTTCCGGTTTTATCGATGATAGTGACATTATTTACTATAAGGCGATTTGTAAGATTTGACAGAATTCCGGGATTTGACAGAATTTCGGGTTTGATAATTATTATTTCTGCGATTATTATGTTGCTTTGGTTTGCAGATAAATTCAGGATAATAGCATTTACATACATGCCATTTCATTATCTTATAATAATATTTATTGGATTGCTTATTGCAATAAATTGGGGATTAAAGAAGTTGGGAAGATGATAAATTAAATTAAAAAAGTCCGATTTCATCAAACCGGACTTGGCAACGATTTTCTTATTAATTAACATGAAAGCTGTAATAAGTAATTTCTCTGCTTCTAAGACGCACATTTTTAACAAAACGCTGCCTGCACTTTTATTATTTGCAATATTTTTTTCTTGCAGTACCTCAAAAAGATATGAAAATGGACCTTTTTCAGATAGAAATTTACGCAAAAACGATAGAAATGAAATAGTAAAAACCGCCCTGAAATTGCTCGGATCAAAATATAGATATGGCGGAAACAACCCAAGGGAGGGGTTTGATTGCTCCGGTTTCACGAGTTATATTTATGGTAAATACGGATATCGTTTACCAAGGACTTCATCCGCACAATCAAAAACCGGAAAAAAAATAAAAATAAAAAATGCAAAACCGGGAGATTTGATTTTTTTTAAAAATAGAAGAAAAATTAACCATGTGGGAATAGTGGTCTCCAATAAAAACAATAGTTTAATCATAATTCACAGTACTACAAGTAAAGGTGTAAAAAAAGATGATGTTTTAAATAGTATATATTGGAAAAAAAGAATTACCTTTGCTAAGGATATAATTACACACTAATTGAAAAACGAAAACAATGTTTAATCTGATACTCTTCGGCCCTCCGGGATCAGGGAAAGGGACGCAGGCAGCAAAAATTACTGAAAAATATAATTTGCACCATATCTCTACAGGAGATATATTTAGGTGTGAATTGAAAAATGAATCCGAATTGGGAAAAGCAGTAAAAAGCTATCTCGATAAAGGTCAATTGGTTCCTGATCATATCACAATCAAAATGCTCAAGAAAAAAATCCAATCTTTTGAAAATCCTAATGGATTTCTGTTGGATGGTTTTCCCAGAAATGAAGCTCAAGCAGATGCTCTTGGGGAATTGTTTAAAGAACTTGGAACTGATGTCGATTTGCTATTGGCACTGGAAGTAGGAGAAGAGGAAATAGTTAAGAGAATTTTGAATAGAGCAAAAACTTCGGGTAGATCCGATGATATGGATGAAAGCATTATTAGGGGAAGATATCAAGTGTATAAAGATTTTACTGAAAATGTTTTTGATTATTACAAAAAGCGAAATAAAGCCAAAAAGGTTGATGGCGTAGGGGAAATTGATGCTGTGTTTAACAGATTGTGTTGTGCAATAGATGAACACATAGACAAATAGATTTAAATGGCGGATAACAATTTTGTAGATTACGTAAAAATATATTGCAAGAGTGGTAAAGGAGGTGCAGGTTCTGTACATTTCCGCAGAGACCGTATGAGTCCCAAAGGTGGTCCCGACGGTGGTGACGGCGGAAAAGGTGGGAGCATCATACTCAGAGGCAATAAGCAAATGTGGACGCTATTACCACTTAAATTTAGAAAACACGTAGCTGCCGGTGATGGTGAAAACGGAAGAGGTGCTCAAAAAACAGGTGCTGATGGTGAGGATATTATCCTTGAAGTCCCATTGGGAACCGTAGCAAAAGACTTTGAGACTTATGAAGAATTGTTTGAAATTTCAGAACACGGTGAAGAAAAAGTTTTGCTGCAAGGAGGAATGGGAGGTCTTGGCAATGTCAATTTCAAATCTTCAACTAATCAAACGCCTCAATATGCTCAACCAGGTACTCCTGGCAAAGAGAGAACAAGGATTCTCGAGCTGAAACTATTAGCTGATGTGGGTTTGGTCGGCTTTCCCAATGTAGGGAAATCCACACTTTTAGCAGCTATTACAGCAGCAAAACCTAAAATAGCAAATTACGAGTTTACCACACTCGTCCCTAATCTGGGAATCGTAAAATACCGTGACAATCGCTCGTTTGTCATGGCAGATATTCCGGGAATAATTGAGAATGCTCATGAAGGCAAAGGGCTTGGCCTTAGATTTCTAAGGCACATCGAAAGAAACTCAGTGCTACTTTTTATCATTCCTGCCGATGCTGAAGATATCAATAAACAATATCGCATATTGCTGAATGAACTAAAAGAACACAATCCGGAACTATTGGATAAACCTAAATTTGTTGCGATATCAAAATCCGATTTAATCGATGCGGAATTACAGGAAATGATAGAAAGTGAATTGGATTTTGGCAATGTCTCGCACTTGTTCTTTTCGGCAGTCACCGGATATAATCTTATTGAACTTAAAGATGAACTTTGGAAATTAATGAATAGATAATTTACTCAAATTTTAGTATTATGAAAATTTTAATTATCGGTGGAGGAAGTATGGGTATGACCTATGCCAAAAGCTTTTTGAGTTCGCATATAGTCAAATCTGACGGAATGATGATTCTGGAGAAATCGGAGAAAAAAGCAATTGAACTGCAAAAGCATAATATAGGAACAGTATATTCAAAACCCGGAGAATTTATTAAAAGTGCCGATTTGATAATACTTGCGGTTAAGCCTCAAGATATACAAGTCCTGTTTGATTCTCTCAAAGAGTATTTGGATAGTCAACAGGTAATATTATCTATAATGGCAGGAGTCAAAATGCAAACTATCTGTAACTATCTTTCTGTGACCAAAGTCATAAGAGCAATGCCTAATCTTGCTACGCAAATAGGAAAAAGCATGACAGTATTCACCTCGACCAATGATGTGACACGAATAGAACTCGTGATGGTTCAAAACCTGATTAACACCACAGGGAAATCCATATATACCAATGACGAATCTATGATAGACGCTGCAACGGCAATATCCGGCAGTGGCCCGGCTTATGTACTGTATTTTATGGATTCCTTGATTAAGACAGCTATTGAGATGGGCTTTTCTCCCTCAGAAGCAGAATTATTGGTTGCGCAAACTTTCAGGGGTACTACAGATTTATTCAGACAGAGCAATCTCCCTGCGAAAGATTGGATTAAAAAAGTTGCTTCCAAAGGCGGAACAACAGAAGCCGCAATCAAGTCTTTTGATGAGAATAAACTAAATGAAAAAATAGAAAAAGGAGCAAAAGCTGCCCTTGGAAGAGCGATTGAATTGGGGGAGAGCTAGTTTTCTCCTTCTTATTTTTATCCTCACCCTGCCCCTCTCCTTTTAAGAAAGCTTATCATATTTTTTCAAATAAAGTAAAAGGAGAGGGAATAAGGTGCTTAGTCGTATGGGATAGCTCTTATAAGTAAGTGTTTATGATTGAGCTGTTGAATCTTTCCAAAAGGTTAATAGCCAGCCCCAAAAGCTATACTCTTTTTCGCTCCCCTTCTCCTTTTTTATCCTCACCCTAACCCTCTCCTTTTAAGAAAGCTTATCATGTTTTTTGAAAATAAAGTAAAAGGAGAGGGAATAAGGTGCTTAGTCGTGTGGGATAGCTCTTTTAGGTAAGTGTTTATGATTGAGCTGTTGAATCTTTCCAAAAGGTTCAGAACACCTGACCCCTAGGGAATTAAGATGACCCCAATTTATAGATTAAGGTGAGGTCAGTATCAGGAAAGAGAGTCTGGGTTTGGTTTAATTGTTCACAAAATTG
>Ga0256832_1002348_pt1 | contig 12908 bp, 10 predicted proteins | sample 134614metaG_FD_190534 | JGI IMG/M metagenome (GOLD analysis project Ga0256832, IMG submission 190534) | Hydrothermal vent microbial communities from Lau Basin, Pacific Ocean - 134-614 | ecosystem: Environmental > Aquatic > Marine > Hydrothermal vents | place: Pacific Ocean: Lau Basin | collected... | reverse complement strand
ATGGTCCCATGGGTAATCGAGGGGGCGATTACGGATTCAGCTTTCTCCCTTATGAAGAAGAGAATCGGGCTCAGGAGCATGGTAAAGAGCGTCATCATGAAAACCCCGATGACGGGATGCTCAGGATAGTTGAGACCCTTCAGAACCATGGGAGCATGCCATATACCCCAGACGATTCCCACCAGATAGGACATCTTCCAGAATCCCAGTTTTCTGAGCTCCATATAGAGGAATCCCCTCCACCCCGCTTCCTCCCCGAAGGCGAATATGGCATTGAATGTGGCTCCCACCACCATGGACAGAATGAGCATAAATACAGCCCCGTATCCGGTCAGGAGCTTCATCTGTAAACGCAAAGCCTTTATTTCATCGGGGTTTGCATATCTGGATACCCTCTCCACGAACCCGGAGCCATCCGGAGAAAAAGACACATCAGGAAATATTGGACTGATTAACAGAGTAAGAAGAACGAGGAACACCGGAAACAGCCACCCCACGAGCCACCATACATTGACCCTGAAAGACACTCCAATATCGCTCCATCCGAAATCCCTGTACTTCAGCATGAGAATCCATACAGCGAGCAGGGGACCGAACATGTAGATGGGTGACAGGATTGCAGACAAATAGGGCAGATTGGAGATGTAAAGGGGGACGGCGATGAGCCAGCTGAATCCAAAAGACAGTATTAAATACAGAGAAACCCTTTTCCATCTCATATAGAAATTTTATATGCACCATCGGAAGCATGTTCCCTCCATACATTGAACTCAACGAATCCGGGCTCCATGAACAATTTTATAATTTTGCATATGTTATTCCCGTTTTTCATATCCTTGTTCGTCGAAAATATCGGGCAGTACGATGAACAGATTTCCTTCTACTCCACAGGCAACCCCCCCGTGGTCATTCTCGAAAATGGAAAGATAATGGTGGATGGAATAACCATATCCATGGGAAAAGAACCCTCCAGCATAAGGGGATACTTAATGGAAAACCCAACATTCTCCTATTTCGGAGAAGGTAAGGAGTTCACAGATATCCCGGTTTACAGGGGGGTTATACTGTCAGGTATATACGATAATGTGGATGCAATACTCCTTTCCATCGATGGGAAAATGGAGATGGAATTTGTGGTTCACCCCGGTGGAAATCCGGATATTATAAGCATAAGAGTGGAGGGTGGACGTATGGTGGAGAAAGATGGGGTGCTTTATGTGCAGAGGGGCGCTGAAAAACTCCTGAAAATAAGCCGATTCCATGCATATCAGGGAGCAGAGGAACTGCCCCTCCATGTGAATCATGATGGAAACAGAGTCACATTTAAAGTCGAGCATTTCGATAGAAGCCACGACCTCATCATAGACCCGATAGTGGTGGCTTTCCCTGCATCGGAGGAAGATGATTACGGATATGCCGTTGCTGTGGACAACGAAGGATACGTGTATGTGGCAGGATATACGGACAGCCCCTCCACCTTTGCCCCCGAAAGGACCATTTTCGGAGATTCCGGCAGGTCCGATGTATTCATAACCAGGCTATCCCCGGACCTCTCCAACCACATCGCAACAGCCATAGTGGCTTCCAGTTGCCGGGATTATGCAAGGGATATGGCGCTGGATTCCGCTGGAAATGTGGTAATCGTCGGATGGACCGGGTGCTCGTCTTCCTTTGCCCCGGACAGAACCATAATGGGAACACCCGGAGAAAACGATGTATTCGTCACGAAACTGTCTGGAGACCTGAACGTTCATCTGGGAACAGTAATACTCGCCTCCCAATCCTACGATTATGCGTACGGGGTACATGTGGCTCCCGACGGCAGAGTTCTGGTTGCTGGATACACATACGACCAGTCCACATTCGCCCCACGGAGAACCATTTTCGGCACTCCGGGCTCCTATGATGCTTTCGTCTCTCTTTTATCCTCCGACCTCTCCAACCACATTGCAACTGCAATAGTGGCATCCCCCGGAATGGATAATGGTCAGGATGTGGCTGTGGATGATTCGGGAAATGTGTACCTCGTGGGGTTCACATGGGGAACCTCTTCCTTTGCACCGGACAGAGCGATATTCGGAAATCCGGGCGGGCAGGATGTGTTCGTTAGCCGCCTTTCCACCGATTTGTCAGCACACCTGAATACAGCTATAATCGCTTCCAGCGGAACGGATGACGGAGTGGACATATTCATTTCAGACTCCAGTGTCTATATTTCGGGATTTACCGACAGCCCGTCCGATTACTCCTCCGACAGGCTCATATTCGGAAACACGGGTGGAGAGGATGCATTCGTGAGCCGGCTCACCAGAGACCTTAACACGCATCTCTCAAGCGTTATTCTGGCATCCTCCGGAAGCGACTGTGGATGCGCGATGAACATGGATACAGGAGGAATTCTCCTCTCCGGTTATGTGGAATTTCCCGACGACCTGCCCCAACCCCTGGAGGTACATGGAATAACAGGAGGGCTGGATGCATTTCTCATAAAACTGTCCCCGGGCCTTTCCTATTACGTAAAGGGCATTATAATAGCATCCGACAGTGAAGACATTGCATGGAGCATCGCAACGGGAGATTCGGGTGTATATATAGCTGGAAGAACTGCCAGTTCCTCCTCGTTTGCCGGAGGAGGTCCCATCTTCGGTGCCTCAGGAGGGATGGATGCGTTTGTCGTGAGGGCTGTCAATGCTCTGAAGCATCAGGAAAATATCGCCAGAAGTAAACATTCCGTTCGTCTAAGGGGGAATATCCTTCAGATAAAACTTTCGAGGGCAGGTTATGTGGGCTTCGACATCTATTCATCCGATGGGAGAGTGGTTTTCAGGAAAAGTGTTGGTATTCTGCCATCCGGCATATACTCCTTTCCATTGAATTTAAATACTGAAACGTACATAGTAAAGCTCCGAATAGATAACCGGCTTTCAATTCACCGCATGATAATAGTTCTCCATGCAGATTAAATCCTCCAATAAACATGCGCAACCACCAGTTGAATACGCATTTCATAACTATAAGAGGTTAATGCATTATAATTTATGAGCCATGGCAAAGAAAGTATTGCTGATAGCAGGAGACTATGCGGAGGACTACGAGACGATGGTCCCGTTTCAGGTCCTCCAGACGGTGGGCGTCCATGTGGACGCAGTTTGTCCCGATAAGAAGGCTGGAGAGCGCGTCATAACTGCCGTACACGATTTCACCGGAGAGCAGACGTACAGCGAGAAGCCCGGGCATTACTTTACCCTGAATAAGAACTTCGACGATGTGAATCCCGAAGAATACGACGGTCTGGTTCTGCCTGGAGGGCGTGCTCCCGAATACATAAGGCTGAATCCCCGGGTTCTGGAAATCGTAAAGCACTTCGTTGATGCCGGAAAGCCTATCGCTGCGATATGCCATGGACCCCTGGTACTGGCTGCAATACCCGGCGCCCTGAAGGGTAAAAGGGCAACATGCTACCCCGCAGTCTCCCCGGATATAAAGAATGCTGGCGCCCAGTACGTGGAAGTGGCAATAGACGATGCCGTTGTGGATGGAAATCTGGTAACAGCCCCTGCATGGCCCGCCCATCCGAAGTGGATGAGGGAATTCATAAAGCTACTGGGTATAGAGTTCGTCGAGAAGTGAGGGGATTCCTCCCCTCGTTTATACTTTCTCCATGAACTGGAAGGATAAGCTGAGGCTTATTCTGGGAGATGGAAAGGTCTTCTTCGATGAGGAACACCTGAAATTGTATTCAACCGATTCATCCGACGCCCCACCCGTAATTCCCGAAGCGGTTATCCATCCGGAAAGCGTGGAGGACGTGGAAAAAGCTGTTTCATTCCTCTATACTGAAAGGATTCCCATAACTGCCCGCGGGATGGGCACTTCCCTGAGTGGTGGAGCGGTTCCCTCTCCCGGTGGAGTGGTCATCGTCTTCGACAGGATGAACAGGATAATCGACCTGGATACAGAAAACCTGACAGTAACGGTGGAGCCGGGTGTGATAACGGGGGATTTGATGAGGGCTGTGGAATCGGAAAACCTATTCTACCCACCGGACCCCGCCAGCCTGGAGACATGCACCATCGGTGGAAATGTGGCGGAGAATGCGGGCGGTCCCCGTGCATTCAAGTATGGTACGACGAAGCACTACGTTCTGGAGATGGAAGTGGTTGTGGGGGAAGGAAAGCGCATAAGAACCGGAAAGAAGACGAAGAAGTGGGTGGTGGGATACGATCTGCCCATGCTATTTACCGGAAGCGAGGGGACCATGGGTATATTTACGGAAATCACCCTCAGGCTCCTTCCAAAACCCCCCTCCACATACACCCTCCTGGCAGCCTTTCCATCCGAAGTGAAAGCGGGGAAGGCTGTTTCCAGCATAATTAAGAAGGGATTGCTCCCCTCCGCTCTGGAATTCGTTGACCACCTCTGTCTGAGAGCAGTGGGCGATAAGATAGCCCCATACCTGCCCGACGGAACGGGAGCCATACTTCTGGTGGAATTCGATGGTTTCGGTCCGGAATTCGAGAAGCAGGTGGAAATGGCATATCAGGTAATGGAGGAGAATGGAGTGCTGGAGGTCTATGTGGCAGAAGACCCAGCAAACAGAGAGAGGCTCTGGAGTGCGAGACGGAATGTACTTCCATCCCTGGAAAAACTGGGAAAGCATATCAGGCACGAGGATGTGGTCGTTCCCAGAAGCAGGATACCGGATCTGGTGGAGCATACAGTCCGGGTGGGGGAAGAAACGGGGCTCATGCTCGCCACATTCGGCCATGCCGGTGATGGAAACATACATGTGAATGTTCTGTACGACGAGGGACAGGAAGAACTCATGGAAAAGGCAGTGGACAGAATAGTGGAGAAGGTGTGGGAACTGGGTGGAACAGCAGCGGGGGAACACGGCATAGGGCTTCTAAAGAAGAAATACCTCCTGAGGGAGCTGGACCCCCTATCCATACAGATTCAGAAGGATATAAAGAGGGTTCTGGACCCCCTGTGGCTATTCAACCCTGACAAGGTATTTTAAATATGCTGAAGTTTATCGAATGCAAAGAGCATAAACGAGAGGAGAACAGTTATATTCGATAGAATAAAAGCCAGCCTGTTGTTCACCTTTCCCATGTAAGCCCCTGCGGAAACCATTATCCACACAAGGGATATTACAATGCTGCCATAGAGGTACAATTTACCGGTAAAATCCAGAACCCCCGGAATCACGATAAAGAGAGCCATAAGCAGGGAAAACAGGAAGGTAAGGTTCCTGGTGAAGGTCTCACCATATACGACAGGCAAAACAGGAATTCCAGCCCTTTCGTAGTCCTTCTTGAGCATGCTCGCCAGATGCCAGAAGTGGGGTGGCTGCCATATGAATAGTATGGAAAACAGGATAAGTGCATCGATGCCAATTCCACCGGACGTGGCTGCATATCCTATTACTGGTGGAAAGGCTCCGGGCAGGCTCCCGATTATAGAAGCCCATGGGGTGTGCCTCTTCAGATAAATGGTGTATAAAAGGGAATACGAAATGATTGCAAGGAGGGCAAGGAATCCCGAAAGGGGATTCAGAGCGTAAAGGAGTATCACGGACAGACCTGAAAGTAAAATGGATAGAATTATGGCTATTCCGGAACTTGCTCTTCCACTGACGAGGGGCCTCTCCCTGGTTCTGTGCATCAGTCGGTCTATATCCCTGTCCAGATAATTGTTCATTATGGCGGCTCCGGCAGCACTCATTATGACAAGCACAGTGGAAATGAATATCCTCTCGATGTTCAGATAATCCGAATCCACAGCCCCGCTGACCGCCCCCACGAAAGCCGTTATGCCGACGAGGGTGGCAATGCGGGGTTTCATAAGGGTTATGTAGGGGATGATTCTCTCGATTACAGCAGCCATTTTTAACCCTTTAAGGAGGGGAAATCCCCCCCTCCCACTTTATCTCAATGGCACTGGATTATCTGGGCTGAATGGAGGAGAGCCGCCGAATGTGGAGTGGAAAACATCCATCAGAACAGGCGTATAGGCTATGGCAACCAGAATCAGAAGAACAATTATCCATGGAGTGAAGTTCTGAACCCATGGAACATTCTCATCGTGATACGGCTCGGCAATCGGGAATTCAATGGTATCGGGCTCCTTTCTCTTCTTCGCAAAAAATGTGGAGAAGAATACGAAGAAGTATATGACCATGGCGGTGAACATGATTATCCCACCTATCGCAGTAACTGTGGTAAAGAGCTTCCACTGGGGCATATACAGGGGAGAATCCGGATTCAGATAGCTCAATCCCAGGTTCGTCCTTCTGGGCTCCCCATGCAATCCGCCCCTCATGAGCCCCCAGGAAAAGAGGGCTATTCCGAATAGCCACATATACGGAACTATTACCGCCAGTTTCTTAAAGGGAAGCTCCCGTCCCGTCAGCTGATGAACTATATAGAGGGTCATTCCTGTAAAAGCGAGAAATACCGGTCCTGCAACGGTCATGTGGAAATGGCCGGGAACCCATGATGTGTTATGAACCAGGAGATTTACACTGTAAGAAGCCTGCACGAGTCCGGAGATTCCTCCGAATATGAAGATGAACAATCCCGCGATGAAGTATGAAAAGAGCCACTTATTCCCCTCCGTGCTGAGCCAGGGGAGCTTTAACCACCATCCGAACAGGCCATTGCCCCCATTCTTCCTGCCCGCATATTCGAGAGAAGCGGCGAGTGTAAAAGCAGTCAGAAAACTGGGTATGAACACCAGATATGTGAAGAATGTGTGGAGGAGTTTGAAGTTATGCCCTATGGCAGGGTCCGTGAACTGGTGATGAACTCCAACAGGCATGGAAAATAATATGAAGAGCATGAATACGAACCTTCCCGCAAAATCCGAATAGAGCTTACCCCCGGCGACCTTTGGAAGCATGGAATAATACATGATGTATGCTCCAAGAAGCCAGAAATAGACCAGGGGATGACCGAACATCCAGAAGAGGGTCCTTGCAAGTTCCGGATTGATTTTATCCACTATACCCATGGACCAGGGTATGAGCATGAATATAAGCTCCACAGCAACGGCAACAGAGGCTATTGTCCATACGATGAACTGGGTGAACAGCCCCACTATACCCATGGGGGTCTTCTTCCCGGGATTCTCCTTTCTCCACCTCAGATAAACAGGAATCCAGCTGAAGAATGCAACCCAGGAGCCGATAACGACGAGAGTCAGTCCAATGTAGAACAGCGGGTGCCCCTTGAGGGGTGGATAGAATGTGTAGAGAACGGATGCCTTTCCTGCAAGTATCGCCCATGCCGCCATGAGGGTTCCGGTAATCATGAGTATGAACGAGAACCAGGCAACCTTCAGGTTATGGTACATCTTCAATAGATAGGGAACGAGCAGATTTCCGAATGCCACAGCAAAGAACGTGGTAAATACAAGCGCATTCACAACACCATGGAGCGTAAGGCCCTGATAATATTCCAGACCCCAGAAGGAATTGGTCTTCAACCACCCAGCCCTGTATATGACCTGCATAAGACCATGATAGATTCCCAGTATGAGCAGAAGGGCTGGAATCACCAGTTCGAGCATTACGAGCGTTCTGAGGCTCTTATTGATTTTCATCTTTCACCTCCTGCGGATTATAAACGATTATCTGAGCATGCATCATCTGATGTCCCACACCGCAGTATTCATGGCAGACTATATCGTACTTGCCCGGCTCATCGAACTTCAGACGAACATGGTTCACCGCATTGGGAACAGCCATGAGGTTCACAGCCTTCTTCGCTATATTGAACCCGTGTATCACATCCGTCGAGGTAACGTAAATGTCAACGGTGGAACCAGCCGGAAGCTTCACCTCCTGAGGAAAGAAACTCCACATGCGGGCGATATAGTAAATTTCGTAGTGGTTATCCGACACCTGAATTACCGTATCCTTATCGTAGGGTTTTACGTTCTTTATACTGGTTGGAACCATAACCCCCATGCCATAGGATGCAAATACGATGGCGACGAAAGCCACCGTCGTCAATATTCCAGCCAGAAGCAGCGCCACCTTTTCCGCCCTATCCATGACCAATACCTCCCAGTCTCCTGACTATTACATCGAAATAGGCTATGAACCACAGGGCACTGTAGAGCAGAAACAGCACTACCAGAAAGGCTATCGCTCCCTTCGGGAAAAATTTATCCTCTTTCATGACGAAAATTATAATGTTATTGAATAACACCTGAGATTTTTAAAGCAATTCATGTAATAATATTCAATTCATGATATAACCGAATTATAAAAAGTTCAGATAATTGAATTTTTTTGTACGTTTTTTAGTGGAAACGGTACACAGTTGGTTGGCCATTTTCACAAAATTTATCCTCCATCCGAACTTCAATCGGGTTGCCGAAATCCTTTAAAATTTTTATCCGTCGGAGGGATGGCCGAGCGGACGAAGGCGCGCGCCTGGAGAGCGCGTAGGGGCCAAAAGCCCCTCGTGGGTTCGAATCCCACTCCCTCCGCTTTCCACTTTCATAAAAATCCCTGCTTAACTTAAATATCACCGTTTCATGAACCATGGCAAAAAATGTTCGGTGATTTTTCATCCCAATTTACATTCAGAACGTCGAACATTACTCCTGCTCCTTCAAATACAATGGAGTCTGTCCGGGAAAAACAGGAGCATGTAAATTCCATTTATTTCGCCCTATTTATCCGGAGAATCACCTGTTCGAATCACCAGTTGCCCTTATATGAAATCGGTTATTAATTAGGGGTTAATCTTTGCGGAGCTAAAATGTACCAATGATTCGGTGAATAGTAATTGAAGCACTTAAACCCATTCATCGATTAAGGTCTCAGGAGAAATAATGAATTTTATTCTGATTCTGAAGTCCTGAAATCTACTTCCCGAAGCCTTATTGGAGCGATAAATGGATTATCTACTATTTACCGTCGAAGCCTATTCCGATGTCCCCCGAGCGCCAGTAGGAATCGTTCCTGCATGGAACACCAGAGGGATAATTGTCCTTCCCCCTCACATCCACGAATACACCGATTCCCATGTATTCCCTTGCCCTCCTGCTCTCCATCGCCTGACCGCAGGATAAATCCTTCTCGCTTACTGAATAGGAATCATTTCCCGAGGCATCTATAAAAATTCCCAGGGCATTGTAAAGGGAATTCCCCAGCCCTCCGGAAACATGATAAATGTCGTTCCCCGCTCCCTCGTAAAGCATCCCGAAAGCCCAGTCGTGACCGCTTCCAAGGGACGGTCCCGCCCTGAAGACATAGATATCGTCCCCGGACAGGTCGAAGAACAGTCCGGCAGACAGGTGGATTCCAGAGCCCACCCCATATTCCGTACCGGTATATCGATCGTTTCCGGACTCATCCAGAAAGAGTCCCGTCGCATACCAGTATCCGCTTCCCAGACAGTACGTTCCGCATGAATACCTGTCGTTCCCCCTCCTGTCCTGAAATATGGAGAACCCTCCTCCCAGGGGAATCCTGTATCCGGTGGAAAATCCCAGACCCATCCCTATGTATTCGTTCCTCCAGAGGGGCTTATGCTCCTCGTATCTTCCCAGAATGTACACATCGTTCCCATCCACATCCACGAAATCGGCAACACCCAGGAGACCGGAAAATGCAAAGTCGGAATTCACACCCCTGTAAATATCATCCCCACCCCCATCCCTGAAGATGGAAAATCCCATTATGGATGCCCCGAGGGAAAACCGCCCCACGTCATAAAAGTCATCCCCTCCAGCATCCTCCACATATGCGGCTCCGAGGAGGCTTCCTCCGAAGAAATTCACCCTCTCGTATCTGTCGTTCCCGCCTCCATCATAAAGGAATCGAATGCCGTCGAACGCGAGGAACTCCCCGTTCATATACCGGTCATCCCCTTCCAGGTCGATAACGGCACATATCCTTCCGCACGGCAGATTCGTATATTTATCATCTCCCTCAATGTCAACGAAGAGCAGAAAAGTATCGGATGGTGGTACGGAATCCAGAACGATCCTCCCGTAAGGGGTTCCCAGATGCATAACGGGCAGACCACCCCTCCTCATGAGACTATCCCTTATCTCCATGAGAGTGTTTATCAGGAGCATATCGGAAAAGTAGAAATCCCTCAATCTCAGGCTGTCGAGAATAACGAATATGCTATCCTCATCGAAGGGATAATACTCCAGTCCATGGTCGTGCAGGAACCTGATTACAGAAGAGGAATCCTCCATTATATAATTCGCCAGAAATGTCTTCAATTTTCCGATGGACCTCTCCCCGATCGTGCCCAGGGCATTATTCCTGTAAAAATTCCATACATCTATAGAAAGAATCAGGTTCTCGAACAGTCGAATAATAGAGGAATCGAAAGGAACAACCGTGGATGTATCAGTGGAATCGGTTATTTCAGGGTATATGACGCTTATCTGGACATTCCCCTTCTTTATGGCTGTATATGGTCCGGTTATTCCGAGGGAAAAGTAATCGTTCAGGATTCTCTCCACTCTGGATATGGGCTTCCCATTCCTGAGATTTCGTGCCAGTTCTTCGGACCACAGTGGATTTCTGAATATCTTCAGCAATCCAGGAGGCTTATAACGGGTATCCTCCGACCTGTCCTTTCTGAACCCCAGGTCCTGTATCGTCAGACCATACAGCCCAAGAGCCCTGGACAGATAAAATGTATCGGAAACGCTGAAGAACGAAATCAGAAAGAGCATATCATGGAAAGGGGGCAAAGCCCCCGGAAAACCTGCCCCCTACTGGAAGTAGGCAGCGTTCTTCTCTATGAAGTCCTTCCACTCGTCGGGGACGTCGTTCTCGTGATAAATTGCACCCACAGGGCACACGGAAGCACAGGAGCCACATTCAATGCAGGTATTTGGGTCGATGTAGAGCTGCTCCACCTTCTCGAAATCGGGCTCATCGGGCCTGGGATGGATTGCATCAACCGGACACACCTGAACACACTCTGCAGACTTGGTCCCTATACAGGGCTGCGTTATTACATACGCCATATCTCCTCCTCCTTTTTGCTGACAATTATAAAGGTTTTGCTATGAGGGCTGGTATCTCCTCATCCACCATCTCCCCCACAACCCTGACCAGTCTATTCTTCAGATTCTCCTCCGACTTCATCCTGACCTTTATGTAATTATGGGATGTTCCCATCCAGAATCCGTCCCTCTTCTGCTCGAAGAGCACGGGAATTTTTCGACCAACATACCTCTCGTAGAACCTCAGGGTCTTCTTTCGGGAAAGTCCAATCAAACTCCTGACCCTCTCCTTCTTTACCCTATCGGGAAATACGGATTTCATCGAGGCAGCCGGTGTCCCCTCCCTGGGAGAATATTCGAATACGTGGACATAGGAAAAGGGAAATTCCTCCACGAATTTATAGGTTTCCATGAAGTCTTCGTCCGTCTCCGTGGGAAATCCAACGATTATATCCGTCCCCACTGACAGGTCCGGAATCCTGTCCAGAAAACTCCCCACCACCTTCCTGTAAAACTCTATCGTATATGGGCGCCTCATGTCCCGGAGGATTTTATTGGATGCGGATTGGAGGGAAATGTGCATGTGGGGAAGCAGGTTTTCCGGATACTTTTCATAAACCTCTATCATCCTCCCGGTTATATGGGCTGGGAGTATGGAGGACAGCCTGAACATCATGTCGGGAAATTGCTGAACCATTGCCTCCAGCAGGTGGGGGAGGTCCATACCCCATTCTCTTCCCCAGTCCCCCACCTGTATGCCCGTTATCATGACCTCCCTGAATCCCTTGGAATGGAGAATCTCCAGCTCCTTCAGAATCACATTAAGGGACCTGCTCCTGCTCCTTCCCCTCGCCTTTCTGATTATGCAATAACTGCACTGGAAATTGCACCCCTCCTGAACCTTCAGAGTTGCCCTCGTTCTGGATGTGTAATCCCGAAGGATTGCCTCCTCAGGAGGGATATCGAATAGCCTCAGCACATCCTTATGTGAACCCTCGAAATCAGCCTTACCTATGCGCTTTATGTTCGCCACACAGCCGGTAAATATGACCTGTGCTCCCGGTTTCCTCTCCCTCAGAGCCCTGTTGAGGACCTTCCTCGAATCCCTTTCTGCTTTCTTCGTAACCGCACACGAATTTATTATAATGTAATCCGCCTCTTTCAGATTATCCGTTTCCACTATTCCCCTGATTTTCAGATTGGACTTAATGAATTCCGTATCGTACAGGTTCGTTCTGCAACCCAGAGTAATGAAGTGGGCTTTCTTCATGGGGTCGAAAATTATAACACAAATGTAAAAACCCCCGCCTGACGGCGGGGGAGAGGGATATTAACCTTCGGACTCTTCTCCACCGATGAGTTCCTGGAGCTTCTGGAGTTCCTTGCTGAGTATTTCGCCCAGGTTTGCCCTGGAGGGCTCCTGAACAGCCTTTGCCTTTCTCTTTTCTTCTTCCTTCTTCGCCCTGCGCCTGTAGTACTCCCTTTCGGACAGGAGTATCCTCTTGCGCTTGGGCTCCACCTTCTGAACCACCAGATTCAGGTCCTCCCCTTCCTGATAATTCTCCTTCGGAGAGCCCTTCTTCTGAAGCTGATTCATGGGGACAAATCCCTCGATGCCATCATAAACATCAACGATAACGCCCTTATCCAGAACCCTGAGTATCTTCGCCCTTATCTCAGTTCCGGGTTTCAGCTGCTTCTCTATCTGCTCCCAAGGATTGGGCGTGAGGTCCTTCAGGCTCAGCTCGAGAATCCTCTGCTTCTTATCGATTTCCTTAACGAGAGCCTTTACCTTCTGTCCCTTCTTCAAAATCTCCTGTGGGTTGGAAATCCTCTTGGTCCAGGACATGTTGGAAATGTGGATGTATCCGATGATGTCGGGCTCTATCTCCACGAACGCACCGTAATTATCGAAATCC
>Ga0256832_1002347_pt1 | contig 12913 bp, 13 predicted proteins | sample 134614metaG_FD_190534 | JGI IMG/M metagenome (GOLD analysis project Ga0256832, IMG submission 190534) | Hydrothermal vent microbial communities from Lau Basin, Pacific Ocean - 134-614 | ecosystem: Environmental > Aquatic > Marine > Hydrothermal vents | place: Pacific Ocean: Lau Basin | collected... | reverse complement strand
GTCCAGCCAGCTCTGTTTGTAGCGGGCCTCGCCGCGCTGCGCGCTGTGGAGGAGCAGCTCGGACATCCCATCGAAGCCGCGGCCGCAGCCGGGCACAGCTTGGGCGAGTACACTGCGCTGGTAGCTGCGGGCGCGCTCAATTTCGAAGATGCGCTGCGCCTGGTGCGAGAACGCGGTCGACTGATGAAACTGGCCGGAGAGATCGCGCCCGGCGGCATGGCCGCCATCATCGCCCTGGGCACCGACAAGATCGCCGAGATCTGCCAGCAGGCCAGCGCCGAGAGCGGCGGTCCCGTGGTCATCGCCAACGACAACTGCCCGGGCCAGGTGGTCATCTCGGGGGATGAAGGCGCGCTGAACCGGGCCATGGAGCTGGCTACCGAAGCCAAAGCCCGCAAAGTCGTGCGTCTGGCCGTCTCCATCGCCGCGCACAGCCCGCTGATGGGCGCGGTGCAGGAGGCGTTCGCGGCCGCAGTGGCCCAGGCCCACATCCGCCCGCCCCAGTTCCCCGTCATCGCCAACATCACCGCCCAGCCCCTCACCGACGTAGACGCCATCCGCCAGGAGCTGGTGGGGCAATTACAGAACTCGGTGCAATGGACTGAGTCCATGCAGTATCTCATCGACCAGGGCAACGAGACTTTCATCGAATTCGGGCCGGGCAAGGTGCTGGCGGGCCTGATGAAGCGCATCGACCGACGTTTCCGCCGCATGCCCGCGGTGGTCACATGGGAAGATGTGGAGAAAGTCGCAACATTGCTAAAAGAATAGACTGGTACGGAAATAGAACGCAGATGACGCAGAAAAAGCTGATCTACGCAGATAAAAACAGATAAAATCAAAACAATCTGCGAAAATCTGTGTGCATCAGAGGTTTCTGCGTTCCATTTTCATTCGTTATCGGCACAACCGCAACCCAACCCCCCTCTCCCCCAAAAGGAGCACGCATTCATGTTCGATCTGACCGACAAAATCGCCCTCGTCACCGGCGCTTCGCGCGGCATCGGCGCTGAAATCGCCCGGCAACTGGCCGCGGCCGGCGCCACCGTCATCGTCAACTACCACAGCAGCGAGCAAGCCGCCGCCCAGGTCGTAGCCGATATCGAAGCCGCTGGCGGCAAAGCCGTCGCCATGCAGGCTGATGTCAGCGACTTCAAACAGGCGGGCGATATGATCAAGGCCATCAAAAAAGATTTCGGGCGGCTGGACATTCTGGTGAACAACGCCGGAACCACCCGCGACAACGTCATCGCCCTGATGAAAGAGGACGACTGGGATGTGGTCATTCGCACCAATCTCAAAAGCGCCTGGAACTGTTCCAAGGCTGCCACCAGGCTGATGATGCGCCAGCGTTGGGGCCGGATTATCAATATCTCCAGCGTAGCTGGCGTAACCGGCAACGCCGGACAGAGCAACTATGCGGCATCCAAAGCAGGGATGATCGGGCTGGCCAAAAGTCTGTCCAAGGAGATCGGGCCCCGCAACGTCACGGTCAATGTCATTGCTCCTGGATTCATTCCCACCGATCTCACGAATTATTTACTGGATGACGACTCGGTGAAAGCAAGCATCATCGAACACACATCGGTGCGACGACTGGGCCGCCCCGAAGATGTAGCGGCGCTGGCCGTTTATCTGGCTTCGGATGAGGCCAGCTTCGTCACTGGTCAGGTCATCGCGGTGGATGGCGGTTTGGCGCTTTAGCGCGGAGATGAGTATACTTTGCTTACTATGACGCAACCAATTTCCGGCAAAATCACCATTGCCCCCCAGGTGCTGACCACCATCGTCGAGCAGACGGCGCTGGATACGAAGGGTGTGCAGGCGCTGGGGGCGCGCCCGCCGCACATCCGGGACACCGAAGGACGGCGGGCCATTGGCTCGGGCGTCGAAGTCATTGTCAGCGATAACACCGTCTTTGTGGCGCTAAACGTCGAGGCCGCACCAAACATCAATATGTTGACATTGGCCGAGACCCTGCAACATGATATCGTCCGCAATGTCGAACACATTCTGGACATGAAAGTCGCCCGAGTCGATGTCTACATTGGTGATGTGACATTCTCCGAAACCGCACAGGATTAGCCATGCAGCCACAACGTCATCATGCGAGACAAACCGCCCTTCAGGTCCTTTATGAGATTGATATCGCAGACCATCCGCCGGGACAGGCGCTGGGCAATCGTCTGCAAACACTGGATCCGCCGCTATCCACCAGTACGGCCCGGTTTGTGCAGGAAATCATCGAGGGCGTGATGAATGACCGGGATCATCTGGATGCGGTTATCGGCCACTTTGCGCCGGAATGGCCTGTCTCACAGATCGCCGTCATCGATCGGAATATCCTGCGCCTGGCCCTGTGGGAGATGAATTTCTCCGACACGCCGGTCAAGGTCATCATCAATGAGGCCGTGGAGCTGGCCAAGGAGTATGGCGCAGACACCAGCCCTCGTTTTGTCAATGGCGTGCTGGGCGCCGCCACGCGCAAGCAGGACGCGATGAAGGGGTTGCTGGGGATCACGCTCTCCTCTCCGGCTTCAGGGAGCTGACAGGGATGTTCAATATCGGCATGGGAGAGCTTCTTGTCATCGTCCTGCTGGTGCTGGTTGTCGTGGGTCCGGAACGCCTGCCCTCCATCATGCGAGAAATCGGGAAATACGCCTACCAGTTGCGCACGCTGGTCAATGAATTGACAGATCAATTTGCCGATGAACTGCGCCCCATTCAGGAAATTCAGCAACTGGCAGAAGACCTCAATCCCATCAAACAGGTATCCAAAGTGGCTATGGGAGCGGCAGAGCCGTTGCAGCAGGCGTCACAGCAGGTGAATGACGCCAATCGGCCGCCTGTTGCCAAACCCGAGCTGATGAAACCTGACGCCGGGCCCGACGCCGAGCCCCTGATGAAACCAACCGCCGCCTTCCAGACGACGCCTCCCCATCGCGCCGCCAATCCCATGAAAGTCATCAGCCTGGCCCAACAGGCGTCCCGAGATTCGGACGATGACGTCACCTCCTCTCCTAACGATTCATGACCGAACAGTCGGACGATCTTTCCGGGACAATCTCTCCCGAACCTGCTCCACCCGCCAGCGATGAAACGCCCGCTGTCGATCCGGCCGCTCAGCCTCTGATAGCGCATTTGCTGGAACTGAGGGATCGGCTCATCAAGGCCACAGCGGCGCTGGTCATCGGTCTTGTGATCGGACTTTTCTTCGCCCGCCAGTTTCTGGAATTGCTGATTGCCTTCCTGCAAGGGGCCAGTCAGCTTCAGTTACTCAGTCCGGCTGAGCCCATCTTCCTCTATCTCAAAGCAGCCTTGATTATGGGGACGATCATTGCCAGCCCCTTTGTGCTTTATCAGATTTTTGCGTTTATCGTGCCGGGGTTGACGGACAGTGAGAAGCGGGGGCTGTATCTGGCGCTGCCCATGGCGGCGGGGTTGTTCGCCCTGGGCGTGGCGTTTGGCATTTTCGTGGTGCTGCCTTTCACCCTACGCTATTTGCAAACCTTTCTGGCTGATCTCATCAAAGCGGAATATGGCGCAAGTTTCTATATGAACTTCGTGCTCAGCTTTTTGCTATGGTTGGGAATCGGCTTTGAATTACCGCTTTTTATCGCCATTCTCGCCCGATTGGGCATTGTTTCGCCCCAGCAGCTTCGCCATTTCTGGCGATACGCTATCGTCATCATCGCTGTTTTGGCCGCGGTCATCACCCCTACGCCAGACCCTTTCAACATGACCATTGTCATGGCGCCGTTGTTCTTGTTATACATCTTCGGTATCTTTTTGGCGCATCTGGTCTACAAAAAACGAGACGATGGCTTTTCATTCTCTGATTCAGGCAAGAAGGACGACTCAGGAGCGTAGCGGGCGCTGAGAAAAGGCGTTCGAAAAAGCCGTCCGCTCTCTCTCCACTCGCTCCTGCTTTTCATTACTCTCTTCAACTCAATTGAATCCAAGGAGGTTCTTCAACGATGAAGGACAAAAAACGCGTGATCATTTTGGGCGCGGCTGGCCGCGATTTTCACAATTTCAATCTCTTCTTCCGGGATAATCCGGCGTATGAAGTCGTGGCCTTCACCGCAACGCAGATTCCCAATATCGAAGGACGACTGTATCCCCCGGTGCTGGCGGGCGAGCTATATCCTGAGGGTATTCCCATCCTGCCCGAGGATGAATTGGAGCAGATCATCCGCGAGCAAGCCATTGATGTGGTCGTGTTCGCATACAGCGACGTCTCCCATGAGACGGTAATGCACCTGGCATCGCGGTCAGCGGCTGCCGGCGCCGATTTCTGGTTGCTGGGGGCCAAAAGCGTCATGCTGGAGAGCAGTAAGCCAGTGGTGGCGGTGACCGCGGCCCGCACCGGCTGCGGCAAAAGCCAAACCACCCGGCATGTCACCGACATTTTACGGGCCATGGGCAAAAAGGCGGTCGTGGTGCGACACCCCATGCCCTACGGCGATCTTGCCCGACAGGCAGTGCAGCGTTTCGCCACGTACGAGGATTTGGACAAACACGACTGCACCATCGAGGAGCGGGAGGAATATGAGCCGCATCTGGATCGGGGCCTGGTGGTGTATGCGGGCGTGGATTATGAAGCCATCCTGCGCCAGGCTGAGCAGGAAGCCGACATCGTGCTGTGGGATGGCGGCAACAATGATCTCTCCTTCTTCAAACCCGACCTGCAGATCACGGTGGTGGACCCCCACCGGCCCGGTCACGAGATGCGCTACTGGCCCGGCGAGGCCAATGTGCGCATGGCCGACGTTATCGTCATCAACAAGATCGACACCGCCGATTTCGAGAATGTGCAGACAGTGCGTCGCAACATCGCCCAATTGAACCCGAACGCGGTAGTCGTGGACGCGGCCTCGCCCATCTTCGTGGATGATCCCGCTGCTATTCGCGGCAAGCGAGTGCTGGTGGTGGAGGATGGCCCCACCCTGACCCATGGCGGCATGAAATATGGCGCCGGCGTCATCGCGGCCCGACGTTTCGGCGCAGCCGAAATCATCGATCCCCGCCCGTGGGCTGTGGATTCCATCGCCGCCACCTATGAAAAATATCCCGACACAGGCCCGATCTTACCCGCCATGGGCTACGGCGAGGCCCAATTGCGGGATCTCGCGACCACCATCAATCAGGTTCCCTGCGATCTGGTCATCGTGGGCACGCCCATCGACCTGGCCCGGATCATCGACATCCAGCACCCCAACCAGCGCGTGCGCTACGAGCTGCAACCCATCGGTCAGCCCACGCTGGAGGAAATCCTGAAGGATCGATTACAGGCGTAAAATTTGAATCAGGCGCACGGCGCGCCGATAACGAATGAAAATAGAACGCAGAAACTTCTGATGCCCGCAGATTTTCGCAGATTATCCTGATTTTATCTTTTTTATCTGCGAAGATCAGCTTTTTCTGCGTCATCTGCGTTCTATTTACGAAGCAAGCGCATAGCCATTCCCCCCCCATCCCGCTATAAACCGACTCGTCGCAAGGCCGCATAGCCCATCAGATGCAGATGTCTCGAGGCCCAGGAGAGGTCTGGCAGGGTGCGCCAGGGCAGGTCGGGCCAGCCGCACAGATAGAGCGGACGCCAGTTCGATGATTTCTCCTTCGCGCTGTCCGCGTCGCGCCATGTATAACACATCAGATCTGACCGCCGCCTGCACCGGCAGCACCGCCTCCAATCCCACCTGCGTCGCCTGCCCGCCCAACGACTCCAGATACCGGGCCAGAGTCTCGTTGCAGCCCTGCAGGATGACGCCGTGCGGCAACGGTTGCAACTGCTCCTCGAATATCTTCTGAAACGACCAGTCGCGGGGCGCATCAGCGCAGGGCGCCCAGGCCCGCCGCGAAAGAGGCAGATACAGCATACGCAGCCTGACCGTCGATATATCGGTTCGGGCCCAGCTCAGCGGCAGATCGAGGATAGCGGGCGGAGATGACATGAGAGAATTATAACAGCCTGCGACGCGATATCGCTGCTTCCCGAGCGTGCAAATTTCAATCCTCCCCGCCCATGCCCCGATTTGGCTTTCTGCACCTGGATGATGGATACTGATCCCATGAACACTGAACGCGTCGAGACCCTCATGCTGCTGGAAACGAATATCGATGACATGCCCGCGGAGTGGCTGGGACCGCTGTTGGAGCAATTGCTGGATGCGGGCGCGCTGGACGCGTGGTTCACGCCCATCCAGATGAAGAAAAACCGGCCCGCGGTGCAGCTCAGCGCCCTGTGCCGACCAGAGAATGCGCCAGACCTGCGGGCGTTACTCTTCGTTCACACCAGCACCCTGGGCGTTCGCCAGCAAGAGGTGCATCGCTACAGCCTGCCACGGCGCATCGAGACCGTCGAGACCCCCTTTGGCCCCATCCGCATCAAGTTTGCCGAGGTTGCGCCGGGCCACTGGAAAGCCGCGCCCGAGTTCGAGGATTGCCTGGCTGCCGCCCGGGCGCACAACGCGCCTCTGGGCAAGGTTTATCGGGCGGCGCTAGATGCTATGCCGCCACAATCATAAAACGCCGACGACCAAAACATGACGACAAAGATTTGCAGGAACTATCACGGGACCTCCCTTTGGGGACTTGGGGTTCATTAGACATTATCGAAAATAAGGCATGGTTCAGATCGTCCTTCCTGCAGCTTTACAATTTCATGTGGTCAACGTCTGGCAAAGCACGTCAAACGTAAAGCGTCAAACGTCAAAGCGTGGCGAAGAGGCTCTTTTTGACGTTTGACGGATGACGTTTGACGGAGAAATTGTAAAGATCGTTTTGAATGATAATGAACCATGCCGAAAATAAGAAAGGCTTTGCTCTGCCCACCCCGGCGAAGGCGTAATCAACCAAACCGGTCCACCTCGAATCCGTCCAGCGGTAGCGAGGTGGGCTGGTTCTGGATGAGTTCGCTCACCAGTTTGCCGGTGATGGGCCCCATGGAAAGGCCCAGCATGGCGTGGCCCGTGGCCACCACCAGATTGCTCATCTGTTGACTGCGTCCGATGTAGGGCAAGCCATCGGGGGAGACGGGACGCAGCCCCTGCCAGACATGGCCCGCGGGCAACGGCTCGGGCAGAACCAGGTATTCGCGGGCGGCTTTGCGGATGGCGATCACCCGGCGCTCATTGATGGCCGCGTTCAGGCCCGAGAGCTCCAGCGTGCCCGCAAACCGCAGTTCATCGCCCATGGGCGTGGCCACGGCATTGCGTTCGGCAAAGATGACGTAGCGTTGGGGCGAGGAAGCAGGCCGAGGGATGCTGATGCTGTAGCCTTTGGCGGGCTGCATGGGGAGATGGAGATTGATCCGGCGAGCCAGACCGGTTGACCACGCCCCCGCGGCCAGCGCCACCTGCCGGGGCTGAAAATCGCCCTGGGTGGTCCAGACAGCCGTGATACGCTGGTTGGATGTGGCGAATCCCCGCACTTCGGCATCGCCGAGAATAGTCGCCCCCAGCCGTTTTGCAGCTTCGGCCAGGCCAAAGACAAATTTGTGCGGGGTGAGAAAGGCGTCTTCCTGATGATAAACGCCGCCTTTGATCTCAGGATGCAGGGTGGGCTCCAGAGCATGGATGGCGTCTGCATCCAGCGGTTGTAGTTTCAGACCGAAACGGGCCATGTGCGCGGCGTGGGTCAGCCCCGCTTCCAATCCGGCTTCGGTGCGAAAAGCCAGCAAACCGCCTTTTTCTTCGAAATCACAGCCAATGGCTTCTTCATCGATGAGTTGGCGATAGAGCTCAAGGCTGGCCCGCTGCATATCCCGCAGACGGGGGATGGCCCGATCTTGTGCGCTTTGATTGCAATAGCCGCGAAAGCGCCACAGCCAGCGCATGAGGTCGGGATCAAGACGGGGTTTGATGTAAAAAGGGCTTTCGGCATCCAGCAGCCACTTAAGCCCCTGGCTGAGTACGCCCGGGCCGGGAATAGGCTCGGAGTGATTCGGGCAGATCAATCCGGCATTGCCCCAGGAGCTGCCGGCGGCCACATCTTTTTTATCGATGAGGGTAACGGAGACGCCCTCGCGGGCCAGATAGTAGGCGGCGCTGACGCCGATGACGCCGCCGCCGATGATGAGGATGTCGGACATAGGAATTCAGTGATTGAGCGCAGTGATCTCCCACAATTCCACGACCAGGTGAGCCGGAAAGCCAGTGGGATCGAAATCGTCGGTCTCGCTGGCCCGGTAGCCGATACGGCGGAAGAGTTCTTCGATAGTGCGTGAGGAGTGGTGCTGGGCTTCGCCCAGGAGGTGATACAGATACACGGCGGAAGGCAGAATGACGGGATAGCCCATCTCGTAAAGAGCGTAGGCCCGGCCCTGACGCAGGTTGGACAGAAGATCGGCTTCGGTCTGGCGAATGCTGTCATTGCCGCGACGGGCGTTGACATCAAAGCGGAAGGCGAAATGATCGCGCAAATAGCCCTGATCGAGCAGGAATGCGCCGATCTGGGCAATGGCTGCTTGCAAATGCCCGAACTGCGTTGCAGTTTCCAGGCGGTCGGGCAGGCTCAGGTCCAGAAAATCGGCCATCTGATCGAAAAAGAGGCAGCCGACGCGTCGGGTGAAGGCTCGACGCTGTCGGGGCAGATCGGCGGGCAAGGCGGTTTGGGCCAGTAGATCGAAGGCGTGGCGATAAAACGCGTAGGAGAGGGCGTCGAATTCGCCCGATTGCCAGACGCGATCTGCTGGCTGCTGCACAAAGCGCTGCGCCAAACCAGGGTCGGCCGGTCGTTGATAAACGGTGTGGATGTAGTCAGTTGCCCGGGCCTGCACTGGCGCCACATCTCCCGAATGACCGGGAAGGGCCGCCCATTGACTGCTGATGGCCGTAGCCATGAAGCGGATGAAGTCCGGCCCCATGGGCCACCAGGCCTGATAATCGGGAAAGGGGTGTTGGGCGACAATTGCGGCGAGAGTTGATGGCATGATGTCTCTTCCTTGCGGAGAGCGTGAACGATGGTCATTCATTGTACCTTGTTCTGAAATCGCGGTAAAATCGTGTCAACCGGACCCTTGTCTCTCCTATTGAGTTTAGCTCATGCCCATTGCCAGATTATTCTACTTCATCATTTTTGCCGCCCTGGCGTTTTTACTTCCCTTTTTGTCTCTTTATTATCAGAAAATTCTGGGGCTTTCGGGCAGCCAGATCGGTTTTCTCACGGGCATTGCCCCCATCATCTCGCTGGTGGGAGCCTCGATGTGGGGGGCGGTAGCCGACGCCACCCGGAAACACAAACTGATTTTATTGATGGCCGTTGCCGGCGTGTGGGTGAGCGTATTGGCTATTTTCAAAGCTCCCGGTTTTCTGCTGCTGACAGTGGCGGTGGGATTCTATGCGTTTTTGTCTTCGCCTGTGCTGCCCATTGTGGATAATGCGGTGATGACGCTGTTGGGAGATCGCCGGGATGAGTACGGACTGGAGCGGGTGTGGGGGTCGATTGGTTGGGGCGTTTCAGCGATTTTCGCCGGGATACTGATTCAGCGGTTGGGATTGCATTGGGCTTTTTACGGCTTTCTGATTCTCTACGGTCTGCTGTTTTTTGTGGCGATGCGTTTTCCTGTGCCCGAAGTTTCGATTGCCAGCAATTTCTGGCAGGGCCTGCGCAGGTTTGCCACCGATTTTCATTGGGTTATCTTTTTGCTGGTGGCGTTGGTGGAAGGTCTGAGCCTGAGTATTTTCCTGAATTTCCTGTTTTTGCATCTTTCAGACATGGGATCCAGCCGTACGATTATGAGCCTGTCGCTGACATTTGCCACTTTCAGCGAGATTCCGGTGTTTCTGGCGGGACATAAGTTGTTACGACGGTGGACGCCCGTACAGCTCCTGGCTGCATCCATTGCCTTGACATCGGTGCGGGCGTTTTTGTATGTGGGGATGACCGCTCCCTGGCAAGTGCTGGTTATCAGCCTGTTGCACGGCCCCACCTTTGCCATCATGTGGACGGCGGGCGTGGCCTATGCAACGCAAACCGCGCCCAAAGGTCTGGGCACGACTGCTTTGGGCGTATTCAGTGGTATGACCTTCGGACTGGGCTCGGCGCTGGGAGCGATGACGGGAGGCTGGCTTTATCAGCATGTGGGTGGCACCGCGCCCTTCACCTGGGCGGGGGTGGCGTCGATACTGGCGCTGCTCCCTTTCCTGTGGGTGCATCGACGCACTATTTTTCGGACGGATACTGATTGACTGACAAATCTCGTTGCGCCGCCTCACTCGCCGAATGAATTCGGTTCCACGGGCGTTCCGCCGCCCGTCCCCCTGCGGGGACGGTGGTTTCCTCGTCAAAAGGGGCGCTGGAAGCGTCGGCGCAGGCCGACGAGCGGCCCATCTAATCAGGCTTCCTTATCTCCTCCCCCGCCCGTCTCGGAGCGGGGGAGGAACAGACGGTGGGGGCCTGCGCCTGAAACGCCCGAGTTCACTCGGCCAGTGCGCCCGGCTAGCGCCAACTCATTTAGGACGCACCCAAATGATTGTATGGTTCGCTATGATAATGCGCCGCGCCGAACGCCGAATGTGCGATCCAGCGCACTTTTTCCGTTTAACCCACCGGATTGCGAATCCGGCTGGACGCAAGCGCAAGCAGCTCACTATTCAACGACTTACGCCTCCTTGTAGTAGTTACAATTCTTGCCTGGTTAGGTGAGCAGTTGGGCGACAAATGTTTCGCCGCAAGACATGAATTGCTCATCGAACGATGAAAATCGGCCATCTGAAAGCGCCTAAGTCATTATATATTTCAATTACCAGACAAAAATTGCTGGAAATCTGAAAATTGGGGTGTTTGACGGATCAATTTTGACCAAAAGTAGTGTATAATGTTAATCAAAGGCACTTTTTTTCTTATCATCATCACTTGAGGAGGCAACCATGAGCACATGGATCGTATTGCTGATAGGCATCATCATCGGTTGGGTTATCGGCATCATTATTATTCGTCAGAATTTTCATACGTGTAAAAAGCAAGTCGAACTTTTGAAACAGGAACTGATGGAGCGCGACGAGAATCTTCAGAAAGCGACGCAAACGCTGGATGCTCTGGCCCAGGAAGTCGAAAAGAAGGGATCCCAGCTTCAATCGATCACCGATCAATAATCACCCAATCTTTTCTATCACGCTGCTCATTCATCAACAGGAGAAAAATGTATCATGTCTAACTGGCTTGTTTTTCTGATAGGCATTATCGGCGGGATTTTTTTCGGCATCATTTCGGCCAGAAAAAACTATGAAAGCTGTCAGGACCAACTGAAGAAGTTGGAGGTGGATATTCAGGCTCACAAGGATAAGTTAGCCCAGACCGAAGAAGAGATCGATGAAACGGAGCATCATCTGAATGAGATATCGCAGGAGGTGGCGGATGCGAAAGACGCCACGAGCAAGATAAGTTCTCCCGAAGAAAAAGCTGCTGTCATGATGACGAAAGCACGAGGGGATGTAGCCGCAGAAGTTACAGAGGAGACGCCCTTCGCGGAAAAAACGCCCCTTGAAGCCCCGGAGACCCCGGCAGTGGAAGTGGCGACGCCCGAAATCCCGGAAGCCCGGACAGCGGAAATGACAACGCCCGAAATCCCGGAGACCCCGGCAGCGGAAATGACAACGCCCGAAATCCCGGAGACCCCGGCAGTGGAAGTGGCGACGCCCGAATTCCCGGAAGCCCCGGCAGCGGAAATGACGACGCCCGAAATCCCGGAAGCCCCGGCAGCAGAAGTGACGACGCCCGAATTCCCGGAGGCCGGGACAGCAGAGGAAGCATCTGGTGAGGCCGTTACCAAAGCGGAAGCGCCTGCGACTCCTGTCGCTGCGACGGCATCAAGAAGCGACGGCGTGATAGACGATGGGGAGACAGAGTCTATCGCCGAATGCCCACAAAAACTGGCCCGCATCAAGGGCGTGGGACGCGTCTATGAGGACAGACTCTATAAAGCGGGCATCGGCACGTTCTGGCAAGTCACCATGAGCACAGAGGAAGAACTGGCGTCGATCTTCGGTCTCAAGGATTTCCAGGGGGTCGATCTGGCAGCCATCCAGCAATTCGCCCGACAACTGGCCGAGGAGACCGGCACGACCGGCCTGACATGGAGCGGGCGCGAGCCGGATGACATGGAGAATCTGCCCGGCATTGGCAAGACTTATGAAGGGCGGCTGTACGATGCGGGCGTATGTACGTGGGAAAAATTAGCCGCGTTGACGCCAGAAGCGTTGGCGGCCATCGTCAAAGCCCCCAAGTGGAACCAACCCGATTATGAGGCATGGATTGCCTACGCCAAAGAACATCTGGCGGGCAACGCCTAAACGTCATCTGTATCAGAGCAAAAAGACCTCCGCGGCGTCAGGCCCGGAGGTCTTTTGTATGGGAGGCGCATATCAATCAGCCCAGTAGCAGGCGAGCCAGGGTTTTGCGGGCCAGGATGTGGCTGCTGATAACGCCCACCACATCGCCTTTTTCCACCACAGGCATGGCGGTGATCTCGTGAGTTTCCAGCAATTGCAACACGTCGGGGATATTGGCGTCCGGGGAAACGGTGATAACCTGGCGGCTCATGATCTCGGAGACGGCCAGAGAATCGGGTTTGCCTTCGGCAATGGCGTGCGTAATATCCCAGTCGGTGACCACGCCCAGAAGATGGCCATTCTGCACCACGGCCAGCATCTCGTTGGGATCATCCACCAGCAGTTGTGCGGCCTGGCGCAGGGTCATTTCGGGCCCGATCGCGGTCAGGGGCTCCATCACATCGCGGATGGGGCGATAGCGCTCGCGGGAGGTGATGCGGGTGATGCTGATCTGCTCCGCCGCTTCCAGAGGCAGCATGTCGGGGTCGGCGATGAGGAAATCCACCAGTTCCTTCATGTTGCGGCGGATGACTTCCTCCCGCTGTTTGACGCCCGCTTCCAGACGTCGGGCCGCCAGA
>Ga0256832_1002346_pt1 | contig 12915 bp, 11 predicted proteins | sample 134614metaG_FD_190534 | JGI IMG/M metagenome (GOLD analysis project Ga0256832, IMG submission 190534) | Hydrothermal vent microbial communities from Lau Basin, Pacific Ocean - 134-614 | ecosystem: Environmental > Aquatic > Marine > Hydrothermal vents | place: Pacific Ocean: Lau Basin | collected... | reverse complement strand
CGCTGCGGCTCGGCACCCTCTACGACACCAGCTTCAGCAAGGACACCGACTTTCTGATCAATTTCAGTTTCCAGTTGCTCGACAAGGCCTCGGGCACCTACACCCACCATTTCATCAGCACCCTGTCCTCCGAGATCCTGCCCGATCTGGATCTCGACCTCTCCCTGATCTGGGACCGGGTGCAGGATCCCCGCCCCGATGCCGAAGGCATCATTCCCCAGCAGGACGACTATCAGCTCGTCGTGGGCATCGGCTACGAATTCTGATACCGCGCCAGACGCGCCACGTCGGCCGGCCGATCCACGTCCCACAACACCGGCAGTTCGTGCCAGCTCACGCCGGCAGCACGCAGGCGCGTCCGGGTCTGCTCCAGCACCCGTTCGCTGCCCCAGTCGATGGCCGCGAACAGGTCCACCGGCCGCCGCCAGCCGACCAGCACGTAGCCGCCGTCTTCCGCCGGTCCCAACACCACGTCGTGCTCCGCCAGGCGCTCGATGGCCTGGCGCAGATAACCGGCATCCAGTCCCGGACAGTCGGTGCCGATCAGGATCACACGCCGCGCCGTCTCGAGGCCGGCGATCAGCGCGTGCTGCATGCGCTCGCCCAGATCCGCGCCCTGCTGGACGTGCCGGGAAACACCGGGCCAGTCCCGGAAAGCGGCATGATCGCAGTCGGGCGCGCACCACAACTGCACGGGCGCCAGTGCCGACCGTGTGGCCATGGCGAGCGTCCGCTGCAGCAGACGCGCCTGGAGCGCGGCCGCGCCGTCCGCGCCCAGGGCCGGGATCAGGCGGGTCTTCGCCTCACCGGGCACCGGGGCGCGGGCGAAGATCTGGATACCGGCATCGGGATAGCGGTACGTCATTCGTCGAACCGGCCGGGATAGTAGATCCGCGCAAGGCGTCCGGGCGGCACGCCGAGGAACCACGCCAGGCGCAGCGACCACATCAGCAGCACCGTGCGCAGGATGCCCTGCTCCTCCCAGCGCCGGCTGGACGTGATCACCGGCGCGCGCACGCAGGCCGGCCGGGAGAGGCGCTTCAGGCGCCGCGACAGTTCCAGATCCTCCATCAGGGGAACGTCGGGATACCCGCCCACCTGTTCGAAGACCGCGCGGCGCACGAAGATGGCCTGATCCCCGGTGGCCATGCCAGTGAGACAGGAACGCCAGTTCATCAGCCGTTCGATGATCCGCAACGGCCAGGCCCGGCCCGACAGGCGCACGTCGAAACGTCCCCAGACCGAGGTGCGCAGCGCCTGCGCAATATCGTTCAGGGCCGTCGCCGGCAGGCGCGTGTCGGCATGCAGGAACAGCAGCACCTCGCCCGTGGCGGCCGCAGCACCGGCATTCATCTGTCGCGCCCGCCCGGGCGGGCTGTGCAGGATTCGATCAACACGTCCCTGCGCCAGCCGCAGCGAATCATCACGGCTGCCGCCATCGACGAGCACGAGTTCGTGACCGGCCGCCCGCAAGTCCTGCAGGGCGGCCAGGCTGTCGGCCAGGGCGTCGCCCTCGTCGAGGACCGGCATGATGATGGACAGTTGCATGAATGACGCGACGAACGGAAAGGGATAACCAACGGGCCCGTCTTCCGGCTTACAGGCAAACGGCGCGGTTCACCATCGGCCGGCGAGTCCTGCCCGGTGGCCGGCCGATGTTCGTGATTTCCCCGCACCTGCAGGCGGCAATACCATCCGCGATGGTCTTCACTCCTCCTGCTTCGTCGAAGCAGGTTGATCGGTTGCCGAAGCCTGCGCCTTTTCCGGCTTGTACCACAGCCCGCCGCGGCTGAAGCACTGCCAGCCCCACTTCAGCCAGCCGAGCAGGGCGATCGCCAGCCACAGCGCCCAGGCCAGCATCAGGGTACGGTAGACCCACAGCGGCACGCTCACCACCCAAACCTCGGGCAGGGCATCGGCCACCCGATCCTGGTACCAGTTGAGCGAGGTGGCCGTGGAGCCGTTGCCACTGACGTGCATCTCCGGCAGACCCAGCAGTCCCTGGGAGATGGCGCCGAACAGGATCAGCAGGGCGATGACGGTGAGCAGGCCCAGCCCCGCCTGCATGGCATTGAAGATGCCGCCATCGATCTGCCGGGGTTCGAGACGCCCCCGCAGGCCGAGGGCAAACAGCCAGGCCACGACCATGGCGCTCATCCACAACGGCACCTGACTGAGACCGATCCCGAACAGGAACCAGGCGACGGTGCGCAGCGGCGTGAGCCGCACCCGCCCCAGTCCCACCGCCAACAGGGCGATGACCACGACCATGCCCCAGAACAGCACGGCCGGCCCCAGCCGCGGCCCGCCGGTAAACAGCACCCAGCGATCCCGCCCCAGTTCCAGGCGTGTGACGGCGTTGACGCTGGGCAGACCCGGCGTCAGCGGCTCGCTCACGTAACGGGGCCGAATGCCGTTCGGCGTGCGCCACTGCAGTTCCACGTTCATGGCCGCCGGCCGCAACGGGATGGCCACCTGGCGGCCCTGCTGACGCGCCGGCAGTTCGGTGCCGTCGACGCGCAGGGCCAGCAGCCGGGCATTCTCCGGCAGGTTCAGCGCATACTGCCCGCCCTGGCTGGAGCGCAGATTCAGGATCAGCAGGGTGTCGGTGGCCTGGCGGCCGGGGCGGATCACCCGCTCGCTGCCCACCAGCGTCAGGGTCGGGCCGGGCACGCCCACGGGCCGCGTCAGGTTCAGCGTGACCGTCTCACCGGGCCAGGGGCGCCATTCGATCAGGCGATTGTTGGCCGGATCGTGCCGGCGGATGGGCGGGATGCCTTCACTGGTCAGGTGCCATACCGGGCTGACGTCCACGCGCCACACGGCCATGCGATCGTCGGCATCCGGGGCGCGCAGGATGAGGGGCGAGTGCATGGCCAGCCGAGAGCGCCAGCGCACTTCCCGCTGCCGGGGCGCAAGACCGACGCGGACCGTCCCGTTCCGGACCACCAGTTCCTCGTCCAGCGGCGCTTCACCGTCGAGCAGGGAAACGTCGAGGACCACCGGCGTCCCCGGCGGCGAAATCCGGACCACCCGCGTCTCCACCTGCCATTCCAGGCCCAGGCGCAGCGTGCGCTCCACCCGCACGAAAGGTGGCAAGGGGCGGGGCGCCAGCGTCGTCTCCTGTCCGCCGGCCGGGGCCTGCAGCGGCCGCTTGCGATCCAGGCGCAACTGGCCCTCGGGATGGCCGTTCTCGTCCACCCCGGATATCGACCATTCGTCCGCCTGCGTGGTGACGTAACCGGGTTTCAGGGGCAGCGGCAGAACCAGGCTGTCCCCTTCCGACAGGGGCCCGATCAGGGTCACGGCATGACGACCCGGCGAGAGGCCGATCCACAGCCCCCCGCCCGGCTCGCGGTACAGCCGTGTCGCCACGCGCCCGTCCACCCGCACCTGGGCGGGCATCCAGGCCTGCGCGTCGGAGGGCAGGGGCACGGCCACGCTTTCGGCGGCGTGAATTTCCAGATCCAGGCGCAGTCGTCGCGCGCCGGCCTGCAGATCCATGCGCGCGATGTGGGCACAGGCGGGCAGACAGTCGGCCGGCGCCATCAGGCGTTTCTTCAGTTCCGCCAGGATGTCGGGCGGGGGCAGTTCCTTCACTTCCCCGGCCGTCACCGGCGGCGGCAGACTGCCCAGCAGGCCCAGCAACAGCAGGACCGATGCCGCCCGGGCCGCCTCCGGCCTCCAGCGGAAGAAGGCGCCACCACCCCGGGCCCGCAGGAACAGCATCCCGCCGAGCAGCACCACCAGCGCCACCCGCAACACCTTGAGGAAGCGATTGCCCAACGGCGGAATCAGGGTGAGCGAGAAGCGCTGGTCTCTGGCCACCGGTCCGCTCCATTGCAGCTCCACCTGCCGCCAGGTCCAGCGCGGCAGGCCCGGCCCGGTCTGGACCACCGCTTCCGGATCCACTTCCCGGATCACGCGCGCGCTGTCCGGAACCGGGACCTTGCTCCGGGCCAGCAATTCATGGGCCGGCTTTGCCGTGCGCCCGGCCTGCGCCTCCGCCGGCGACTCGGGGGCGCGGGTCGCCATGCTCGCCACGCTGCCCGGCCGTTCCAGTTGCAGATAGAACGCGGTGCGCAACTGCTCGACGGCGAAGGGAATGGTGATCAGGACCAGCGCCACGAAGGCCAGATCCCGATAGATGCGCAAAAGGCGCTGCATCTTCTCGTGGTGCACCACCCGCAGCAGGGCCATGGCCAGCAACAGATGGATCCAGACGAAACGGGGCGCCAGCGATTCGTGCCAGATCACCACCAGGGTGACCAGCGCCAGCAGGCCGATGCGCCAGCCCCAAAGTCGGTACACCGCCAGCGACAGGATCAGCACCAGGAACAGATCCAGCAGGGTCCAGCGGTGCAGCCAGGTGCCGGGGACGTTGTCCACGCCGGAGACGGCGAACAGTGTCCAGCCGGGCGGCAGATGCAGGGTGGTGCTGACCTGCTGAAAGTCGACGGCCCATCCGGTCACCGGCAGATCGTCCCGCCGGCCGGCGTAACGCGCCTCGGCCTCGAGCAGGAGATCCCCGCGACGCACCTCCACCCCCGGCCGATCGCTGTCGGGCAGGCGGGTGATGAAGCGCGGCTGCCCGTCCACCAGCACCCGCCCCAGATCCAGTTCCGGCAGGGTTTCCAGACGCCAGGTGCCGCCCAGGCTGCCCCGGATGCGATCCGCCACGGTATAGCCCGCGCCGTCGAAGTCCAGCCACAGGCTGCGATCGAGGCTGAGCCGATCCGGCGGCGGCTCGGCCTGACCGCGACGGATCACCTTCAGCCGCAGGCCCTCCTCGCCGCGCAGGCGATAGGCCGGCAGCTTCTGCCAGTCCGGCGGCAGGGTGGTCTGCCGGGGATCCACGCTCACGCCTTCCACCTCCACCAGCCGGATGTCGGGCTGGGCCTCGAACACCCAGATCTCCTCCGCCGGCCAGGGCGGCGGCGCGGCGCTGCGGGCGAAGGCGGTCTGATCCTCGAGGGTGCGGCTCTCCAGCCGGACGACCCAGGTTCCCGGCCGCAACTGCAGGCGCAATCGGCCATCGGGTTCGAGCCGCGCCGGCAGGGGACTGTCCAGGCGCAGGGGTACCGTCCGCGGCGGCAGAACCGGCCCCAGCACCTGTTCGCGCACCCGGCCCGAAACCTTGAACTCCATGCGGGTGACGATACGCTGGGGAATGTCGTCCACGAGGCGCCGCTGCACGGTCAGGGCCAGCGTGTCCTCCAGAGGCTGCTGGCGGCCCTGGCGCTTCAGCCACAGGCGACCGTCCTTGCCCAGCACCGGCGCCGTCACCGGCGCGCCCCGCAGGCGCAGACGCAACAGCCCGGTGTCGGCGGGCACGCGCAGGCGCTCTGGCAGTCGCCGCCAGAGCAGATCCCCCTCGATGCGATGCACGCCCGGATCGAGCCAGATCACCGGCCGGCCCGCCTGCGCCACCACCGCCGCCGGCTGCCCGTCGACCCGGACGTTCTGGGGCCACAGCCGGTCGTCGCCGGGCAGGATGACCGGGCTGCGACGATAGACCGTCCACTGCTGACGAAAGTGACCATTGTGATCGTCGAGATCCAGTTCCAGCACGCTGGGCCAGGCACAGCGCCGGCGCCTGGCATCGGAATAGAGGAAGGGGCAGGCGTGATCGGGAACCTCGTACAGCACCCAGTCCTGCCAGGGCCGGAGGGGTTCGGGTACTGCCTCGGGGGCGATGGGGCCGGCCTGCACCGGCAATGCCCAGAACAACAACCACCACCAGCCTGCCTGAAAGCGTCGCATGTTCCCTCCCTGTGCGAGTCCTGTTGTGGAAGACGGCCGCCTCGACGGTACCGGCACCGGGGCCGTCGCGCCTCCCTCAGCTTAGCAGCCCGTGTCCCCGGCGTCTCATTCGCTCAGGGCGCCGCCGCAACTGCTGCCCTGTCCGGCCGTGCAGCCGTAGCAGTGGTCGGCCACCACGATGGGGTTGTCGCGCAGCAGGCCCGGCTGCAGATCGCGCAGGTGCAGTCGCCGCTGTCCCGCAAGCCGCAACGGCAGCTCCAGCATCTGGTTGAAGTCACAGTCGTAGAGATGACCCTGCCAGTCCACGCTCACCAGGGTACGGCACATCACCGTTTCCAGGTTGGCGTCCTGGTGAGCCTCCTTGAGCAACTGCAGGTAGGCATCGAATTCGCCCTTCGACAGCAGCATGCTGCCGAAGCGCTTGATGGGCATGTTGGCCAGGGTCAGCAGTCGATCGAAGGTGATGCCGAAACGATCGCGCAGTTCGCGCCGGTAGTCGGCCTCGAGCTGACACTGGGGCGGCGGCAGGAAGGCACCGGTGGGGTTGTAGACCAGATTGAGTCGCCGCGCCGTATCGCCCTGGCCATAGCCGGCGGCATTGAGCCGGCGAATGCCCTCGATGCTGCCCTGAAAGACGCCCTGGCCCCGCTGGCCGTCCACGTTCTCTTCCAGATAGCAGGGCAGGGAGGCGAACACTTCCACTTCGTGTTCGGCCAGAAATTCGGCCAGATCGTCCTGATCCGGCTCGCACAGCACGGTGAGGTTGCAGCGATCCATGACGTGCACGCCCAGGCGGCGGGCCTCGCGCACCAGATACCGGAAATGGGGATTGAGCTCGGGCGCGCCACCGGTGAGATCCAGGATGCCGAGACGATTGCGCTGCAGACACGCGAGCACGTCATCCACCGTCTCGCGCGTCATGATCTCGGTGCGCTTCGGTCCGGCATCCACGTGGCAGTGCAGGCACTGCTGGTTGCACAGATAACCGAGATTGACCTGCAGGGTCTGCAGTTCGGCGCGGCGGATGGCGGGAAAGTCACCCGTCTGCAGATGGGGCAAGGTGGCCAGCATGATACGTCAGGACTCCTGGGTCAGTTGCGGGGCCGTCCGGCCGAGCAGGGCGGCCAGGTTGTGTTTCGAGACGCGCGCGATGCTTTCTTCCGAAAGCCGCCGCTCGTGGCGGAGCAGGTGTTCGATCAGGTGCGTCTCCCGATAGACGATCTGTTCCGGCAACGGATCGAAGGGCCGGCCGGTGGTGATGCGGGCGATCCAGCCGAGGTTCAGGCCGCGTCCGTCGTCGAGCACGATCATGTGCGGATAGAGCCGCCTGGCCGGATCGGGCGCGGGGAAGTCCAACACCTGCAGCAGGGTGGCGGGACGATTGCCCAGCGTCACCGTCATCTGGAAATCGTTGACCTTCACTTCCACCAGGTAGACCGGCTGCCCGACGGCGTCGCGCAAGCGGGCCAGTTGCCGATCGTATTCGGCCGAGGGCCACAGCCCGCCTTCGCAGAGATCGGTGGCCGCATCCAGCGGATAACGAATGGGTGCCTGTTCGCTCATGGTTCGTTCACGCTTCCGTCCGATGCAGGGCCAGCGCCAGAAACCCGCCCAGCGGCAGGCGGGCGAGCGGCAGGCGTTCCTCCAGTCGGCGGCCCATCACGCTGGCGCCGCTGCCGAAGATCCCGTAGCCGTGGACCACGCGCCGCGGTGCCGGCGCGAGCGTCCGGATCCAGCCCTGCACCTCACGCCACGTGTCCCAGCGGGCGCCACGATAACTGTCGGCACGGCGCTTGCGCCACCACAGCCAGCTCGGCCGGTGCAGCAAACCCAGGGCCACGCCGCGCCGGGCCACCCGCCACATCTCCGCCAGCGCCCGCGCCGGATCGGCGACGAAACAAAGACTGGTCACCGCCACGCAATAGTCGAAGGCGCCATCGGCGAACGGCAGCGCCTCGACCCGGCCTCGCAGAAAAGCGATCGCCCCGTCGCGCTGCCGGGCGAAGGCCAGCATCGCCGGATCGGGATCGAGCCCGATCACCGTCAGCCCCACCCGTGCAAACCGCCGGCTGAAATGGCCGGTGCCACAACCCACGTCGAGCAGGCCTTCCCCCGCCCCCGGCCGCAGCAACCGCCACAGCAGGTCGAATTCCCGGTTCGCGATCCAGCACCCCCGCGCGGTGTGGTACCAGGCTTCGTACGGGGCCGGATCGAATGGGGTTAATGTTTCGACCATCGGATAGCCATCTTCCTTGCATCATGCGCCAAATAGCACCGCCAGACATTAAACGTCTCATCATTATCCTGACTGAAATTTTCCGGTTACGACCTGTAGGAGCGGCGCAAGCCGCGACCCATACAGGGACGAGTGACGAGGACCGAGGAACGAGGAAAAACGGGGTAATTTGGCTCCGACTACCTCGCCACTCGGCCCTCGTCCCTCGGCCCTGTTCTGTCGCGGCTTGCGCCGCTCCTACATGAAATTTGCGTCAAAACAATTTTGAGACATTTATGAGTGTTCCGAAATACAGAACACTCTCTTGGCAATGCCTCCGAGTCCGGGCGTGTAAATCATCTGCAAATTGATACATGGAACAGCTCGATTTGCCTCAGCAACAGCCACCGCCCGGCGCCTCGTCATCCCCCGCATCGAACGGCAACCCCTTCCCGCACCCGGCGAAGATCCCGTAATGGGTCGTGCCATCGCCGATGAAATCGAAGTGTTCGCGGAAACGGGTCTCGTGCAGCATGCGCCAGGTGTTGCCGCATACGGGAAAGACGCGGCCGGTCTCGATCACGTGATGCTTGTCGAGCACGAAACGATCCGGATGGTGGGCGATGGTGCCGCGATAGATCACCGCCTGGCCGTAGTCCTCGCAGGCCGGCTCCAGCCCCTCCAGCTTGAACAGGCGGTAGGTGGCGGAGAAGAAGCGGATGTTGCCCACCTTGGCCCGCTGCTCGGTATCGTCCACCGCCAGCGGCCGATCGGTCACCAGGCGCGGATCGGCGAAGCCGCACTGCTTCGCCAGGTTCTCGAAGTCGTTCCAGTAGAGGGCGCCGCCCAGGCATTCGCCATAGAGCACGGGATCGTGACGCATCGCCTCCGGCACGCGGCGATCCGCATAGACGTCGGAGAAATAGAGTTCCCCGCCGGGCCGGAGCAGATCGAACACACCGCGCAGCACCGCCGCCTTGTCGGGCGACAGATTGATCACGCAGTTGGAGACCACCAGGTCGAAGCTGCCCGGCTCCAGATCGAGATCCGCCAGCGTCTCGATGTAGCCCTCGAGAAAGCGCGTATTGGGCCGGGCATAACCGAACCGCTCGGCGTGCCAGGCCTCGTGCTCCCGGGCCACGGCAAGCTGCTCCGCGGTCATGTCCACGCCCACCACCTCGCCCGACTCACCCACCAGCTTCGCCAGCAGGAACACGTCGCGCCCGCTGCCGCAGCCCAAATCCAGTACCCGCAGTCCCTCGAGCCGCTCCGGAATCACCAGGCCGCAACCGTAGTAGCGCGCCTGCACGTCCGGATGAATCTCCGCCAGCGCCGCGCGCACATGCCCGGGCATGGCGTCGGGGGTGCAACAGGCGTCGGTCTTCAGATCGGTGCTGGACTTGAGCACCTTGCCGTAATAGTCGCGGACCGTTTCATGTACACCCATGTTCTGCCTCTCCGGTTTCAGACGACAGCATACCCCCGTGCATTCCAGTCGGTCATCCCCTGCCTGACCACCTGCACGTCGGCGAAACCGTTGCGGGCCAGGATCTGCGCCGCCTTCGCCGAGCGGCGATCGGTGCGGCAGACGATGGCAATGGGGCGCTCCAGCCGTTCGGTGAGGCGGTCCAGTTGCGACGGCAGATCCTCCAGCGGAATGTTCACCGCGCCCGGGATGTGCCCCTGTTCGCCGGTGAAGTCCTCCGCGCTGCGCACGTCCAGCACCAGCAGATCGTCACCGGCATCGAGGCGAGCCTTCAGCGTTTCCACGTCCAGCATCGGTCCGCGGCGCACGATGGCAATCAGCCGCGGCAGGAAACCCACCACCGCCAGCAGCGCCAGGGCCAGCAGGATCTTCTGAATCAGGCCTGCCTCGCCGGCCAGCGCCTCGCGCCCCACGTAGCCCACATAGGTGTAGGCGATGGCGCCCGGCAACATGAACAGCCAGGAAGCGACCACGTATTCGAGGAAACGGATCCGGGTCAGCCCCAGCGCGTAGTTGAGCAGATTGAAGGGAAACAGCGGCACCAGCCGCACGAAGGCCACGAAACGCCAGCCCTCGTTCTCCACCCCTTCCTTGATCTGCTTGAGGCGGCCACCGATCTTGCGCTCCACCCAGTCGGCCGCAAGATAACGGGCCACCAGAAAGGCCAGCGCCGCCCCCAGCGTGGCGCCGGTGAGATTGATCAGTGTCCCCCACACCGGCCCGAACAGGGCCCCGCCGGCCAGGGTGAGCACCGAGCCGGGCAGGAAGAAGATCGTGCCCAGTGCATAGATCGTCATGAACAGCAGCGGCCCGGCGGCCCCCGCGTCCCGCACCCAGGCCTCGAGTGCGACGGCATCGAACCGATCTCGCCACATCACCGCCAGCACGATGCCGGCGATCAACCCGAGCAACAGAAGAATACGAAACAACTTGGCTCGCATAACGCTCTCCAGACCGTTTTTTGCTCTTGCTTGAAGGCAACCGGCTTTGGCCGGTTATACGCAATTCCTTGTCCCCTTCCCTGGGTCGTGTCGTGGGGGGTTGACGAATTACAGGAACTAGGAACTGGGAACTAGGAACTTGAAAAAGCTTTTGTCGGGTGGGCTTCGATAGTGCACGGGAATCGGATGGACAGGTATTGCATTTTCGAAGCACGAACAGGAACAATCGTCGTGAATCTTGAAAATTCCCTACTCCAAGATTTTTCTAGTTCCTAGTTCCTAGTTCCCAGTTCCTAGTTCCCAGTTCCTAGTTCCCAGTTCCTTGTTTGTCCCACTCCCGCCGATTGATCACATAGCCGGTGATCCGCCCGATGAACGGCAGCGCCAGCATGCCCGGCAGCCAGCTCACCAGCTTCGGATCACGGTACTTGTGGATGCCGATGATCATGCCCTCGTGACCGTCGCGCGGCTGATCACGGTATGTACCGAACAGGCGATCCCAGATCGAGAGGTTGAAGCCGAAATTGCTGTTGGCCTCGTCGTCGGCCACCGAGTGGTGGACCCGGTGCATGTCGGGGGTGACCACCAGCCAGCGCAGCACCCGATCCAGCCCGATGGGCAGGCGCACGTTGCCATGGTTGAACATGGCCATGACGTTGAGGATGATCTCGAAGATCACCACGGCCACCACCGGCGGGCCCAGCACCACGATGGTGGCGAACTTGATCAGCAGCGAGAGGATGATTTCGAGGGTGTGGAACCGGGCGCCGGTGGTCACATCGAAATCGGGATCGGCGTGGTGAACCCGGTGCAGGCGCCACAGCACCGGCACGGCATGCACCATCACGTGCTGCAGCCAGATGACGAAATCCATGGCGACGATGGCAATCACCACTGCCGGCCAGAAGGAGACCGGATAATAATGGAGCAGTCCCCAACCCTGCTCCGCCGCGAAGGCGGCCACGCCAACGGCAGCGGCAGGAAACAACAGGCGGGCCACGAAACTGTTGAAGAACACCAGCCCCAGATTGTTGAGCCAGCGCACCCCCTTGGAAACGGTGAGGGCCCGGCGGGGTGCGAGTACCTCCCAGAGCCCCATCAGGGCCAGCATGCCGAGGAAGAAACCCATGCGCAGCGGTTTCTCGTAGGTCATCACGAATTCGTCGAGGGTCATGGGTTCCAGCCTCCCGACCGGCATGCACCGGAACGGTCTATAATGGACAAGAGAGAATTTATATTCAATTAATTGCTTGAATAATAGAATAGACCAAGACCAAAAAATGTCAACCGGCACCTTCAAGCACGACCTGTTCAGCCAGTTCGCTCGCGTAGGCAAGGCGCTTGGCAACGCCAACCGCCTGGAATTGCTGGAGTTTCTTGCCCAGGGCGAGCGCAACGTGGAAGATCTGGCCCGGGTTTCGGGCCTTTCCGTGGCCAACACCTCCCAGCATCTGCAGCAGTTGCGCCAGGCCGGTCTGGTCACCACCCGCAAGCAGGGCCAGCACGTTTATTACAGCCTCACCGGGGACGACGTGGTGCAAATGCTGGGTTGTCTGCGCCGGGTGGCCGAACACCACGTGGCCGAAGTGGAGAAGCTGGTGAACACCTACCTGACAGTGAAAGACGATCTGGAACCGGTGCCGGCCGCAGAACTGCTGGATCGGGTGCGCCAGGGACTGGTCACCGTGATCGACGTGCGCCCACCGGAGGAATACGCAGCGGGCCACGTGCCCGGTGCCGTGAACATCCCCCTGTCCGAGCTGGAATCCCGCCTCCGGGAACTGGACCCGAACCAGGAAGTGGTCGCCTACTGCCGCGGCCCCCACTGCGTGCTGGCCTTCGATGCCGTGGAACGCCTGCGCAAAAAAGGCCTCAAGGCCCGCCGCCTCGAGGACGGCTATCCCGAATGGAAACTCATGGGCCTGCCGGTAGAAAGCGGCAATTCCGGCGAGAACGACGAATCCCGAACCGAACAGGAACCCGCCCCGTGAAATGGCTCGACCAGCTTGGCTGGCCCACCGTGATTCTCCTCGCCCTGCTCCTGGGCCTGGCTCCCTTCCGCCCCGAACCGCACGTGGTGGAAAAACTGCGCATGTTATTCGACGGCACCCTGCACCGGCCCATCGACATCTTCGATCTGATCCTGCACGGCGCGCCGTGGGTGGTGCTGGTGCTCAAGGGCCTTCGGGAAATGAAACGGCGGTAGAGACTCACTGCAAACGAAACCGATGTAGGAGCGGCGCAAGCCGCGATAACAAGGGACGAGGGACGAGGGACGAGGTTATCGCGGCTTGCGCCGCTCCTACATCAAAACCTCTGCACCTTCGCGTCTTTGCGTTAGGTTTTTTACTCCTTCAACCCCCGCACCATCTCCAGCAGCTTCGGATCGTCCCACGCCCGACCGCCGATGGCCTGGTAGACGATGCGGCCATCGGGATCGATGACGAAGGTGGTGGGCAACCCGCGCACCGGCCAGCGGTTGATGGTCTGGCCGTCCTGATCCAGCAGCA
>Ga0256832_1002345_pt1 | contig 12918 bp, 8 predicted proteins | sample 134614metaG_FD_190534 | JGI IMG/M metagenome (GOLD analysis project Ga0256832, IMG submission 190534) | Hydrothermal vent microbial communities from Lau Basin, Pacific Ocean - 134-614 | ecosystem: Environmental > Aquatic > Marine > Hydrothermal vents | place: Pacific Ocean: Lau Basin | collected... | reverse complement strand
AGGCGTTTTGCGGATGGAAGAGAAAAAGAGAGAGAAGTACCTCACGGCAAGATACAGGCGCGAGCTGGAGCGCTACCTTAACAGGGTCGTCTCTTTCGCCATGGGTGGAGAGTTTGAAAAGGGCGACTATGAAAGCATGGTTCAAAAAGCGCTGCAGAAGCTCCAAAAGGTGCAGAAGGTTCCTCTCTATAACGACTATTTCGAAAAGCTGGAAGCCTTTATAGAGATGACAAAAGCGCTTGCCGGAAGCGAACGGGAGGCCGACGATATACGCGGTGAGATCCTGCACGAGGCCAACCTGATAAGAAAATCGAAGCGCAAGAAGAGTTACAGCCGCAAATCGAAGGGGAGTTCCCGGGACGATGGGTACTGAGGCAATCGGGGCGCATTCCGACTTTCCGGCCGGCAGAGAAGTATATAAAATCTATTACTAATAACTTTTATATATGTTAGAATATATAAAATCTATTAGCAAGGGGGTGCGCAATGTTCAGTGTCGGGCGACCGGTAACGGGAAGAAGCTTCTTCGACCGTTCGAAAATGGTAAAAAAGCTTGTCGCTTTTATCGACGACGGACAGGATGTGATGGTCAAGGCCCCGAGAAGGTACGGCAAAACCTCTCTTATAAAGCAGGCTTTCAAAGTCTCCAAAAAAGAGCACATATATGTCGATCTCAGAAGGGAGAGGAGCCTCTCTTCGGCCGCCGAGAAGATAGTGGACAGAGCTTACGAGCGCGCGGGTATGAAGGGCTTTGCAGCGGGCCTTAAAAAGAGTGTGGTAGACCTGCTCGGCAGAGCCGAAAAGGAGCTTTCGATCGATCTCGGCATAGTCAAGGGATCGGTGAAGCTTTTCGAGCAGAGCGGAGAAATGGGCGAAGAGGAGCAGCTGGCCGCGGCGCTCGACAACGTTTTCGAGCTCGCAAAAGAGCTTGGAGTGCGCCTATACATCGTTTTCGACGAGTTTCAGGATATCGGCAGGTTCGGAGTCTCCAAAGATCGGGTGCTGGATACTCTCAGAGGTACCATACAGCACCATGGAGAGAGCGTAAACTACTATTTTCTGGGCAGCATAGAGACCATAATGAGCGAAATCTTCGAAAACAGGAAGTCGCCCTTTTACAACTACTGCCGCCGCCTTACGCTCGAGCCGTTCGAAATAGAGGAGATAAAAAAGGATCTGATAGCGGCGTTTCGCAGAAAGAAGATAGTTTTCGAGGATGAGGGGGCGCTTGAAGAGACCCTTCGAAAGCTCTGCGGCCACCCAGCCAACACAATGGTGGTTATGCAGAACCTCTACTATATCGCTCTCGAGAAAGATATAAAGAGCATAGGTCCCAAAGACCTGAAGAGGGCGTATCGTGACGGTTACGATGAGGTTCTCGATCTGATAGAGGAGTATATAGGAGAGATAAAGGCCAGGAAGCATCATCACGATGTCATATACCGGCTTGCCAACTCTATTCCGCAGGAGCTGAAGGGACCGGCCTTGAGGCAGGTGTTCAGAGGGCTCGAGAATATGGGCCACATAACACGTACCGGCAGAGGTGAGTACAGAATCAACGACGGCTATCTGATAGAGTACCTAAGGGAAAAGTGAGGAAAAAAGGCCGCTTTGGAGAGATTCTCGTCAAAAAACCTTGACAATGATGGCAAAAGATATTAAAATTGCACTCCATTTTTAGTCGCCGGTGTAGCTCAGTTGGCTAGAGCAGCTGATTTGTAATCAGCAGGTCGCGGGTTCGAGTCCCATCACCGGCTCCATTTTTTCGTCAGTGTTTGTACCAGAGTAGACAATGACGGTGGGATACTCAAGTGGCCAACGAGGGCAGACTGTAAATCTGCTGGCTTTCGCCTTCGGAGGTTCGAATCCTCCTCCCACCACCAGTCGAATCAGATGGCTGCGGGAGTAGCTCAGTTGGCTAGAGCATCAGCCTTCCAAGCTGAGGGTCGCGGGTTCGAGTCCCGTTTCCCGCTCCATACGAAATCTGGGAGCTGAAATTTAGATTCTTGCAATCGAACGAGGAACTGATTCGTCTCATATTTTTTTATGAGACCGACTCCATGCCTCTGATAATTCACTCCTAGCAGACAACCATGCCCAGATAGCTCAGTGGCAGAGCACTTCCTTGGTAAGGAAGAGGTCGGCGGTTCAATCCCGCTTCTGGGCTCCACGAGCCGGACAGATTCGGAAAATCTAAAAGGCTGCGGAGCGCAAAAGCATACATTGACTAAAACTTTGGTATAATACGGCGCACATTTTGGCAGGGTGCCTCTGTAAATGTTCTATAGAGCGGTGCGGCGGCTCTTTTCGGTCCGCTGCTGAAGCGAACACAGCGTTAGCGTAGCCGGAAGGGGCTTTTCTCCCGGTCGGATACGCAAAAAAGGTTTAAGCGCGGTTTATCTGCGCGTGAGCCCGCTGCTGAAGCGAACACAGCGTTAGCGTAGCCGGAAGGGGCTTTGCCCCTTCGGCGTATCTAAATAAATGGAATATTTGCAGAGGTACCCTATTTCAATTCTTTTACGGAGGACATTTATGGCTAAGGAAAAATTCGAACGTACCAAGCCGCACGTTAACATCGGTACCATCGGTCACGTTGACCACGGTAAAACAACTCTGACTGCAGCGATCACTGCGGTTCTCGCCACCAAAGGTGAAGCGGAGCTCATGGATTACGATCAGATCGACAACGCTCCCGAAGAGCGAGAGCGCGGTATTACGATCGCCACATCTCACGTAGAGTACGAGACTGAAAACCGACACTACGCACACGTCGACTGCCCGGGACACGCAGACTACGTCAAAAACATGATTACCGGTGCAGCGCAGATGGACGGAGCGATCCTGGTCGTATCAGCGGCTGACGGCCCGATGCCCCAGACTCGCGAGCACATCCTTCTCTCTCGCCAGGTAGGCGTACCCTACATCGTTGTATTCATGAACAAAGCCGACATGGTTGACGATGAAGAGCTTCTCGAGCTTGTCGAAATGGAGATCCGCGAGCTTCTCAACGAGTACGACTTCCCGGGTGACGACACTCCGGTTATCGCAGGCTCTGCTCTCAAAGCACTCGAAGAGGCGAAGACAGGTACACTCGGTGAGTGGAGCGAGAAGATTCTCGAGCTCATGAACGCGGTTGACGAGTACATTCCGACTCCCGAGCGTGAAACAGACAAAGATTTCCTTATGCCGATCGAAGACGTATTCTCCATCTCCGGTCGAGGTACGGTCGTTACCGGACGTATCGAGCGCGGTAAAGTCTGCGTAGGCGATACTATCGAAATCGTTGGTATCAAGGATACTCAGTCAACTACAGTAACTGGTGTCGAGATGTTCCGCAAAGAGATGGAGTGCGGTGAAGCGGGCGACAACTGCGGTGTTCTTCTTCGCGGTACCAAAAAAGAGGAAGTCGAGCGCGGTATGGTTCTTTGTAAGCCCGGTTCGATCACTCCTCATACAAAATTCGAAGCCGAGATCTACGTACTTACAAAAGAGGAAGGCGGACGACACACTCCGTTCTTCAACGGATACCGCCCGCAGTTCTATGTACGTACTACAGACGTTACAGGCGCTATCAAGCTTCCCGAGGGAACAGAGATGGTAATGCCCGGTGACAACGTCAAAATCGAGGCAGAGCTTATCGCTCCTATCGCAATGGAAGAGGGTACACGCTTCGCGATCCGTGAAGGCGGACGTACTGTCGGTGCAGGTGTTGTTTCCAAGATCCTTGCATAACAAACGAATCTAAAGGCGGCCATGCGTCGCCTTTGCCTAAGGACAAGAAGATATGAGAATCAATATTGGGCTCAAATGCAGCGAGTGTGGAGAGATAAACTACACTACCAGCAAAAACTCCAAGACTCACACTGAAAAGTTCGAGACTAAAAAGTTTTGCCCGCGCTGTAACAAACATACACTTCACAAAGAGGTGAAACTCAAAAGCTAAACCCTCATCGGGTTGGCTTTTTTAGGGCAGTAGCTCCAATGGTAGAGCATCGGTCTCCAAAACCGAGTGTTGGGGGTTCGAGTCCCTCCTGCCCTGCCACGTTAAGGAAATGAAATCATGGAAAAACTGATCAACTATGTCAACCATGCCAAAATTGAAATCTCTAAAGTTATTTTCCCGACGAAGCTGCAGGTTAGACAGGCTTTCTTCGCCGTCTTCGTTGTAGTCACCGTCATATCACTCTTTCTCGCATTGATTGATGTCATCATGTCAGCATCACTCTCTGCCCTGATCTGAAAAGGGGTTTAAAATGGCACATAAATGGTATGCGATACAGACCTACGCGGGAAGCGAGCAGAGTGTCAAGCGCGCTATCGAAACGATGGCCGAGCAACTCGGAATTCAGGATAGGATAGAAGAGATCGTTGTCCCGACCGAAGATGTAATCGAGGTAAAGAACGGCCAGAAGAAGATAACCGAAAGGTCGCTTTATCCCGGCTACGTCTTTGCCAAGATGGATCTCGACACCGACCTGTGGCACAAGATTCAGTCGCTTCCGAGAGTCTCACGTTTTATCGGAGAGTCGAAGAAGCCGACTCCGCTAAGCGAAACCGATGTGGCGAATATACTCGACAAGGTTCAAAACCGTGCGGCGCCGAAGCCGAAGATTTCGTTCGAGCCGGGTGAGATGGTTAGAATCGTCGAGGGACCTTTCGCCAACTTCACCGGAATGGTTGAAGAGTACGATCTCGAGCACGGCAAGCTGAAGCTCAACGTTTCGATATTCGGCAGAAGTACGCCCGTCGAGATCCTCTATTCGCAAGTCGAAAAAATTATCTAAATTCAGAAGAAGGAAAAGGCAATGGCTAAAAAAGTTGTTGATGAATTCAAGCTGCAGATACCTGCCGGCAAAGCTAACCCGTCTCCTCCGGTAGGTCCGGCGCTGGGACAACGCGGTGTTAACATTATGGAGTTCTGTAAAGCTTTCAACGAAAAGACAAAAGATATGATGGGCTACAACATCCCGGTCGTCATTACCGTCTATTCGGACAGAAGCTTTACGTTCATTACCAAGAAGCCCCCGGTTACAGATCTCATAAAAAAAGAGATCAATCTCCAAAAAGGTAGTGACAACCCGCTTAAAAACAAAGTGGGCAAGATCACCAGAGAACAGATTATGAATATCGTAAAGACAAAGATGGACGATCTGAACGCGCATGATGAAGAGGCTGCCGCCAAAATTATAGAGGGCAGCTGCAGAAGCATGGGTGTAGAGGTTATCGACTAATAGATCTTCACCGCCAGATCTAAAAGATGCGGTAGCAAAAAAAAATTTGCGGAGAAAATAATGTCTAAAAAAGTTTCCAAAAGAGTACAGAAGCTGCTCGAAAAGATAGATACAGATAAAACATATTCGATTGAAGAGGCGACCAAGCTGGTCAAAGATCTCAAATCTGCGAAATTCGACGAGACGGTCGAGCTTGCGCTCAGACTCAACGTAGACCCGAGGCACGCCGACCAGATGGTACGCGGCGCCGTAGTACTTCCGCACGGTACAGGCAAGAATGTCCGTGTCGCCGTATTCGCTAAAGGTGCAAAGGCCGACGAGGCGAAAGAGGCCGGAGCAGACATTGTAGGTGCCGAAGATCTGGTAGAGCAGGTTCAAAACGGAAATATCGACTTCGATATCGTTATCGCCACTCCCGATATGATGGGTCAGGTAGGTAAGATAGGTCGAATCCTCGGCCCCAAGGGTCTTATGCCGAACCCCAAGACCGGAACAGTCACGATGGACGTCGCTCAAGCGGTTAAAAACGCCAAGGGCGGGCAGGTAAACTTCCGTGTCGACAAAAAGGGCAACATACATGCCGGCGTTGGAAAAGCGAGTTTCGATGCAGAGAAGCTGGCTGAAAACATCAAAGCCTTCGTAACGGCTATCAACAGGCAGAAGCCTGCAGCGGCAAAAGGCAGGTATATACAGAATGCCGCTCTTTCGCTGACGATGAGCCCTTCCGTAAAGCTCGATACGCAAGAGCTTATGGATATTAAATAGGCAACTTGAAAACCGATTTCGGCGCTATAGTCGAAAAGATTATCTTTATCTTAGACTGGAGATAGTTAGGGGCGAAAGCTTAATCGGCTGCGGCCGCCCTTCTTGAAGTCTCTGTCGGAAAGGAGGAAATATGACCCGAAGCGAAAAAGAGAGACTCGTATCTGAACTTTCCGATGCGTTCAAAGGTGCCGGGTGTGTCGTGATCTGCGACTTCAAGGGCATGAGCGTGAAAGAGCTCGAAGAGTTCAGAAAGATCGGCTACGAAGCGGGTCTGGGTGCTCGTGTTATCAAGAACACGCTTGCGCAGATCGCATTCAAAAACGCCGGAGTCGAGGGTATGGAGCTCAGCGAGACCAACATGGCTGTCTGGGGCGAAGATCCCATTGCAACCGCAAAAGCCGTCGCAAAGTTCGCCAAAGAGAACGAGAAGTTCGTGATCAAGGGCGGTGTTATCGGCGAAGAGGTTGTAGATGCGGCCAAAATCGTCGAGTACAGCAAGCTTCTCGGACGCGAAGAGCTTCTCGGAATGCTGCTCTCTGTATGGACGGCACCGATTCGCAACATGGCTTGCGGACTCGACAATCTCGCGAAGAAGAAGGCGGAAGAAGAGGCCGCCTGACAGATGCAGCGTAAGCTGCCGAACAGAAATAAAATTCCTAACAGGAGATGAGAAATGGCAATTACCAAAGAAGAGTTGTTTGAATATATCGAAGGTCTTTCCGTACTCGAACTCAACGAGCTTGTCAAAGAGTTCGAAGAGAGATTCGGAGTCTCCGCCACACCGATGGTTGTGGCCGGTGCAGGCGGCGGTGAAGCCGGCGGCGCAGCCGAAGAGCAGAGCGAATTCGACGTTATTCTTACAAGCCCCGGCGCCAAGAAGATCAACGTTATCAAAGTTGTACGTGAAGTTACCGGTCTCGGTCTCAAAGAGGCTAAAGAGGCTGTCGACAACGCACCTACAACTGTCAAAGAGGGTGTCAGCAAAGAGGAGGCCGAAGAGCTCAAAGCCAAGTTCGAAGAGGCCGGCGCAAGCGTCGAAATTAAATAATATTTTAATTTATTTATATAAAGGGAAGGCCGAACCTTCCCTTTATCTGGTTTATTCTATCATTGTAACTTATGCTTACACTAACCGTATCGAATATAGATACATCCCGATGCAACACACTACTGAATGAGGTCTTAGCCCATGCTTAACAATCTTAAATCAGGGAACCGATTACGTGTTGATTTTGCCAAAACCCCCCAGGAGATCGATGTCCCCGATCTTTTGCAACTTCAGCACAGCAGTTACGACAACTTTTTGATGATCAATGAAAAAGATCGATCCAACAGCGGAATTGAACATGTTTTCCGATCTATCTTTCCGATACACGACCCGCAGAACCGACTTACACTCGAATATGCCGGCAGTGAGATAACCAAACCCAAGTACACCGTACGAGAGTGTATGGAGCGTGGTCTTACATACGCCGTTTCACTCAAAATGAAGGTTAGACTGGTTCTATGGGAGAGAAACGACAAGACAGGTGAGAAAACCGGTGTCAAAGATATCAAAGAGCAGGCGATATTCGTTAGAGATATCCCGCTGATGACCGATCGTACATCATTTATCATCAACGGGGTGGAGAGGGTCGTCGTCAACCAGCTCCACAGAAGTCCCGGCGTCATTTTCAAGGAGGAGGAGGCTGCTACCGGTAGCAGCAAGCTGCTATATACGGCCCAGATTATTCCCGACCGCGGATCGTGGCTCTACTTCGAGTACGATGCGAAGGATATCCTCTATGTACGCATAAACAAAAGGAGAAAGATTCCCGTCACGATCCTGTTTAGGGCGCTGGGCTACGGCAAGCAGGATATCCTGAAGCTCTTCTACCCCCTGATGACCATACGTGTAAAGAACAACAAGTTCCTGATGCCATTCAAGCCGGAAAACTTCGCGGGGCGAGTAGAGCACGACGTAAAAGACGAAGACGGCAACCTGATTATCGCAATGGGCAAGAGGCTCTCTTCCAAGAGGGCAAAAAAACTCGTCGAAGACGGGCTGAAGTGGGTCGAGTATCCTGTCGACATTCTGATCGAGCGCCACCTTGCCGAACCGATCATCGACCAGGAGAGCGGGGAGGTTTTGCTCGACACGCTTACGCAGCTCGACGAGAACAAGCTTAAAAAGATTCTCGACGCCAAGGTGAAAGAGTTCGTAATAGCAGACGATCTGGCAAGCGGAGTGGACCGTTCGATAATCAACGCTTTCAACGCCGACCAGGAGAGCCTCAAGCTGCTTAGGCAGACAGAGCAGATAGAGGATGAGAACGATCTTTCCGCGATAAGAATCTACAAGGTGATGAGACCCGGCGAGCCAGTTACCAAAGATGCGGCGAAAGCGTTCGTCAAGCAGCTCTTCTTCGATCCGGAGCGCTACGACCTGACTCGCGTCGGACGTATGAAGATGAACCACAAGCTTGGCGTGGAGGTTCCGGAGTATGTGACGGTGATGACCGACGAAGATATCATAAAGACCGTTCAGTATCTTATAAGGGTCAGAAACGGGCAGGGGCATATCGACGATCGCGATCACCTCGGAAACAGAAGGATCCGTGCGATAGGCGAACTTCTCGGCAACGAGCTGCAGACCGGTCTTATTAAGATGCAGAAGGCGATCCGGGACAAGATGAGCACGATGAGCGGAAGTCTCGACGAGCTTATGCCGCACGATCTGATCAACTCCAAGATGATCACGAATACGATTCTGGAGTTCTTTACGAGCGGACAGCTTAGTCAGTTCATGGATCAGACCAATCCGCTTTCGGAAGTTACCCACAAAAGGCGTTTGTCGGCACTCGGTGAGGGCGGTCTTGTGAAAGAGAGGGCAGGATTCGAGGTTCGAGACGTCCACCCGACACACTACGGTCGAATCTGTCCGATCGAGACGCCGGAAGGCCAGAACATCGGACTTATAAATACGCTCTCTTCTTATGCGAAGGTAAACGAGCTGGGATTTATCGAGGCCCCATACAAAAAGGTCGTGGACGGTAAAGTGACCAGCGAGATCGTCTATATGACCGCTACCCAGGAAGAGGGTCTCACGATTGCTCCCGCGAGCACCAAGCTGACGGAGGAGGGGGAGATCGTCGAAGATCTGATAGAGGCGCGGCGCGACGGCGAGATTCTGCTTGTAGACAGAAACGAAGTCGACTATATCGACCTCAGCCCGCTGATGGTCGTGGGTGTGGCGGCGAGCCTGATTCCGTTTCTTGAGCACGACGATGCGAACCGCGCCCTGATGGGGTCGAACATGCAGCGGCAGGGGGTTCCTCTTCTGATCTCCGAAGCCCCGATAGTAGGCACAGGTGTAGAGAAGCTGATCGCGAGGGACGCATGGGTAAGCATAAAGGCGAAGCGAAGCGGTATCGTGGAGAAGGTCGACTCCAAAAACATCTATATCATGGGCGAAGATGAAGAGGGGGCCTTCATAGACCACTACCGCCCGCAGAAGAATATGCGTACCAACCAGAACACCACGTTCAGTCAGGTGCCCATCGTCAAAAAAGGCGACCGAGTAGAGGCCGGGCAGGTAATAGCGGACGGCCCGAATATGGACCAGGGCGAGCTTGCCATCGGAAGGAACATCATGGTCGCCTTTATGCCGTGGAACGGCTACAACTTCGAGGATGCGATCGTCGTGAGCGAGAAGCTGATTCGTGAAGATACGTTTACGTCGGTCCACATCTACGAAAAAGAGGTGGAGGCGAGAGAGCTCAAGCACGGTGTCGAAGAGATCACGCGCGATATCCCCAACGTCAGGGAGGAGGATATCCAGCATCTCGACGAGAGCGGAATCGTTAAGATCGGGACCTATATCAAACCGGGTATGATCATGGTAGGAAAGGTTTCGCCCAAAGGTGAGGTGAAGCCTACTCCGGAAGAGCGCCTGCTCCGCGCGATTTTCGGCGAAAAGGCGGGGCATGTCGTCAACAAGTCGCTCTACTGTCCGCCTTCGATGGAGGGTGTCGTCGTAGATGTAAAAATATTTACGAAAAAGGGCTACGAGAAGGATCAGCGCGCGATTCGGGCATACGAAGAGGAGAAGGCGGAACTCGATAGAGAGCACCACGACAAACTCCTGATGCTCGACAGAGAGGAGATGCTAAGAATCTACTCCCTTCTCGGAAATGCGATCCTGCAGGAGGATCTCGAGATAGAGGGCAAAGAGTTCAAAAAGGGTGAGAAGATCGGCAGGGAGGCTCTCGAGAGCGTCAACCGCTTCGCCCTCAACACCATCGCGAAGCACTTCGACGAAGAGGTCCAGAACCGCTATGCTGCACTGAAGAACCACTTTCAGGCGGAGAAGCGGAAGCTGCGTGAAGATCATGAGGAGAAGCTCAATATTCTTGAAAAGGATGACATCCTGCCTAACGGCGTAACGAAGCTTGTCAAGGTGTATGTGACCACCAAACGCAAACTGAAGGTGGGGGACAAGATGGCGGGACGCCACGGAAACAAGGGTATCGTCTCCAATATCGTACCGGAGATGGATATGCCCTACCTCGAAGACGGTACGCCTGTAGAGATCATTCTCAACCCGCTGGGGGTTCCGTCTCGTATGAACATCGGGCAGATTCTCGAGGTACACCTGGGGCTTGTCGGCAAGCGTCTGGGGCAGCAGATTCAGGCGATCTTCGACGAGAAGAGAGAGGGGTTTGTCAAGGAGCTGAGGGCCAAAATGGCCGAGATAGCGGATGTGGCGAAGCTGATGAACGCCAAAGAGACGCTCGACAAGATGAGCGACGAGGAGCTGATAGAGTACGCGAGAGACTGGTCGAAGGGGGTCAAGTTCGCGACACCGGTATTCGAGAGCGTCAATGCCGAAGAGTTCGCTAAACTCTTCGAGATGGCGAAGATCGACTCCGACGGCAAGTGCGTTCTTTACGACGGCAAGACCGGGGAGAGGATGAAAGAGCGCGTCAATGTGGGCTATATGTATATGCTCAAGCTGCACCACCTCGTAGACGAGAAGATGCATGCACGCTCCACCGGACCGTACAGCCTCGTTACGCAGCAGCCGGTCGGCGGTAAGGCGCTCTTCGGAGGCCAGAGATTCGGAGAGATGGAAGTGTGGGCCCTCGAGGCGTACGGAGCGGCGAATGTCCTTAAAGAGATGCTGACGATCAAGTCCGACGACGTAGAGGGGCGACTGCGCGCATACAAAGCGCTCACGAGAGGAGAAAACGTACCTGCTGCCGGTATTCCGGAGACCCTGTTCGTTCTTACCAAGGAACTTCAGGCACTCGCATTAGATGTAGAGCTTTTAGATGAGGAAGAAGAGAATGAAGAAACTGGTACCGATTGAAGTAACCGAAGATAAGCGCCCGAAGGATATAAAGGCGATTCAGTTAAGATTGGCGAGCCCGGAAAAGATCCTCTCCTGGAGTTTCGGAGAGGTCAAGAAGCCGGAGACCATAAACTACCGAACCCTCAAGCCGGAGAGAGACGGGCTCTTCTGCGCCAAGATCTTCGGTCCCGTACGAGACTACGAGTGTCTATGCGGAAAGTACAAGAAGATGCGCTACAAGGGCGTAGTGTGCGAAAAGTGCGGCGTCGAGGTTACAAGCTCGAAAGTGAGACGCTACAGAATGGGCCATATCGATCTTGTGACACCGGTCGCCCATATCTGGTACGTCAACTCGCTTCCCTCGAGAATCGGCACCCTGCTGGGTGTGAAGATGAAAGATCTGGAGAGGGTGCTCTACTATGAGGCGTATATCGTCGAAAACCCGGGCGAAGCGAGTTACGACAACGAAGGCAAAGCCCCCGTTTTGAAGTACGATATTCTGAACGAGGAGCAGTTTCAGTCGATATACCAGCGCTTCGCTGACACCGGCTTCCATGCCGAGATGGGCGGAGAGGTCATAAAGCGGCTCCTTGCGGATCTCGATCTGACCGAACTTTTCCACTCCCTGAAGTCGGAGGTGGAGCAGACAGGTTCCGAAGCCAAGAGGAAGACTCTCGTAAAGCGTCTGAAGGTTATAGAGTCGTTTCTTACATCCAACAACCGTCCCGAGTGGATGATGCTCGACGTGCTTCCCGTTCTTCCGCCCGATCTGCGGCCGCTTGTAGCGCTCGATGGGGGTAAGTTCGCCGTATCCGACGTAAACGACCTCTACCGACGGGTAATCAACAGAAATCAGCGTCTGAAGCGCCTGATGGAGCTCGATGCACCCGAGATAATCATCCGCAACGAGAAGCGTATGCTGCAGGAGTCCGTCGATGCACTCTTCGACAACGGCAGGCGCGGCAACGCGGTAAAGGGCGCCAATAAGCGGCCTCTCAAATCATTGAGCGAGGTGATCAAAGGGAAGCAGGGGCGGTTCAGGCAGAACCTTCTGGGTAAGCGTGTCGACTTCTCGGGACGTTCTGTTATCGTCGTTGGTCCGAACCTCCGAATGGATCAGTGCGGCCTGCCCAAAAACATGGCTCTGGAGCTCTTCAAACCCCACCTTCTGGCCAAGCTCGAAGAGAAGGGCTACGCCACGACGCTGAAAGCGGCCAAGAATATGATAGAGGAGAAGACCAACGAGGTCTGGGAGTGCCTTCAGGAGATCGTAGACGAGTATCCGGTAATGCTAAACCGTGCACCTACGCTCCACAAGCTTTCGATTCAGGCCTTCCACCCGGTTCTGATAGACGGTAAGGCGATACAGCTCCATCCCCTCGTCTGTGCCGCCTTCAACGCCGACTTCGACGGTGACCAGATGGCGGTTCACGTACCGCTTGGACAGGAGGCTGTGGCCGAGTGCAAGCTTCTCATGCTCAGCTCCATGAACATTCTGCTTCCGGCGAGCGGAAAGGCGATTACGGTACCGAGCCAGGATATGATTCTGGGCCTCTACTACCTCTCCCTCGAGAAGCAGGACGTAAAGGG
>Ga0256832_1002344_pt1 | contig 12920 bp, 13 predicted proteins | sample 134614metaG_FD_190534 | JGI IMG/M metagenome (GOLD analysis project Ga0256832, IMG submission 190534) | Hydrothermal vent microbial communities from Lau Basin, Pacific Ocean - 134-614 | ecosystem: Environmental > Aquatic > Marine > Hydrothermal vents | place: Pacific Ocean: Lau Basin | collected... | reverse complement strand
GGCCCCGATCTTTCAGGTGGCCGATTACGGGCTGGTGGCCGATCTCTTCGATGCGGTGCCGGAGCTTACGGAGAAGGTCTGAGCCTTTTCACGAAGCCTGCCAGCAGGCTGAAAGCGAAGGCCCGCCGGAAAGAGGCGGGCCTTTCTCATGGGGCAGCCGTTTTCAGGACAGATCCCTCAGCACTTCGCCAAGCGCCTCTGCCGCCTCGAAATGCGCCCTCGCGCCCAAGGTTTCGCGCGCGGCGAGCTCTTCGAGCGGCGAGAAGACGAGGCCTGCCGCTTCCAGATCGCCGGCAGGGGGATCGGAGATCACCTCGACAACGGCGGTGGCATGGGGGCGCACCTCCTCGATCATGTCCCGGTCCACGAACAGTGGATCCCTGCCGAGCCCCTCCAGATCTTCCGCCTCGTCTGGGGCGTGGGCAGCGAACCAGAGCAGGACAGTCTTGCCCTCCATGCGGCCGAGCAGCCGCCGCATCCGGCCAACCCAGGCCTCCTTCAGCTCGTCACGGATCAGCGAAAAGCGCTCCGGCGATATCGCCTGAAGTTCGCTCAGCAGATGCCTGGTAAAGGCGAAATCCGTGAAATCCACCTCGCGGAAGATCGTTTTCATGAGCCTGGAAGCGCAGACAAAACGATCGTTTCGGCGCGGATGCACGGAATAGAAGCGGTTTGACATGTTCTGCGCGCCCATCACCTGCACCACAGTGATCCGCGCGCCCTTGCAGGCTTCCATGACCTCCGTTTCATGGGCAAACACATCCACGCCGGCATTGGGGTAGCCGAAGTTGACGCATGTGATGCCCGTCATCTCCTCCACCAGCGCCGGGAACGGCTTTTCGATGAATTTGCCGTAGGTTTCCGTCCCGCCGATGAAGGCGGCATAATCGCCATCGAGCTTGCGGCGCGGGCCGCGAAACAGCAGTTTCGATTTGCCGTATCTGCACGGATAGTAATCAAGGGCCCCCTCGCCCAGGTTCTCATAGGCCATATCACCCACCTCTCTTTTGATTCACCCAAGTGCAGATTCGGCCAATCCTCTTTCCAAATCGCTAATGATGGAATTTGCTGTAAATTTTCGTGGGCTGACCCCCTTGGCCTTGCCGGAGCCGCGCCGTAGTGTGGCGCCATGACGAGAGAGGGCATGGCGATGGATATTCGGAAGGTCGGAATTGTCGGGGCCGGGCAGATGGGCAACGGGATCGCCCATGTATTTGCACTGGCGGGCTATGATGTGGTGCTGAACGACATCTCGCAGGAGAGCCTCGATAAGGCCATGGCCCTGATCGCCCGCAACATGGAGCGCCAGGTCAGCCGCGAGAAGATCACCGCCGGGGAGCGGGATGCCGCGCTTGCCCGGATCCGGCCCTCGCTCGATATTGCCGAGGCCGCGAAAACGGATCTCGTGATCGAGGCGGCGACGGAAAACGAGGCCGTGAAGAACAAGATCTTCGAACAGCTCCAGCCCCATCTTCTGGAGCACACGATCCTCACATCGAACACCTCTTCGATCTCGATCACCCGCCTTGCCTCGCGCACCGACAGGCCGGAAAAATTCATGGGATTTCATTTCATGAATCCGGTGCCGGTGATGCAGCTCGTGGAACTGATCCGGGGGATCGCCACCAGCGAGGAAACCTATGAAACCTGCAAGCAGGTGGTGAAGCGCCTTGGCAAGACGGCCGCCATGGCAGAGGATTTCCCGGGCTTCATCGTCAATCGGATCCTGATGCCGATGATCAACGAGGCGGTGTATGCGCTCTATGAGGGTGTTGGCTCGGTCCAGTCGATCGATACGTCCCTGAAGCTCGGGGCCAACCATCCGATGGGGCCGCTCGAGCTTGCCGATTTCATCGGGCTCGATACATGCCTCGCGATCATGAACGTGCTGCATGACGGGCTCGCCGATACCAAGTATCGCCCCTGCCCGTTGCTCACGAAATACGTGGAAGCGGGCTGGCTGGGCCGCAAGACGAAGCGCGGCTTCTATGATTACCGGGGTGAAGAGCCTGTCCCGACGCGCTGAGCGCGATTTCGCAGGTTCATGTGCATTTCCGGGCTGGCGGCCTTTGGGAGGGGCTTCAGCGGGGATCAAGCGCGAGGGTGGTTTCCCGCAGCCAGGCCATCAGGCCGCGTGGATTGTCTGCCCATTTCCGGATCTCTTCGGGCGGAATGGGCGGGCCGATCACCGGCGCCTGCGGCTTGTTCAGCGCCTTTGCCGCCTCATGCAGAAGAAGCCCCTGGCGCAGCGTAGCGGCGATCAGATTGGCGATCAGATAAAGGCGGGTATTCTGCCCCGGAAAGAAGATCGGCAGGACGGTGGCCCCCGATTTCAGCAGCATCTTGGCGGTGAAGGGGTTCCAGTCCGCCTCTATGGCAGGGCCGAAGAACGTCTTGGAATGCGCCACCTGGCCGGATGGAAAGAGGATGATGACGCCGCCATCCTTCAGATGCGCCATTGCCTGCTTGCGCATTTCCAGATTCTGGCGAACGGAATTTTCCTCATGCGGGAAGGCCACGGGCAGCATGAACTCCTCGATCTCGCGAATGCCCGTAAGCAGATTGCGGGTGAGGATCTTGTAATCGGTGCGCACCGTGCCGATCAGCTTGGCCATCACCATGCCATCCACCATGCCATGCGGGTGATTGGCCACCACCACCAGGGGCCCTTCCTTCGGGATGAGGGCGATCTGTTCGGGAGGGGTCGTTACGTCGATCCCCATGATGTCGAGCGCCTGATCGAAGAAGGCCTGCCCCACAGGCACCCCGCGCGCTTCGAACCTGCGGATCAGGCGCAGAAGGGTCAACTTCCCCGTCATCCATTCGATGGCGCGGATCGTGTTGCTCTTCAGGGGGTTGGTGAATGTATTGGCGTAGGAGAGCTTGCGGGCTTCGTAAGGTGCATCGATGGGCGCGGCGTCCGGATCGCCCTGATGATCCTCATCTTTCGTCACGATGCGCTTCCCGTTGGTTCCCAGAATTCTGGTTCAGTATCCTTCGCCGAACCGGTCGGCAACCAGTTTCTCAAGCGCCTCGCACAGCGCCTCGGCCTCCGGTCCGCTGGCCTTTATCTCTATAGATGTTCCCCGGGAGGCCGCCAACATCAAAAGCCCCATGATGGAATCCCCGGTTGTCGTAAGCCCGTCTTTCGTAACCTCGACCGTCGCATCGAACTGCTCCACGACCTCCACGAAGCGCGCGGAGGCCCGGGCATGAAGCCCTTTTTCATTGATGATTTCCAGGGTTTTGCAAATGGCCATCGTGGCGCTATCCTGTTCGCTTGTTGATGCAGTCGATATACTTGCGGCCCGCATCAAGCGCCCGGTTCGCCGCTTCGTCCATCGGCATCTCGCGGGATTTTGCCAGCTTGATCAGCATCGGAAGATTTGCGCCGTGAAGAAAGCGGCGGTTCTTTCCGGGGCAGGCCTCGAAGGAAAGATTGCAGGGAGAGCCGCCGAACATGTCGGTCACCACCACAACGCCCTCGCCCTCATCGACTGCCTCTGCGGCGGCGCGGATCTCGGCTTCCTTGTCTGCGCGGTCGTAGTCGTCCTCGATCGCCACGGTGCGCACGCCCTCGAGCTTGCCGACTACGTGCTCGACAGCGGCCAGATATTCCCTGGCCAATCCACCATGCGCGACGATCACAATGCCGATCACGCCTGCCTACCCCTTTCTTGCGCCGTCGGCCGCCTGTGCGCGCCGCTCCAGCTCTCTGTGCCTAATTGACACCTGCCAGCCTTCCTCTGCAAGCGTATTCGCCAGCTTCTCAGCAAGCGCGACGGATCTGTGTTGCCCGCCGGTGCAGCCGAAACCAATGGAAAGATGCGCTTTTCCTTCTTCCGTGTATGCGGGCAGGAGCAGGCGCACGAGATCGCTGACACGCGCGAAGAAGGGTTCGAAGCGCGGATCGCTTTCCATGTAAGCCGCTACGGCTTCATCACGCCCATCAAGGTCGCGCAGGCCTTTCTCCCAATAGGGATTTTTAAGAAACCGAACGTCAAACACCATGTCTATGCCGCGCGGAAGGCCCCTTTTGTATGAAAACGAATGTATCGAGAGCGCAAGGCTCTGTGAGGAACTCGGCTGGAATCGGCGCTGAAGTTCGGCGCGAAGATCATGAGGGGTCATCTCGGAGGTATCGAGAAGGTGCTCGGCGCGCACGCGGATCGGCACCAGAAGATCCAGCTCGCGGGCAATTCCATCGGCCGGTGTTTCCGCCGGGGCAAGGGGATGGCGGCGGCGGGTTTCGCTATAGCGCCTGAGCAGCACATCGGGATGTGCGTCGAGATAGAGAAGCTCCATGCTCACCCGCGGATCGGTGGCGAGGCGTTCGATCACGCCGATCAGGGCTGTTGTGCTGAAATCACGATTGCGCACGTCAATTCCGAGCGCGAGCGGACGTTCGAGCGGGGGGCCCTCGAGCAGGCGCGGCAGGAGGCTGAGCGGCAGATTGTCGATGGTTTCGAAGCCGATGTCTTCGAGCACGTTGATGGCCGTCGAACGCCCCGCGCCCGAAGGGCCGGTTACGAGGAGCACCCGGTGAGCGCCGTTTCCTGCGTTTGCCGGCATGTCTTTTCTTTTCCCGTTCATTTTTTCCGCCCCCCTTTCAGGTATTGTATCAAAGCGGCGGGAAAAGCGGGGCTCTCCACCTTGTGAAGGAGCGGGAGGCAAAGGCCGAGGATTTCGGTTTCCTTCCGGGGCGGCAGGCGTCCGGCTTCCAGATGGGCGAGATCCACGACAAGGCGGACAGGCGCCTCGCTGACCGTATCGGCGCCAAGCAGCCCGAGCCCCCGGGCTTCTATCATCCCCCGGATACGCTGCGGCGCCTTGGCGATAAGCCTTGTTCCGCTTCGTATCAGACGGGTTCTGTCATCTGCCACCAATTCGCCGCCAAGGGCCATCATCTGAAGCGCGAGCGAGGATTTGCCACTTCCCGAGGGGCCGCGTATCAGCACGGCTCGGCCGCTGAAAGCCACGCAGCTTGCATGAACGATACATTCATTGCCATCGGGGGCGGCATCCCCGGCGAAGGTATCCGAATGATGGCTGCACATGGCGGACCGGCTCACACCGGCAGGCCGACGACAAACCGCGCCCCGAGGGGATCGGAGGAGATATCGGCCTCCGTCGGGCGGATGTTTTCGGCCCAGATCACGCCGCCATGAGCCTCCACGATCTGCTTGGAAATCGCCAGTCCGAGGCCGGAATTGTTGCCGAACTGTCCGGCCGGGCGCTCTGAATAGAAGCGGTTGAATATCTTGTGGAGCGCCTGATCGGGAATGCCCGGCCCGGTATCCTCGACCACCACAAGCACCCTGTTTTCCCGCTTCCGGGCCCACAGGCGGATCGCATCCCCTTCTTCGCAAAAGGAGATCGCATTGGTGATGAGATTGACGAAAACCTGCGCAAGCCTCGCCTCGAGCCCCTGGATGATGACGGGCTTTCGGGGAAGATCCGTAATGAAATCGACTCCCTTGCGGGAGGCCTCCTCGCCAAGGTAGCTGGAGATATTTTCCAGCAGCTTGACAAGATCGAAGCTTTCCTCCTCTTCCTTGACGAGTTCGCTGTCGAGGCGGGAGGCGTTGGAAATGTCGCTCACGAGGCGATCGAGGCGGCGCACGTCATGATCGATGACATCAAGGAGCTTCTGGCGCTGCTCCTCCTTCTTCGCGACCCGCAGCGTGCCCACGGCAGAGCGCAGGCTTGCGAGCGGATTCTTGATCTCGTGGGCCACATCCGCCGCGAATTGTTCGTTCGCATCGATACGATCGTAAAGGGCGGTGACCATGCCTCTGAGCGCTCCCGAGAGGCGGCCGATCTCATCGGGCCTTGCGGTAAGATCGGGGATGCGGACGCGCCCCGGATTCATCTTGCGCGCCTTTCTGTCCCGGCCGAGCTCGGCAGCGGCGGCGAGATCCGAAAGCGGGTTGGCGATGGTGCTCGCAAGCAGCAGGCTGAGGCCGATGGAAACGAGAATCGCGATCACGAACATCTGAAGCACCTGTTCACGCTCACGGCGCACCAGTGCATCAAGCTCGCCGGCAGCGCTTGTCACCCCCACGACGGCCACGGGCGCGCCATTGCGCTTGATCGGGATGGCCACCGAGAAGATCGAGCGATCGAAATCATCGACTGTTGTCTTGATCTGCGCCTCGCCCTTGAGCGCGGAAGGGACAAGGAGGCGTGAAGCCTCTTCAGGATTCAGCTTGGGTTTTTCGTTCGATGCGCTCGAGAGCGTGCCGGAAAGCCCTTCCCAGATCTTGTTGAGAAAATCCGTGATGAGGGTGCTGCGTTCATCCTTTCGCAGGCCGCGTACGGGTGCGCTCTCGGGCCTTGCGTGACCGACGCTCGAGGCCACGAGGCGACCGTCGGGATCATAGACGAAAGTTTCCACGCCGGGCGGCAGATGGATCTTTTCGAGCGCCGCTTCAACGTCAACACCGCTGGCCGAGATGCTGGTCAGGCGTCCCCCGGTGGCGGGGCGGTTGTCGAGATGCGCTTCGAGCACGTCTGCGATCAGCTGCGCTTCCCTCACAAGCCCGCGTTCGCGCTGGAAGACGAGGCTGTCGCGGAACGGATTGAGATAGAGCACACCGGCCACGAGGATGATGAGGCCGAGGAGATTGAAGGTGATGATCTTGCGCGCAAGGGGCGAGCGGTTGAGCGATATGACGCTGCGCCGCTTCCGGCGCGCGCGCAATTCCTTCTCGACAGAGCCTTCAGGCCCCGTCCAGTCCTCGCCCAGAACGATGTTGGCGCTTTCCGCGCCTTTCGTATCGCGCAACGCTTTGCCCCTGGCGATGATTATTCCTCGTTATATCTGTAGCCGATGCCATAGAGCGTTTCGATGGCGGAGAAATTCTCGTCCACCGAGCGCATCTTCTTGCGCAGGCGCTTGATATGGCTGTCGATGGTGCGATCGTCCACATAGACCTGATCGTCATAGGCCACGTCCATCAGCTGATCGCGGCTCTTGACGAAGCCGGGGCGCTGGGCGAGGGCCTTCAGCAGCAGGAATTCGGTAACCGTGAGCGAGACTTCCTTGCCTTTCCAGGTCACGGAATGACGAAGGGGATCCATGCGCAGATTGCCCCGCTCGATCACCTTGTCCTGCTCGGTCTCGCCCACATCCTTGCCCGCGATGGCATCCTGGCGGCGCAGAAGCGCGCGGATGCGCTCCACCAGAAGGCGCTGGGAGAAGGGCTTTTTCACATAGTCGTCCGCGCCCATGCGAAGGCCGAGAACCTCGTCGATCTCGTCATCCTTCGAAGTGAGGAAGATCACCGGGATCTGCGATTTCTGGCGCAGGCGCTGCAGGAGATCCATGCCGTCCATGCGGGGCATCTTTATGTCGAGCACCGCCATGTCGGGCATCTTCTTGTTGAAGGCGTCAAGGGCCGTCTGTCCGTCATTGTAGGTGACGACGTCGAAGCCTTCGGCTTCGAGCGTCATGGCCACGGAAGTCAGAATGTTGCGGTCATCGTCCACCAGTGCGATCGTCGCCATTGTGGAATTCCTTGTGCTGCTCTCGATTGTTCTGCTTTTTGCGCATTCTTTTTAAGAACGACGCACAAAGCAAGGTGAAACCACGATTCGCCCCCAATTCTGCTGTGCAATTGTGGCAAAAAAACGCGAGATTCGGGGCGCGGTGGCCATATTGTTTCAATATCGTGAATAATATTTCCGATGATTACGCTAACAGCCCACATGCGCCCGGTTTCCATTTTCTTCCCACGTGTTAAGTGAGGACATCGGCCATTCCTGCGGGCGCGAGGATTGCCGCCAGACCTCATCAAGGACGAAAAATCGGGAGCGAAATGATGGTTACCGGACGGGTGAACCCTTCCTTCACGCTTGAAGATCAGGGCATGACGGGCCTTGGCAATGTGCATTACAATCTGATGGAGCCCGATCTGATCGAGCATGCCATCAAGCGGGGTGAAGGGCGCCTTGGCAAGGGGGGCACTGTGCTCGTCGAAACCGGCGAGTTCACCGGCCGCTCGCCGAAAGACAAGTTCATCGTGCGCACGCCTTCCGTTGAAAACGATATCTGGTGGGAAAACAATGCCCCCATGGATCCCGAGGCCTTCGATCGCCTCGAGGCCGACATGCTCGACTACATGCACGGCAAGGATTTTTTCGTGGCTGATCTTTTCGGCGGCGCCGATCCCGAAAATCGCCTCAATGTGCGTGTGATCACCGAGCTTGCCTGGCACAATCTCTTCGCCCGCACCATGCTGCGCCGCCCCGAGCGCGAAGAGCTCCAGGATTTCATTGCCGAGTTCACCATCATCGATGCCCCCGGCTTCAAGGCCGATCCCGGCCGCCACGGATGCCGCAGTGAAACGGTGATCGCGCTCAATTTCGACAAGAAGAAGATCCTGATCGGCAATACCGCCTATGCCGGCGAGATCAAGAAATCGGTGTTCACGCTGCTGAACTACATCCTGCCCGGCAAGGGCATCATGGCCATGCACTGCTCGGCCAATCACGCCCCCGGAAATCCCGACGACGCGGCCGTGTTCTTCGGCCTTTCCGGCACCGGCAAGACGACCCTCTCGGCCGATCCCTCGCGGGTGCTGATCGGGGACGACGAACACGGATGGTCTGACAACGGCATCTTCAATTTCGAGGGCGGCTGCTACGCGAAAACCATCAATCTCTCGCCCGAGGCCGAGCCCGAGATCTACGCCACCACCGAGAAATTCGGCACCATCATCGAAAACATGGTGTATGACGAGGAAACCCGCGCGCTCGATTTCGCGGATGACAGCCTCACCGCCAACATGCGCTGCGCCTATCCGCTGCACTATATCTCGAACGCATCCGAAAGCTCGATGGCCGGGCACCCGAAGAACATCATCATGCTCACCTGCGATGCCTTCGGCGTGCTGCCCCCCATCGCGCGGCTGACGCCTGCGCAGGCCATGTATCACTTCCTGTCAGGCTTCACCTCCAAGGTGGCCGGTACCGAGCGCGGGGTAACGGAGCCCGAGCCCACGTTTTCCACGTGTTTCGGCGCCCCCTTCATGCCCCGCCGCCCCGAGGAATACGGCAGGCTTCTGCGCAAGAAGATCGGCGCCCACGGCGCCACATGCTGGCTCGTCAATACCGGCTGGACGGGCGGCGCCTACGGCGCCGGCAAGCGCATGCCGATCCGGGCCACGCGCGCGCTCCTGGCCGCGGCGCTCGATGGTTCGCTGAATGATGCGGAATTCCGGCGCGATCCCAATTTCGGCTTCGATGTGCCGGTAAGCGTGCCTGGTGTGGATGATGCGCTTCTCGATCCGCGCGGTACATGGGCCGATCCCGCGGCCTACGATGTGCAGGCGCAGAAACTGGTTCAGATGTTCATCGACAATTTCGCGCAATACATGCCTTACATCGATGAGGATGTGAAAGCTGCCGCCATCGGCTGAGGTGACCAGATCTTGAGAAAACGCCCTGCTTTATTGTTAAGCAGGGCGTTTTTCTATTGCGGCCGGGCATTTTTCAAACGGATTTGCCGCGTCATATTACTGCGTTGATTGGCCTCCGTTCGTATTTTAATTGCGCTGCACCTGCAAAATGGCTATGGCCATGCAAAAGCAGAAATGGATGCAGAACATGCCCGAAACGCCTCTCCTTCCCGATCTTCTTGCCGCCACGAAAGAGAGCCTTGCACCTCTTGAGGCCCTGCTCGAGAAGGCGCGCGAAAACATCGCTGCGCTGGTGGCCGATGAAGGCCGCATTGATCCCGCGGCCTTCGAGGCCAACCAGCACGCCGCCCATGCGCTTTCGTGGCTGGCGACATATGTGGAAGCGCTGGCTCAGATGCAGGGCTGGGCCGAGCGGCTTGCGGGGGAGGGGAAGTTCGGCGAGATCGAGCAGCTGATCCACCAGATCGCATTCGGCGAGTATCTGGCTCAGATCCGCGGCGGCATCCCCATGAGCCAGGGCGAGATGGCGCGCCTTGCCGATCTCGGGCTCGAGGAGGCCGCGCTCGCTGCGCCTGCCATCGAAACCCTCACCACCAGCGCCAACACCCCCGCCGCGCGGGCACGCCTCGCGGCCCTCATGCGCGAGCAGGCTGCCAACCCCACCTTCGGCGCCACGGGCCTTGATGACGAACTCGAGATGATCCGCGCGCAATTTCGCCGCTACGCCGATGAGCGTGTGATCCCTCACGCCCATGAATGGCACCTGAAGGATGAACTGATCCCGATGGAGATCATTGCGGAGCTGGCCGAAATGGGTGTTTTCGGCCTCACCATCCCGGAGGAATACGGCGGCTTCGGGCTTTCCAAGGCCTCGATGGTGGTTGTCTCGGAGGAGCTTTCGCGCGGTTATATCGGCGTGGGCAGCCTCGGCACCCGCTCCGAAATCGCTGCCGAACTGATCCTTGGCGGTGGCACGGCGGAACAGAAGAAAAAATGGCTGCCGCGCATCGCCAGCGCCGAAATCCTGCCCACGGCGGTTTTCACCGAGCCCAACACCGGCTCGGATCTCGGCGCCCTGCGCACCCGCGCCGAGCGGGAAGGCGATGAATACCGTATCACCGGCAACAAGACCTGGATCACCCATGCCGCCCGCGCCGGGCTGATGACGCTCCTTGCCCGCACCGATCCCGAAACAGCCGATTACCGCGGGCTCTCGATGTTTCTCGCCGAAAAAACGCCCGGCACCGATGAAGATCCCTTCCCCGATCCCGGCATCACCGGCGGCGAGATCGAAGTGCTCGGCTATCGCGGCATGAAGGAATACGAACTTGCCTTCGATGGCTTTCCCGTGCCGGCCGAAAACCTGCTCGGCGGCGAAGAGGGGCGGGGCTTCAAGCAGTTGATGCAGACCTTCGAAAGCGCCCGCATCCAGACGGCCGCGCGCGCCATCGGCGTGGCCCAGTCTGCGCTTGAAGCAGGGATGCGCTACGGCGAGGAGCGCAGGCAGTTCGGCAAGGCGCTGATCGAATTTCCCCGCGTCTCCGACAAGCTAGCCATGATGGCGGTGGAAATCATGGTGGCGCGCCAGCTCACCTATTTCTCCGCCTGGCAGAAGGATCACGGCAAACGCTGCGATCTCGAAGCCGGCATGGCCAAGCTCCTTGGCGCGCGCGTCGCCTGGGCTGCGGCCGACAATGCGCTGCAGATCCATGGAGGCAATGGCTTTGCGCTGGAATATCCCATCAGCCGCATCCTGTGCGATGCCCGGATCCTCAACATCTTCGAGGGTGCGGCGGAAATCCAGGCCACGGTGATCGCGCGCCGCCTTCTGGCATGAAGCCGCCTATTCGATCGCGGATCTGACGATCGTTTCAAGCAGTTTCTCGACCTGCTGCATTTCCCCTTCGGGCATTTTCGGATAGCCCACGACAACCTGATCGGATCCATGCTCCTGCATCACGAAGATACGGTAGGGGCAGTGCACGAGGTTGAGGGGATCGGCTTCCATCACCTCGCGCGAAACTTTTGCCGAGCAGAAGTTGTAGATATCCGCGTGGTCGAAGATGATCTTGTCGCTGCCCACATCCTTTCGGGTGCGCTCGAGCATGTCGCCCACATGATTGATATGCTCGATCTTCAGCCCCTGCTCGACAATGGCACTTTCGATGGAAAAGATGGTATCCTCGAAATCGTCCGGTGAAATGTAGGTTACCGCTGCGGTGTCGGCCATGGCGATGGGTGCGGCGAGAAAAAGCGATCCGATCGCCGCAAGATGATACGGAAATCTCATGCAAACTCCCTGGATTGCTGTTTTGTCCTGTTCGTCGTTCCAGTCTGGGGGGCGCGATCCTCGTTGTCAAACCCGGAGCGGCGGCTGCGACAATCCACGGCATAAGGCTCGAAGCGGTCATGAACACGGGCCATGAACATTCTCGTGAGCAAGGTTGCTTTGGCTTTGACCACAAGCCCTCGTAAGGCATGATGCGCTTGAGCGAAGTGGAGAGCGATTGCATGACAAGAAGGCAGATTGGTGGATTGCGCTGGGCGGATGTCACACCGAAGGCGCTGTATCTAGATCGGCGCCGGATCATGGCCGGCATGGCAGGACTGGCGGCAGCAGGGCTCGCATCCGGCCCGATGCGCGCCATTGCCGGGATAGCGACGATCCCGAGCCCCTATTCCACCGACGAAAAGCCCAATCCGAAAGAGGATATAGAGAACTACAACAATTTCTACGAGTTCGGCACGGGCAAGAGGGATCCGGCGAAATATGGCGGCCGGCTCACCACGCACCCCTGGAGCGTGAAGATCGATGGTCTGGTGGAAAGGCCGGGCGAATATGATCTCGACGATCTTCTGAAGGGCATGCAGATGGAAGAGCGCATCTACCGGCTGCGGTGCGTGGAGGCGTGGTCGATGGTGGTGCCCTGGGCCGGTTTCGAGCTTCGCCGGCTGCTGGAGCGCGTCGGGGTGCGGAATGGCGCGAAATATGTGGCCTTCGAAACGCTTCTGCGGCCTTCGGAAATGCCCGGCCAGAAAACCGGCTATCTGGACTGGCCCTATCGCGAGGGCCTGCGCCTCGATGAGGCCATGCATCCGCTGACGATTCTGGCCACGGGCATATACGGTGAGCCGCTTGCGCCACAATGCGGGGCGCCGATCCGCCTTGTGGTGCCCTGGAAATACGGCTTCAAATCGATCAAGTCCATCGTTCGCATCACCTTGACGGACAAACAGCCCGAAACCACCTGGAACAAGATCGGCCCGGACGAATACGGCTTCTATGCCAATGTGAACCCGGAGGTGGATCATCCACGCTGGTCACAAGCCACAGAGCGGCGGATCGGCGATGGCTTCTTCGCTCGTCGCCGTCCGACCCTGCCCTTCAACGGATATGCCGAGGATGTGGCGCATCTCTACAAGGGCATGGATCTGAAGAAATTCTTCTGAGAAGCCGGATGAGCGCGTTCGTCAACAAGCATCTTCGTGCCATACCCA
>Ga0256832_1002343_pt1 | contig 12922 bp, 15 predicted proteins | sample 134614metaG_FD_190534 | JGI IMG/M metagenome (GOLD analysis project Ga0256832, IMG submission 190534) | Hydrothermal vent microbial communities from Lau Basin, Pacific Ocean - 134-614 | ecosystem: Environmental > Aquatic > Marine > Hydrothermal vents | place: Pacific Ocean: Lau Basin | collected... | reverse complement strand
AATTTATCTCTATTTGGTTTAATGACTTGAGAGTAGTGTTCGGCTCTATCGGCTAAAAAGAGGAGTAGTTCAGCTCTTTTTGATGTAAGTGAATCTTGTAGTAGAATCTCTCTAGCCTTAATGCCAAATGGAGTTCCTCCAGGCTCTTTTGTTACTACTACATTCTCAAACTTCTGAGCTATTCTCTCTATCTGTGTGCTTTTTCCACAAGTGTCAATACCTTCAAATAGTATATACATTTACTTTTTACCTTTTGATTTTATCTCATTTAAAATAGATTTTGGAACCAAGTGCTCAATCTCTCCACCAAACTTTAAAATAGCTCTAACTACCGATGAGGAGATAAAGGAGTACTCAAGTTTTGGCATAAGATAGATGGTCTCTAGCTCTTTTTTGAGTGAGACATTAGCATATCCCATCTGCTGTTCATACTCAAAATCGGTAGATGAGCGAATCCCTCTTATGATAATATTAGCATCTAGTTCAGCTGAGAGGTCAACTAGCAGTGAATGAAACTTTATTACTTTAATATTTTTGAGATGAGATGTTGCTTTTTCTATCATGCCTATTCTCTCTTCAATAGAAAAGAGAGGAGTTTTACTAGGGTTCTCTCCAATAGCTACAATGATTTGGTCAAACATATTGGCTGAACGCTCAATAATGTCTAAGTGACCAATAGTTAGAGGGTCAAAAGTTCCAGGGTAGATTGCACTTCTATTTTTGTTCATTTAGTTCCATCGCTTATATAGGTTGTTCTCTATGCCTAAAACATCGTACCACTTTCCAATAATAAACCGTTCCATATCTTCAATCGTTTGTGACTCAGAGTAGAAACCCATTACAGGAGGGGCAATAATTACACCAAGTTTAGCCAACTTTTCCATATTCTCTAACGCAATAGCAGAGAAGGGAAGTTCTCTAGGAGCAAGAAGTAACTTTTTTTGTTCTTTTAGAGCTACTGAAGCTACCCTTGTTACTAAATTGTCTGCAATACCATGTGCAATTTTGGCTAGAGAGTTCATGCTACAAGGGATTATAGCAGTTATATCGACTTGAAAAGAGCCAGATGCAATAGAGGCAGCAATATTTGAGTTGTCATGAAAAGTAATGTTTGAGTTTTCAAAGTGGTTAACGGTTAAAGCATTGTTCGAGGTAATAAGATGTACCTCAATACTTTTAGGAAGATACTCTATAAATTTTTTTCCAAGTTCTATGCCTGAAGCACCTGTGATTGCTAAAACTAATTTCATTTGGTTCCTGTGGTATAATATATTATGAAGTATATCAAAAAAAACTATATGAAGATATAAAATATGGGGAGTTATAAAAGGTGGTACCACAGGTCGGATTCGAACCGACACGCCCGAAGGCAGAAGATTTTGAGTCTACCAAGTCTACCAGTTCCATCACTGTGGCACAATCCAATATAAAATTGGATTGAAAGTATACAGTGATGAAGCTTAAATAATTATTAATTATGCTACAGCATCTTTTAAAGATTTTCCAACTTTAAATTTAACTGCTTTTCTAGCAGGGATTTTAACTGTTTTTCCTGTAAGTGGAACTCTAGCCTCCCTTGCTGCTCTATCTACTGTTGAGAATGAGCCAAACCCAATAAAATTTACAGTTTTACCCTCTTTGAGAGCATCTGTAATAGTTTCAAGTATAGCATTTAACGCTTCATTTGCATCTTTTTTAGATAAGCCCGACTTCTCTGCTACTGCATCAATAAACTCTGCTTTTCTCATTAAATCATCCTTTGTAAAATATTTATACTCAATTCTACAATTTTTTTTTTAAAATAACAAGGAATTTGTGAAAATTGTGTTAAAAATAGTTTAAAATACGTTAGTTTTGGGATTTTTATTTAAAATAATGTTATAATTTTTTAAATCTTTTAGGAGTTTTAGTGCACATTTTTATATTAGTATTTATGATAATCTTTGTATATGGGTCTTTTTCTACTATTTTCCATTCAACTGAGATGGTTGGAAAAATAGGTCAAACTTTTGGGGAAGGAAATATTAAACTATTTGGTTATTTGGCCTATATCAATCTACTTATGTTGTTATTTCCTCTCTATAAAATCTATAAAGAGGAAAAACTATTAAGGGATATAGAGTTTCATACAGGTTGGATACTTCTGTTTATTTCAGCTCTACTTTTTCAATCTTTAGTTGTTGATATTTATAAAAGTGGGTCAATTTCATTAAGTCTGTATGATTTTTTATATCCTTATATTGGCAAGGCAGGAATGTGGCTTTTATGGCTTCTATCAACATTAGTTGCTTTTATATTAACACTAGATGATATACCAGATGTGAAGAGTGCTATAAAATCTATTATGAAGTATGTTGAGATTGTTGTAAATAAAAGCAAATTACTTTGGAATAAAATTGAAAATCCATTTTTTGATAAGAAGAGTACAGAGAGTATGACAACTATTGTTGCTCAAAGACGAACTAGAAGAGCAAATAGTAGTAATAAAACAAAAACATTAAAGCAGAAAACACCCAAAAAAATTTCTCATAAAAGAAAAACAGTTAAAAAGAAAAAGATTACACAAGAGAGACCAATACTTGAAGAGCGTCCTATAGAGGAGATTGGAAACTTAACAATTGAACCCATACAGACTGTGGTAGATGAGGAGCCAAAAGTAGAGAATGAGCTATTGTCTATAGAGCCTATCTCTTTGCCTGATAAAGATGAGATAGTAACAAAGAGTAAATCTAAAGATAGTAAAACTACAACAAAAATTCTTGATGAGTTAGAAGAGAATCGAGCATTAATGGAGCAACTAGAAAAGGGTGAGATAGAAGAGCCTGAAGATTTTATCTTACCATATTTAGATTTTTTAGAGGAGGCACCAAAGGTTTCTGTAAAAGTTAATGAAGAGGAGATAGACCGTAAAGTACATGAACTTCTTGATAAGTTGGCACAGTTTAAGATTTCTGGTGAGGTAATGGATATATACTCTGGACCACTTGTTACTACTTTTGAGTTTAAACCTGCTGCCAATGTTAAAGTCTCAAAGATTTTAAATTTACAAGATGACCTTGCTATGGCATTAAGAGCAGAGACTATTCGTATTCAAGCTCCTATTCCAGGAAAAAATGTTGTAGGGATAGAGATTCCAAATGATAGTTTTGATACAATCTATCTACGCGATATTTTAGAGAGTGAACTCTTTCAAACATCTAAATCTCCACTTACTATTGCAATGGGTAAAGATATTGTAGGAAATCCTTTTGTTACTGACCTTAAGAAGTTACCTCACTTGCTTATTGCAGGAACAACAGGGTCTGGTAAATCAGTAGGAATTAATGCTATGATTCTCTCTTTACTATATAGAAATGACCCCGATTCACTTAAACTTATGTTGATTGACCCTAAGATGTTGGAGTTTTCTATCTATAATGATATTCCACACCTAATTACACCTGTTATTACTGATGCAGCAAAAGCTATTGCAGCTTTATCTAATATGGTAGGAGAGATGGAGCGACGCTATAAGTTAATGGCAGAGAGTCGTACTAAAAATATTGACAACTATAATGAAAAGGCAAAAGCAAAGGGGCATGAGCCTATGCCATTTATTGTAGTTATAATTGATGAGTTGGCTGACCTTATGATGAATGGTGGTAAAGATGTTGAGTACTCTATTGCAAGACTAGCACAGATGGCAAGGGCTGCTGGTATACACCTTATAGTTGCAACACAGCGACCAAGTGTTGATGTTGTAACAGGGCTTATTAAGGCAAACTTACCTTCAAGACTCTCATATAGGGTAGGGCAGAAAATTGATTCAAAGGTTATCTTAGATGCAGTTGGTGCAGAGACTCTACTTGGAAAGGGAGATGCACTTTTTACTCCTCCAGGAACAAATGGTTTAGTTCGTATACATGCTCCATGGAATTCAGAAGAGGAGATTGAAGAGATTGTAGAGTTTTTAAAAGAGCAGAGAGCTCCAGAGTATGATGAACGCTATTTAGTTAAAGATGAGTCTGATACAAAGGTTGGAGTTGGTGTGCAGGGTGAGTTAGATGAGTTGTATGAAGAGGCAAAGCAGATTATTCTAAATGACCAAAAGACCTCTATATCTTATCTGCAACGTAAACTTCAAATTGGTTATAACCGTTCAGCAAATATTATTGAGCAACTTCAAGAGATGGGAGTTCTCTCAGCTCCTAATAGTAAGGGGCAGAGGGATATTTTAATATAAGATGTTATCTATTTCTTATCTTTTATAATGACTTTTGCATACATACCAGGAAAGATATTTTTGTCTCCTCTGTCAAAAGTTATACGCATCTGAATTTTATGTGTCATTGGATTAGCCGCAGGGACAATAGCTTTAATAGTTCCAACAGTGCTATATTTAATAGATGGAATTTTAACTACAAGTTTTTGACCAACAGATACTTTAGAGATAATGCTTTCAGAAACAGAGACATGAACCTCTAAATCTTCTGTATCAACCATCATAATAGTAAGCATACCAGGCATAATCATGTCACCAACTTTAATATTTCTTCTAACAATTACACCATCTGAAGGAGCTTTCATCTTAAGATAGTTAAAGAGACTAGCCATCTGTCTAGCTTTTATATTTGCCTGTTCAACCATAACTTGTGCTGAGTCTAACATCGCTTTGACATTTTCAGCTTGAGAGGTTAGGTCATCTATGTCTCCTATAGCATAGTTAGCTTTTTTTTCTAAACGTTTTCTTTTTTTATTTATATTTTCTAAACGCTTTCTCCAAAACTCAACTACAATCTTTGACTGTTCTAGCATTAAGTCAGCTTGTGATTTCATAATATCAAACTCTGCTGACTCCATCTCATAGAGTACATCTTCTCGTTTTACATGGTCTCCAACTTTTACATTTACTTTTTTGACATAGCCCATATAGCGACTACCTATCATCTTTTGACCATCTGAGACAACTGTCCCTGTTATAGTAATATCATCAGCATATAGTAATGATATTATGAGTAAAAATGTTACAGCTAAACCTTTTCTCATAGCTATCTATCTCCTTTTTTCTGATTCAATTACCATTTACGTATTTGGATATGACATTTTAAGCACTGTTGTGTAATTTTACTATATGCTTGTAGGGCTTGAACTGGGTCACCATCTGAAAAACGCTCCTCTATATCTTCTGCTTTTTGTTTAATCTTCTTTTTGATTTTATTGCTCATTTTTATATTGTTATTGAACCACTTCTCATAGATATCTTTAGTATTTATCTCTGAATCGGTAGGTACAACTTTTACAATAGTCTCTTTTAGTGTCTTTACACCATCTTTAACAATATCAATATTATTATAGAAGAAACCTGTTTGAATATCTTGCATTGCTTGTGCCATTTTTTGCATATCTAAAACTCTTTGAGCTTGTGTATAAGCATTAAGAGAGGTTGTAGCAAATAGTAGGGCTGGTATTAGTAGAAGTTTTTTCATTTTTTTATTCCTTAGTTTGAACTTATCAATAATTATAACAGATTATTTTGAATATATTATCTTTTTTAGCTCTTTATTTAGGAGTAAGTTACAATAAGTTACTAAAAAAAATTTACAAAAATAATATATTATCATTATTTTTTTTCATATAGTTTAAGTATTTTTTCAAATATAAATTGTTATGATTCTCTTATCTCAATTAAAGGAAATAACTCATGAAAAAAATTGTAATCTTAAGTGCAACAACTGCTATATTGTTGTCTACTGCTTCAGCTGACTTCTCTTTTGGAGATATGTTCAAAGATATGAAAGAGGCAGCAACTTCTATAAGTAAAGATATGAAAGATTCTGTTGCTTCAGTAAAAGATGGTGCTGTAGAGGCTTCAAAATCGGCAGAGAGAACAGTAACTAATGTAAGTTCTGATGTGAAAGATACATCTGTAAAGGTATCTGACGATTTAAAAACAGCAGAGGTTTCAACATCTAAAGATACAAGAGATTCAGCAATAGAATTAGCAGAAGATACAAAAGATTCTGTAACAAATACTACTAAAGACCTAAAAGACTCAACAACAATCGCATCAAAAGATATGAAAGATTCAGCAGTAGCAGTATCTAAAGATATAAATGATGCAACAAAAAAAGTTTCATCTGATACAACTGAGAGTGTAAAAGCAGTATCTGATGATGCAACTGAGTCAGTTAAAACTGTATCTGATGATGCCGCAGATACAACTAAAACAGCAACAACAGAGGCATCTTCAACAGCAAAAGAGGCTTCTGATGATGCATCAAAGTCTGTAAAAACTGTTTCAGAGAATGCTAATGATTCAGCAAAAACAGCAACAACAGAGGCATCTGAAGCGACAAAAGAGAATAAATAGTCTTTTAAACTTTTCAAATATTTGGGTTACTTTTTTGTAGCCCAAACTTCTTTTCCCCTACCTTTTTATCCATTATTCTAATACAATATATAGTTTTAAGTTATATTAAATATATGTAAGAGTAGAATTTTTAGAAATTTTGAAAATAAGGATTAATAATGAAAAAGTTTACACTAATCTCTGGAATTGTTGCAGTAATGTTTACAACAGCTTTAGCTGATTTCTCTTTTAGTAAAATATATGAGGAGTTAAAAGCAGTAGCGGAAGCAACAGATGTTAACCTCTCTAATTTAAAAAAATTTAATGAATCTAACTCTACAAATAGTACCACAACAATAGCTGTAGATAGTAATTCTACTGATATAAATAGCTCTAATGGTGAAGCCTCTTTAGATGAAAATGTTTCTGATGAGAATAAAACAGAAACTTCTTCTAAGTAATATAAGTAGTTTTTATGTTATTGTTTAAACTTTTACTAAAGGAGGTCACCTTTAGTAGCTTTTCCTATCTCTTCTTTTAAAATTATTTAATTAAAATATCTTTAAAGATAAAAAAATGTTATTATTAATATTAACATTTACAATAATAAAAGAGGAGTTATCATATGAAAAGAGTTTTATTACTTTCTTCCATATCGCTATTTTTACCAATTAGTATTCTTGCTGATTCAAATAATTCTAATGTAGTTAAAATTAATATACCTGAAGTCCCAAAAGCAACTAAAGCTATTCCAAAAGTTGAGGTTCATTACAGCAATCCACAAGAGCAAGTTAGCAGTGATAGAACTATTAAGTTTTCAAAAAGAGTTCCACCTAACTATCTTACTAGTGAAGAGCGTTACGGTAAAGGGGGAGTAGGGGCATCTTTATCTCACTCAAAAGTAATGGTAGGTGATGTTGACAAGGGGCGTATCTCTGCTTATCTAAGAGCTGATTTAATAGATGTAGAGAAGGCAAAATCAAAACTTAAAAATGCAGGATTTGAGATTGTTGCTGTAACGCCACTAGATGAGAGTGGAGAGCTAATCTCTATTGTGTTTACTAACGATACACTAAAAAAGATGGCTTCTAAAAAGAAAAGAGGTTATTTAGCAACAATGCGTCTACTCATAGACCCAAAAAATAAGCAGATAAGCATTACTAATCCTCTATATTTAGCAAAAGCATTTTTGCAAAATGAATTTAAAGAAGATGAGGCAAAAAAGCTCTTAAGAGCTTTAGTAAATGAGTTTAAGAGTGCTAAAAATTCACTAGATAAGTTAAAGTTCCAAGCGTTACCAAACTATAACTTTATGAAAGGTATGCCTCACTTTAGTGACCAAGTAGTAGTCGCTAGTGGAAAAGATTTAAAAAGTAAAGCTTCTAAAAATAAAAATGTTGCTTTTGTTTTAGACCTTCCAAATAAATCAACACTTATTGGTGTAAAGTTAGGTAAAAATGCAAATAGCTTTCCTCAAAAAATTGGTACTAACAATGCAGGAATGTTACCTTACCCTGTTTTAATCGAAGATGGAGAGGCAAAAATACTTGACCCTAAATATTATCTATCGTTGATGTATCCTGAACTAAAAATTGAAGGTTTTATGACTATAGCAATGGTGCCAAGAGCTATTAAAGAAGATTGTAAAAAGGTTTTTAAGTAGAAAAAGTTTAAGACAAGGAGTGTTCTTCTCCTTGTCTTTGTTGTTAAAGCTCTTTCTCTGCTTTTTGTAGAGCCTCAATTACCTGTGCAATATTTGCTTTTGGAATATGAACCTTCCATTCAGGTTCAGTTGCATTAGCATTTAGGCTAATACCAATACTTGCTACACTTTCACTATTTGGACCATAAGGCTCTTTGATAGTAGTTACCGTTATCTTACCTTTTGTTCCTGCTAAATTCATCTCATCTATTTTTGTTACTTTATCACTCATAATATACCTTTAATAATTTATTTTGAAATGTGAGTATATCATGATTTTTTTAGAGTCTACTTCAATTTTATCATATAGAAGTTTTTAGAACGACTGTAGCTATCACTTTCACCTACAATAACTACTTTTCCATCACTTGTGCGTGTTATACCGTGAGCAATATCTCTATTTTTATCACCATAGAGTTTTGACCATAAGAGTTTACCTTTACTAGATAGGGCTAAAACATAAGCATCAAAATCACCTTTGCCCATAGAGTTGGTTTTTCCTGCTACAACATAGCCACCATCTTTAGTCATTGTAATGGCTGTTCCCTCATCATAGTACTTAAAGCCATAAATTTTAAACCAGATAAGTTTACCATTTTTGTTAAAGTTCATAATAGCTAAGTCTGTCTGTTCTGAGTTATATGAGCGTGTCTTACCTGTAGCGACAATACCTCCTGTTGGTGTAGGAGCAACAGATAGTAGAACATCATTTTCATCTTGACCTAAAGTTCTTGCCCAAATCTTTTCACCTTTTTGATTAAGTTTCATAATAAAAAAGTCAGCATCACCTGAGTGTTCAATTTCTCGAGAACCAACCATAACAAAGTTTCCATCAGCTGTTCTTGTAAGTGACTTGGCATCATCGTTAAGCTTTCCACCAATGGTTTTAATAGAGACTTCATTTCCATCTTTATCTAAACGCACAATGTAAATATCTCTGTAACCCTTTTTTGAAAAAGAGTCTGTGCTTCCAACAGCTAAAACTCCACCATCACTAGTTCCTGCAATACCACCAGCAAACTCATCTCTCTCTCCACCAAAAGATTTTTGCCATATAACTTTACCATCTAGTGAGAGTTTAGCTACATATAAGTCACTACCATTGTTTGGTTTTAGAGATTTAGTAGAGCCTATAACAATAAGGTTTCCATCTTTAGCACGAGATATAGCTACTCCTATATCTTCTTTTTTACCTCCAAGCATCTTTCTCCAAATGGTGTTACCATCTCTATTGAGACGTGTTACACAAATATCTGAACGTTCTGCCCCAAATGACTTACACTCCCCCACAATGGCAACATCTCCCTCTTCTAGCATTACTACACCATTAGCAATGTCATCATCTTTACCACCATAAATCTTTTGCCATACTGTTTGAAAAGCAGGTTTATTTTTGGTAGGTTGCTTTATTTTGTTATCATTAGCTATAAGCAGAGAAGATAGCAGAGATGACAGTAGTATTATTTTTGAATATCTTTTTATCATAACTTTTCCTTAATTTTTTTTATTTTATTATACTATTTTTCTTGTACTTTTAGAGATATTTCTTCTTAAACCATCTATAATATATAGAAGTAGCTAAAAATCCACACCCCATAACTATAGTAATATATTTTAACTCCATTCCCAATTTGGCAGCATAGCCAACAAAGAGAGTAACTAGGATATTGGTTATCATAAATATCATGTCATTATAAGCAATAACTCTACCTAAAAATTTTACCTCTATCTCTTGTTGAAGTAAGTAGTATGTATAAGACCAAAGGGAGGTGGTTAAGAGACCTACCATAAGAATACCAACAAGTGAGAGAGAAAAATTGTATTGGATAAATGCCCAAAATATGATGGTTAAGCCTTGTGCAATAAAAAAGTAGTGAAGATTTGTACTCTTGATAAATCGTCCAAAGATTAAGGGACCAACCGTAAGACCAATAGCACGTGTAGCATTTAACCACCCTATGGCTAAAGGTGCTGCTAAAATATATTTATAGTGAAAATCTGCAAGTAGTGTAACCAATGCATCAAAACTTGTAAAACCAATACTTGAGTGTAAAAAAATAAGGTGTAGAAGTTTTTTATGGTTTTTAAGATAGTTAAATCCACTCTTCATCATCTCTAATGCATTTTCAGTATGAACAATACTTTTTAGATTAATTTTTAGGTTAATAACAACTATTGAAGCGATAATATAAAGAGCAATATCAATTGAGAAGGTGGTAATATAGCCAAAGTAGTATGTGACTAATCCTCCTAGTGCCATTCCAATTGCAAAACATACTGACCAAACCATAGAGTGAATCTCATTGGTATTTTTTAACATCTCTCCTGTAAGAATTTTAGGAAAGAGTGCCATCTCTGCTGAGAATAGGGTAGAGGCTGCAATAGAGCGAATAAATAAAAAGAGCATAAGCCAAGGTATTCCATCTAAAGAGTGAATAGTCATAAATAGTAGTGTCATTACAATCTCTACTAATAGTAGAGTTTGTATTAAGTTTTTAAATGGAATACGGTCAATAATATAACCAGAGATAGGAGCTAAAATAATAGAAGGAAGCATGACTATCATTGCCATGTATGCAATAACTGTCTCAGATGCTCCATACTCAACCAACATAGAAGCAATGGCAACTTGAGAGAACCAAGTTCCAAAGTATGAGATAAATTGTATAAAAGTTAATTTTGCAACTATTGGATTTTTTAATGTCTCAACATAACTGAGTTTACTCATCATTTACAGGAGTATATTCATGCTCAGAACATTGTACTTCTGCAATTTCACACTTCTTTTTATAGAAAGCTAAATACTCATCTTTTGCTTGTTTTAGAGCCTCTTTTAGTTTTTCACTCTTGGTAGTTGTACCATCATCTCTTCTCCAAACCATAACTTGATGTTTAGCATCGTCAATAATCAGCTTTAAAGTATCTTTATCAAGCTTAACATCAATATTATCTTGAATAGCAATTTTAGATGTACCATTATCATCATATATTACTTTTTGTACAAACTTTCCATCTTTTTTAAAGAAAATTCCTAAATATGTCTCAGCAAGACCATCTATAACGGTTGCATAGTAGTAGCCATAGTTATTGGCATCTAACTCTTCAATAACTAAATATCCTTCATTAAGTTCTTGTTTAATGCTCTCATTACTATATGTACCTTGTTGAAGAGAATACTCACCAATAATGCTATTCTCTGGTATAACTTTTAAATCATCAATGTCAGTAGTTTGTTTAGTAATAGGTAATCCTGGTGGAACATCACTTGTAGATATTATAGCACTATTGTGACAAGCTGTAGTAAATAGTAATGTAAAAAGAAGTAAAAAAATATATGGCATATTTATCCTTGTATTAAATTTATTTACTTATTCTATCATATAAAAGATAATAGTAATTTAATGAATAGTAAATATATATTTATATTATAACATATATTAACATTGGTAATTTTCTAAGTAATTAGAATTTATTAAATAAAATATATTTAGTTATTCCTTTAAAAAAAAATTAATATATTAACTTAATATTAAATTAATGCTAAAACTATTTAACCTATAATAGTTGTACGTAATAAAAATAAGAAAAAATTTAATAAATATAACAAGGATAGATTATGAAATTACAAGAGGTTGCAGAAGTAATTAAAGGTGCTTATCTTTTAGAAGGTAAAGCCGATGAAAATAAAATAGAGTATAAAGAACTTAGTATGATTTCATTAGAACCAATTTCATTTTTAGATGAGAGAAAACTTATTACAGTTAACTCTTATATGGAGGTATCTAGTAAACAATTAACTAAAGCAGGAGATGTTATAGTTAGCCTCTATTTTCCTATGATAGCTTGTTATGTGGAAGAGGGTCAAGAGGGGTATGTTGTTCCTCACTATATGGCAATTGTTCGTATGAAGCCTTATGTTAAGATAGATAGTCGCTTTATTGTCCATTTTATTAACTCTGCACGTGGTCGAAGAGCTTTACAAAAGGTCTCAAAAGGATTGACTCTAAGTCGTCCTACATCTCTTCCATTAGTGGCTTTAAGGGAGGTAGAGTTATTAGCTGAAACAGATAGAGTAATGGATAGATTTTAAAAAAGAAAACTTTAAAGTTTTCTTTTTCTTAATAGATTATATTTTACTTTTAATAAAGTTTTCCATATCTTCAACTATTGGCTCTAAAGCACGTTCTCCATCAATAACTTTTAGTAGATTTTTCTTAGTATAAAACTCTTGAATCTCGGCTAATGGGTCAGTGTAAATCTTCATTCTATCAAAGAAGACTTCAATACTATCATCACTTCGTTCTTCACCTGGTTTAGCTTCAGCTGCACGTCCTAAGATTCTCTCTTTTGCTACATCTTCACTTACACGAACTTCAATAGTTGCTACTAACTCAATGTCATCTTCTTTTTCTAAAAGCTCATCTAGTGCTATCATCTGCTCTACTGAACGAGGGTAGCCATCTATTAAGATATTATCTACAGGTGCATTTTTAATAGCAGAGACAATAGTGTTAATGATAATATCAAGAGGAACCAATGCACCTTTTGATATATAGCTCTCAATAGTCTGACCAAGCTCACTTCCACTTGCTACCTCTTCTCGAAGCATATCACCTGTTGAGTAGTGAACAATGTTATCATTTTTTTCGGCAATTATACTTGCATCTGTTGTTTTTCCTGAGCCTGGGGCTCCTATAATTAGAAAGAGTTTTTTCATATTTTTCCTTTATTGTTTGTTTTTATTCTATGCGTTTATCTGTTTACGAACTCTTAGGCTAAGCTCATTAAGCTGTTCTGGCTCAACAGGGCTTGGAGCTTGAGTTAAGAGACATTGTGCTTTTTGTGTTTTAGGGAAGGCAATAACCTCTCTAATACTACTAGAACCTGTCATA
>Ga0256832_1002342_pt1 | contig 12924 bp, 14 predicted proteins | sample 134614metaG_FD_190534 | JGI IMG/M metagenome (GOLD analysis project Ga0256832, IMG submission 190534) | Hydrothermal vent microbial communities from Lau Basin, Pacific Ocean - 134-614 | ecosystem: Environmental > Aquatic > Marine > Hydrothermal vents | place: Pacific Ocean: Lau Basin | collected... | reverse complement strand
GAAGTGCTTTAGCAAAGATACGAGCTGTAGAGGTTTTACCTGAACCTCTAAGACCAGAAAAGAGATAGGCATGAGAGAGTCGGTTACTCTCTAATGCCATAGAGAGGGTCTGAGCAACTGCCTCTTGACCAATTAAATCATCAAAAGTTACTGGACGATACTTTCTTGCTAATGCTAATGACACTCATGACTCCTCTGTGTTAACTAATGTTAATAAGTTTCAATATTGTAGTCAAATTTTACTTGTGATATAATTTGCTAAAATAATTTTTAGGAGCATTAATTAAAATGAGATGGGAAGATAGAGACGAGAGTCGCAATGTAGAAGATAGACGAAATCAAAGTAGTGGTGGAGAAATGCGTAGTATGCCCTCAATGGGAACAATTATGTTTCTATGGCCAATTATTAAACCTCTACTAAGAACAAAATTTGGTTGGGCAATCCTTGCAGTAGGTGCAGTAGCCTACTTCTCTGGCTATAATCCTCTTGGCTCTATTATGGGGGGAGGCTCTTCTGCTCCTATCAATAAAGAGGCTGATGAGAGAGAGAAACGATTTATCTCTACTGTTTTAGGAGATACAGAAAAGGTTTGGGGAAAAATATTTAGAGAACATGGAGCAACATATAAAGAGCCTACTCTTGTTATCTATCGTGGTTCAACTAGAAGTGGTTGTGGTCATGCATCTGCACAGATGGGTCCTTTTTACTGTCCAAATGACCAAAAGGTATACCTTGACTTAGGATTTTTTGAAGAGCTAAAGAGAAAACACCATGCAGGTGGAGATTTTGCAGAAGCATATGTTTTAGCACATGAAATTGGACACCATGTTCAAAATATGCAAGGTACTCTCTCTAAAGTTCAACGTATGAAACAACAAGCTCGTGGTCAAGCAGGGGCAAATAGACTACAAGTTCGTGTTGAACTACAAGCTGACTGCTATGCTGGTGTTTGGGCTCACTATGAAGAGAAACTATTTGGTAGTTTAGAAAAGGGTGATATTGAAGAGGCTCTAAATGCTGCATCAGCCATTGGTGATGATACTCTACAAAAACAGGCACAAGGGTATGTAGTCCCAGATGCATTTACTCATGGCTCATCTGCTCAAAGAGTTGAGTGGTTTACAAGAGGTATAAGAAGTGGAGATATTTCTGCTTGTGATACAGGAATATAAACCCTATTAACCTGAGTTCGATGGAATACCATATCCACAATTTTACGAGGTTTTTCTCAAAGAGAGTGCAAAGCACTGCATAGGCAATGGCAGATTTTTGCAGGACTAACTAGTTAATTGTCCTCACTTTGTTGCGGAGTTTCACTAAAAAAATCTGTCTAAGCATATGGGAAAGCTCGTAAAACCCGTAGGGAAGCCTAAAAATAGGCAATCTTTCCAAAATAAAATTTTTAAATTAGCGACGAAAAAGTCGCTATTTAAGGAGTCTTATAGTTTACTCTTTGCATAATTAACCCACTTTAAAAAGTCTTTAACATCAAAGAAACCTTTAGCTGTTGCTAGTGGTGTTCCATCTGCTTTTCTAAAGTAGACTGTTGGTGCTAATTTTGGAGTTAATCCATAAGCATTTGCCTCAGCACTCCCTTTTTGTAGCTTAACCCATACAAAGTTCTCTAAAGCATCTTTTACCTTCTTATCTGAAAGTGTCTCTGTTCTCATTCTTTTAGACCACTTTGAACGTTTATTTTCAACATATACCATAACATTCTTTCCAATTTGTTTAGCATAATCCTCAGCAGATGCAATATCGTAAAACCATCTTTCACTCTTAGTAGAGGAGATATGAGAAGGTGTCTCAGTTTTAGATGTAGACATTCCTAGTTTTGATTTAGAGTCATTTATCCATAAATTAAAATCATCTTTATTTAAAAAACCTTTGACTGTATTAACGACCTTAAATTTTGGTGAAATAAAATAGGTAGTTGGAGTATATCGTGTCTTAGGAAGATATTTTTTTGCATCTTCTGAACTCTTATCTGTCTTTACAAAAATAAAACCTTCCATATTTTTTTTAACACTCTTATCACTTAATGTTTTTGTCTGCATCTTTTTACAATAAGCACAAGAATCTGATTTAACGTAAACCATTAAAGGTTTATGCGTTTTCTTTGCTTCTATTAAAGCATCTTTTAATTCACCTGACATTAAGAGTACAGGAATGTAAGCTAGTAGTGCGATTTTTTTCATTATTATTCTCTCCTATATTTAATTATTAATAGTGTAATATGATTATGTTAAAAATATTATTTACTTTAGCACTTTTTAATTAATTTTATATTTAATTCTCTTAAATATAATTAATTTTAAGTGAGACTGTTTTATAATATTAAATTTTAAACTTAAGATACAAAGGAAAAATTATGAAGTCTATCATGTCAAAATATCTTGTTGCTAGTCTTTTTGTACTATTAACATGGACAAGTAGTTCTTTTGCAGGTTCCAATCTACCTATTAGTAAGCAGAAAAAAGACAAAGATGAGATTGAAATTGTACCTGTAGTAAAACTTGGTTCTGAATCTTCTTCTACATCAGACTCAAATAACTCAAAGCTTAAACAGGGAAAAGCTTGTGATTTTGACAACTTAGAAGAGGCAGAAGGAGAGCTAATTGTCGATATACCTATGGCAAAAACAGAACCATGTGATAAAGTTGATTGTAAAAATCTAAAACCTGCAAAAATGCTAGATGATAACTATATTGAGCTTAAGGTAGCTAAGACTATTAGTTGTGATAAAGACAAATAGTTTAATATTTTTTAATGTCAAGTTTTTACTTGACAACAGATAACTACTTACCCTCACCTAAATTTTATTTTGTTATAATCCTCGTAAAAATTTTAGGTATAACACTACTATGAACTTTGAAGCATACCCTTTTGAAAAGCTTAATAGACTTTTAGAAGATATTACACCCAATAATAACTATAAACCACTTAGCTTAACTATAGGAGAACCACAGTTTGAAACACCTCAGTTTATTTTAGAGAAACTACAAGAGAGCGTTAATCTACTTAACAAGTACCCAAAAAGCTCTGGGGAGACTATTTTACGTAAAGCCATATTAAAGTATTTAAACAATAGGTTTAATCTGACACTAACCAATGAACAAATTATTCCAACTTTAGGAACGAGAGAGGTTCTTTTTAATTTTCCTCAATTTTTACTTCATGAGATAGATAACTCTGTTATGGCTTACCCTAACCCCTTTTATCAAATCTATGAAGGTGCATCTAAAGCATCTAACTCAGAGGTTATATATTTGAACCTTACAAAAGAGAATCACTTTCAACCAACTATAGATGAAAAAGAGCTAAGTCGTTGCAACTTAGTAGTTTTAAATACACCAAACAACCCAACCTCTTCGGTAATGCTAATGGAGGAGCTTAAAAAGTGGGTAAAATTGTCACAATTGTATAATTTTGTACTTTTAAATGATGAGTGCTATATTGACCTCTATTTAGATAAACCTATACCATCACTACTAAATGCAAGTATTGAGGTTGGAAATAGTAACTTTAAAAATATTTTAGTTATTAACTCTATCTCTAAACGCTCTTCTGCCCCTGGATTGCGTTCAGGGTTCATAGCTGGTGATGCAAAGATTTTAAAAAGTTATATGACCTACCGAACCTATGTAGGGTGTGCTATACCTCTTCCTCTACAATATGCATCAGCAGTTGCATGGGCAGACCAAAAACATGTGGATATTTTTAGAGAAAAATATATTAAAAACTTTAAAATTGCCGAAGATATTTTAGAGATTAAGCCTCCACTAGCTACATTCTATATATGGCTAGAGGTTAAAGATGATATAGAGTTTACAACTAGACTCTACAAAGAGTATAACCTAAAAGTTATGCCTGGTTCATTTTTAGGTAGAGAAGAGCAAGGTAAAGGGTTTGTTCGATTAGCTTTAGTTTACGAAGAGGAGAAGACAAGAGAGGCTTTGAAACGGATTAAGAGGGCTTTGTAACCCATATCGCATCCACCATCTGATACAGAGAAAGAACCTAGGAAATGGAGGTTTTAACCCTAAACAAAATCAAGTTTTGATTTTTAGGCTATTTTAGCTCTTATTTGGTGTGGCTAAAGCTGATGATTCCTAAGTTTTTGCATACTCTCAGGAGACTGGAAACGAGTAGCTCTTCACAAATTATTTAAAAATAAAAGGAAAAATATGCAACAACAAAACATAGATATAGAAGCACTAAAAAAAGATGAGAATTTTTTAGCAAATCTAAAACAGATAGAAGATGAGATGTACTCTCAAAAGAGTATTCATAAAGGCTATATGCTCTTAGGTACAAAAATGGCACTAGGGGCATCTGAAGATGAGATAAATGATATCTTTACATTCATTGTAAACACTGCTTTTGATGTACTAGCTGAAAATCTTACACAACACAAAGGCTTTAGTATAACTGACCCAGAGGAGTTAGCAACAGCAAGAGCTATATATGAACATGGTATTCAACGCTATAGTGAAAATGATAAAAAAGGAGCAAAAGAGATTTTCTTAGTTCTCTACCACACCATTGAAGATAACGATTTAAAAGATGCTATGATGATTCATGCTTGTGCCGTTATGGCAGGACATAGTTTTGATGATTTTATTGAAAAATTAGTAGATAAATCAAGTATTGATGAGAGTAGCCCAACAGCATTTTTTATTCAAACTTTTGTACAACCTACTGATATTCTTCTAACAATGTTTGCAAAACAGGTAAAAGAGGGGAAAAAAGAGTTAGAAGTTTTAGAAAAAAGTAAAGATTAGATAAACTTATAATATAATTATTATAAAAAGGAATAATATTATTGACCTGTATCAATAAACCACTCTCCAAAAAGTGATATAGTTACTAGCACTAACTTATAATTCATTAAATAGGAGAAAAAATGTCATTAAACAGAAGAGATTTTTTAAAGAGCTCGGCTGCTGTGGCAGCTGCTTCGGCTGTGGGAATTTCCATTCCCCAAGAGGCTCAAGCAAAAGCTAAAGAGGCTGAAGCAGGATGGCGTTGGGACAAGGCAGCTTGTCGATTTTGTGGTACAGGATGTGGTATTATGCTTGCAACAAAAGAGGGGCGAATTGTTGCAGTAAAAGGTGACCCAGCAGCACCTGTTAATCGTGGGCTTAACTGTATTAAAGGGTACTTTAATGCAAAAATTATGTATGGAGCAGACCGACTAAAAACTCCTCTTCTTCGTATGAATGACAAAGGTGAGTTTGATAAAAAAGGAAAATTTAAACCTGTCTCTTGGAAAAGAGCTTTTGATGAGATGGAAAAACATGCTAAAAAGGCACTAAAAGAGTCAGGGCCAGAGGGTGTAGCAGTATTTGCATCTGGACAATATACTATTATGGAGGGGTATGCAGCTCAAAAGATGATGAAGGGTGGATTCCGCTCAAACGCTATTGACCCAAATGCTCGTCACTGTATGGCAAGTGCTGTTGTTGGTTTCTACCAAACATTTGGTATTGATGAACCAAGTGGGTGTTATGATGACATTGAGATTACAGATACCATTGTAACTTGGGGCTCAAACATGGCAGAGATGCACCCAATTCTTTGGTCTCGTGTAACAGATAGAAAACTCTCTAACCCAGATAGAGTAAAAGTTGTAAATATTCAAACATATACACATAGAACTTGTGACCTTGGTGACTTCAATATTATCTTCTCTCCAAATACTGACCTTGCAATCTGGAACTATATTGCTCATGAGATTGTATATAACCACCCAGAGGCTATCGATTGGGACTTTGTAAAAGAGAATATTGTATTTACAGCTGGACCTGTTAATATTGGCTATGGTATGAGAAGAGCAGGTGAAAAGTCTCTTAAAGAGGGTAAATACTCAGCTAAAGAGATGGAGACAATCTCTAAAGAGATGAGCAAAAAGGTATCTGCTAAAGAGGCACCTGCACTTAAGCCTTATGGGTACAAAGAGGGTGATACCATGAAAAATACAGCTGGTACACTTAAGCACTGGAAAATCTCTTTTGAGGAGTATAAAAAATCTTTAGAGCCATTTACACTTGACTATGTTGCAAAGATTGCAAAGGGTGACCCAAATGAGTCTCTTGATAGCTTTAAGAAAAAGCTTAAGATGTTAGCAGACCTCTACATTGAAAAAGATAGAAAAGTTGTTAGCTTCTGGACAATGGGTATGAATCAACATACACGTGGAACTTGGGTAAATACTCTTTCATATAATGTTCACTTCCTACTTAACAAACAAGCTCTTCCTGGTAATGGTGCATTCTCTCTAACAGGTCAACCTAGTGCTTGTGGTACAGCAAGAGAGGTTGGTACATTCTGTCATAGACTTCCTGCTGATATGATGGTTAAAAACCCTAAACATAGAGCAAAAGTAGAAAAAGTATGGGGAGTTCCAGCAGGTACACTTAACCCTGTAGGTAACCAACACATTATGAAAATTCACAGAGATATAGAAGATGGTGTTGTTAAATTTGCATGGGTCAATGTATGTAATGCTTACCAAGATAGTGCCAATGCAAAACATTGGATTAAAGCAGCACGCAATATGGATAACTTCATTGTCACTTCAGATGGTTACCCTGGAATCTCTGCTATGGTTTCTGACCTTGTTCTTCCAAGTGCTATGATTTATGAAAAATGGGGTGCTTATGGAAATGCAGAGAGACGTACACAACACTGGAGACAACAAGTATTGCCTGTAGGTGAAGCGATGAGTGATACATGGCAGTGGATGGAGTTCTCTAAACGCTTTACTGTTAAAGACCTATGGGGTGAATATACACTTAGAAATGGTAAAAAACTTCCAAATGTAATCGAAGATGCTAAAAAGATGGGATATAAAGAAGATACTACTATGTATGAGATTCTTTATGAAAATAAAGGTAAAGAGTATAAAATAGACCTTGATAAGTTCCCACAAAAAGGCTTTGATAACTCTGAATGTATTGGTGATAGCAGAAACGTTAAAGGTGGAGATGGAAAAGTATTTAAAGGTTGTGGATTTATGGTTCATGAGTACCTATTTGAAGAGTATGCTTCATTTGGTAGAGGGCATGGACACGACTTAGCACCATTTGAAGTTTACCATAAAGTAAGAGGACTTAAGTGGCCTGTTGTTGATGGAAAAGAGACACAGTGGAGATTTAACGTTAAGTATGACCCTTATGCTGCCAAAGCTGTTAAAAAAAGTGGAAGTAAGTCGACTCATGCATTCTATGGTCCATTGGCTAAAAATATTCTTCAAGGAACACTAACTGGCCCAGATAAAAAACTTGGAAAATTTGCTCTACCAAATAAGGCAAAAATTTTTGCAAGACCATATATGGATCCACCAGAAATGCCAGATGAAAACTACGATACTTGGTTATGTACAGGTCGTGTACTTGAACACTGGCACTCAGGAACAATGACTATGAGAGTACCAGAGCTCTTCCGTGCTGTTCCAGAAGCATTATGTTATATGAACCCTAAAGATGCAAAAGCTAAAGGTGTTAAACGTGGTGAGCTTGTATGGATAGAGTCTCGTCGTGGTAAGGTAAAAGCTAGAGTTGAGACACGTGGACGTAACAGACCACCTCAAGGGTTAGTATTTGTGCCTTGGTTTGATGAGAAGGTATTTATTAATAAAGTAACACTTGATGCGACTTGTCCAATGTCTAAACAGACAGACTACAAGAAGTGTGCTGTAAAAATCACTAAGGTATAATCTATGAAAAGCTCCAACAACAATAGACGAAAGTTTATGGCAACGACTCTTCAAAGCGTAGGTCTTACAGCTCTTGGTGGATTGTTGTGGAGTGGATATTGCGATGAGGCAAAAGCTTCACCTTTGGTACTTAGACCACCTGGTGCATTAAAAGAGAAAGATTTTCTAAAAGCTTGTATTAAGTGTGGGCTTTGTGCTGAAGCGTGTAGAAATCGTGAAAGTAATAAAAACAGAGATGGAACACAAAGAGAAGGAACACTAAAAATGGCAAAAGGAGGTGAGCATAAACTAATTGGTACACCCTACTTTATACCAACAGATGTTCCTTGCTATATGTGTGATGATATTCCTTGTGTACCTGTCTGTCCATCTGGTGCTTTAGATATGAAGAGTCTTCTAAATGAGAAAGAGGAACTTGATATTAACAGAGCAAAGATGGGTCTAGCAGTAGTACACAAAGAGTCATGTGTAGCCTTTTGGGGACTACAGTGTGATGCTTGTTATAGGGCTTGTCCTCTGCTAGATGAGGCAATTACACTAGAGTATCAAAAGAATGACCGTACAGGAAAACACGCATTTTTACTTCCTGTAGTACACTCCGATATCTGTACAGGTTGTGGGCTTTGTGAAAAGGCGTGTATTACTGAAAAACCTGCTATTTTTGTGCTTCCTAGAGAATATGCTATGGGAAAAGCAGGAGACCATTATGTAAAGGGTTGGGATAAAAAAGACCAACAAAGAGTGGGTAACAGAAAAATTGATGAGATAGAGACTCACAATGAAAGAAGTGACCAAACACCAACCGATTACTTAAATAGGGAGATAGAGTACTAATGAAAAATATTAAATATCTACTCCTTAGACGAGCAACACAGATTATCTTAATGTTTCTATATTTTGCTGCCAATGCTTACGGTTGGCACATTTTAGAGGGAACATTTGGTTCTTCCAAACTTTTTGGTCTTATTCCATTAGCTGACCCTTATACTACCTTACAAGTTCTTAGTGCAGGTTTTATACTTGGAGCAGACGTACTTGTGGGTGCATTGCTTATTACACTTTTCTATATGATAGTTGGTGGAAGAGCCTTTTGTAGTTGGGTATGCCCTATCAATATGGTAACCGACCTGGCAAATTGGCTTAGACGCAAACTAAAACTAGACAAAGAGGAGGTCAACTACCGTTTCTTAAAGCGTAGAACACGCTATTGGATTATGGTATTGGGTCTTATTGTATCTGCTATTGTAGGAGTTGCTGCTTTTGAAGCTGTAAGCCCTATTACCATTATGCAAAGAGGTATTATCTTTGGTTTTGGTACAGGTATTGCTGTGGTGGTTGCTATCTTCCTTTTTGACCTCTTTGGGGTTAGAAATGGTTGGTGTGGTCACCTCTGCCCTTTGGGTGCAGCATACTCACTTATTGGTCAAAAGAGCTTAATTAGAGTTAAACATGACCATGATGCGTGTACTGCATGTATGGAGTGTAAAGTTGTATGCCCTGAAAATCAAGTTCTACACATGATTAACAAAGAGAGCATCTCAGTAACAGATAAAGAGTGTACCAACTGTGGTCGCTGTATTGATGTCTGTGGTGATGATGCTTTAGGTTTTAGTATTAGAAATTTAAAGAAAAATAGTTAAAGGAGAAAAGATGATAAAAGCTATTAAGGTAATGACTCTAAGTTCACTATTGGCTGCCTCTGCACTATATGGTGTAAGTACAGCTGCATGTACAGGGTGTCATGGAGCAAACTTTGAAAAGTCTGCTATGGGCAAATCAAAAGTTGTAAAAGATATGTCAAAGGAGGAGATTGTAAAAGCACTTAAAGGGTACAAAGATGGCTCTTATGGTGGTGCTATGAAGGGGCTTATGAAGGGACAAGTAGCTTCACTTAGTGATGCAGATATTGATGCTATTGCTAGTTCAATTAAAGGTGGTGATGCTAAAGCTCCTGCTAAAACAGAAGCTCCTGCAAAAGCTGAAGCTAAAGTAGTTGATATTAATGCAAAAGTAGCAGACAAAGCAAGACTTGAAAAAGAGGATTTAGGAAACAAAAAAGAGGTCGATGAGACTGTTTTAGGTCTAAGAAAGACTTCACTATTTAATGAAGATGTAAAACCAAATAATGGTAAATTTGACAGACCTGCTCCAGGTGCTGCACCTAAATTTGAGAGAGCCTATGTAAATGCTCCTCCAATGATTCCTCACTCTGTTGATGGACTACTCCCTATTACAAAAGACAATAACCAATGTCTAGGTTGTCACATGCCAGATGTTGCTAAAGGTGTAGGTGCAACTCCAATTCCTCCATCTCACTTTACTAACTATAGACCAGAAACTGTTCTAAAAGATGGTGAGTTAGTTAAAGAGGGTAAAAAGGTTGGACTAAAAGGAGATATTGGAAATGTTGGTGATATTAAACTAGCAAAAGCAAAAAAACTAAACCACCTCTACCAAGGTAGATTTAACTGTTCACAATGTCATGCTCCTCAAGCCAATATAGATACAGCTGTAGGAAATACCTTTAAACCAGATGGTCTTACAGATGAATTTAAGACACACTCTAACCTTGTTGATATGATGAATGATGGTGTAGAGTAGTGGTAAGCAGAAGAGGTTTTTTTAAATCTATTGCAAAACCTTTGCGTCAATCAGAAGAGAGTCAAACCTCTTTTCTGATACGACCCCCTTATGGGAGAGGTGAATCTATTTTTCAGAGTGAGTGTCCAAGCTGTGAGAGTCACGCTTGTGTAACTTCTTGTGATGAGCAGATTATATTTATTGACCAAGAGACAAAGACCCCTACTCTTAGCTTTACTAAAAATGGTTGTACCTTTTGTGATGAGTGTGCTATTGCTTGCGAAAAAGGTGTGTTACAGTTAGAGGAGGAAGAGAGTAGTGAGTTGTATCTAAATGCTATTTTTAAAATCTCACTTGAAGCTTGTGTTGCTCATCATGGGGTTATCTGCAATGCATGTAAAGAGCCTTGCATAGATGATGCTATTTTATTTAATGGTATGTTTAAGCCTGTCATTGACAATGAGATGTGCACAGCATGTGGTTTTTGCATCTCTCGTTGCCCTACAAAAGCCATTAGCTATAGAGTAATACCTCAAGAGGAGATATTATCATAGGGTGTTTTCCCCCAAAAACACCATAAAAGAGGAGGAGAATAGATTATGAAATTATATGAAAAATACCCAAAACTATTTAATAAGCTAGAAGATAAAGAGCTAGAGTTAAGACACCTTCTTAATGTTGATGAGAACTATGAGGATTATGACTCTGAAGAGTTTGAGTTTGATGTTGATGAGTACAACTTTATTGTCTATATTTCAGAACTGCTACAAGAGGTATTAGGTCAAGAGAAGATAGAAGAGCTTATAGTAAAACTAAATGACAACCCATCTTTTGAAAACTTTTTAGCAAGTGAGATTGACCTCTATGCACTAAAAAGCTCACTCTCAACACAAGAGTTAGAGGATTTAATACTAAACCAAATTGAGGATATTTTATCATGAAAGCTACTCTTTTTTTTCTCATTCTCAATATATTTTTATATGCAACACCAACTCTAAAACCTATAGACTCCATAGAGATAAATGGTACAGTTAGAGATATGGTATTAAGAGAGAATTTTCTAGTTGTTGCTACCGATATGGGTCACATAGAAATAAAAGATATTGATAAAAATAACAGTAATATTAAAAATATAGCAATCCCGAATATAAAAGATTTTATGGGTGATGAGATACCTGCTAGAGTTATGAGTACAGATAAGATAGGTGAGAGATACCTACTCCTTAGTGATAGTGGTAAAAATGGCTACTCTGACCTATATATTTACGATACAAACCTTACACAGATACTCTCTGCTAAAGATAAAAAGGCTCTTATTAAAGCTAGATTTATAGACAAGGAGCATATATTACTAGGTTACCTAAGCAATGAGGTATCTCTTTTAAATTTAAAAAATAAAAAAGAGAGATATAGAGTTCAACTTAGTGAGTCTAAATTTTCAGACTTTGCACTAAATAGAGATAAAACTCAAGCTGTATTCTCTTGTGAAAGTGGTATTTTGAGTGTTGTAGATGTGCAAACAGGTAAAGTTCTAAAAGAGCTTAAAGGGCAAAATGTAGACAATGTCTATAGAGTTGACTTTAAAAATGGAGTTGTTAGTGGAGCAGGACAAGATAGAAGAGGCTCTATTTATGATGTAGCAACAGGAAAGGGAAGCTACATAGCAGGAGATTTTCTAATCTACTCTACTGCACTTAGTCCAAGTGCCTCAAAAGTAGCTTTTGCTATGGACGAACAGAACAATATCTCTATATATAATACATCAACCAAATCAAAAATAGCTATACTTAAAGGTCAAAAGAGTACACTCAATGTCATTATTTTCCAAGATGAAGATAAAATCATTTCAGCAAGTGATGACACTACTATTATGTTATGGAGTCTTAATTAACTCATAGAAGTAGCACTCACCTCTATTTACTCCATGAAATTGCTTTGTAAGCGAGTGCTACCTCTATGGAATTAATAAATAGGAGTTTAAAATGAATATATCAAGTATTGTAGTCCAAGCACTACCTAAACATATTGAGGAGTTAGTGGAGTATTTTCAAAATGCAGACTACGTAGATTATCACTTTAGTGATAAAGATAAGGGAAAGATTATTGTAACTATTGAAGGCGATGGTGTTGAAGAGGAGATAAAAAAACTTGTAAAAATTCAACAACTTCCAAATGTTATTACAGCAGATATGATGATGACCTATCAAGAGGAGTTAGATGAAGCTATTAAAGAGCTAAACGAAACTGACCCCGTTCCCGAAATCTTAACTAAAGAGGATGTTGATGTAAAAGATGTTGTCTACAATGGTGACCTTAAGAAAAAAGATTTCTATGGAGGTGTCTAATGGCTGTTATTATAGAGTCTGTTATTAGAAGTAATCCAATAGGTCGCTGGTATATAGAGCTTATCGATACCATGAAAGATGAAGACACAGAGAATAGGATTATTTGTCTTGATGTTTTTGAGTATGCTGATAAAATAGAGTTGATTGGTAAAGAGTATGATGGAGATATTGAAATTGTATGGTCTAGTGATGATAATGTAACTCCTGAACAGATAAATGAAGTGCGTATGCAGATGAATGCTTATGAGGCTGAACAACAGGCAAATTAATTTGAAGGG
>Ga0256832_1002341_pt1 | contig 12931 bp, 8 predicted proteins | sample 134614metaG_FD_190534 | JGI IMG/M metagenome (GOLD analysis project Ga0256832, IMG submission 190534) | Hydrothermal vent microbial communities from Lau Basin, Pacific Ocean - 134-614 | ecosystem: Environmental > Aquatic > Marine > Hydrothermal vents | place: Pacific Ocean: Lau Basin | collected... | reverse complement strand
GGCGGATCCAGGGGCCCGGCCATGGCGAACGCCGTCGGCGGCACCTGCGGAAAGGCGTGATCGCGGGGCGCCACACCGCGGGTGACCTGCAGATATACGCTGACGTCGTTCCAGGGCGCGCGCTCCACCAGCCGCTCGACCACCGAAACCCAGCCCTCGCGGTCGAGTGGCGCGGGGATCCTCACCTCGTGCAACGAGCGCGCCAGGCGGTCCAGGTGTTGGGAGAGGCGAAACGGACGTCGGCCACGGGCGGGGATCACCTCGTAGACACTGTCACCGAACAGGAATCCTCGATCCAAGGGCGAGATATGCGCCTCGCCCAGGCGCAGCTCCTCTCCGTTCAACCAGGCGGGACGGTCGGCCCACTGTTCGGCCGTACTCATTCGAACCATAGCAGGACGGTGTCCACCGCGAGGCGCCACAGGCCGCCTTCGGGATCGTCCCGCAGGGCGATCAGCGGCACGCGCTCGAGCTCCTTGCCGTCCAGGCGCACCACCACGTCCCCGAGCCGTTGCCCCTCAGTCACCGGCGCCTCGATCCGGCCCGCCGGCTCGGTGCGCGCATCCAGGTCCTTGTAACGCCCCTTCTGCACCGTGATGTACAGGGGCTGGGCCAGACCGGCAGGCACGGTCTCGGTCTCACCCTTCCACACGCGCAGGTTGGTCAGCGTCTCACCCGCATCGAAGAGTTTGTGCGTCTCGAAGTTGCGGAACCCATAGCTTAACAGCGCCTGGCTCTCGGCGGTCCGCTTACGGTCGCTCGAGGTGCCCATCACCACCGAGATCAGGCGCATGCCGTCGCGTCGGGCCGAGGCCACCAGGCAGTAGCCCGCTTCCTGGGTGTGGCCGGTCTTGAGCCCGTCCACCGAAGCATCCTTCCACAACAGCCGGTTGCGGTTGGGCTGGGTGATGGGCTTACGGCTGCCCGAGTACTCCGTCGGTGTCGTATACGATTTCTCCGCGAAGATACGGTACTCCTCGGGGAAGTCCCGGATCAGATGACGGGCCAGGAGGGCGATGTCCCTTGCCGACATGTAGTGATCGGCGTGCGGCAGCCCCGTTGCATTGACGAAGTGAGAATTCTGCAGCCCCATCGCCCGGGCCTCCGCGTTCATGAGCTCGGCAAAGGCGGCCTCGGTCCCCGCCACGTGCTCGGCCAGGGCGATACTCGCATCGTTGCCGGAGGCCACGATCATCCCCCTGAGGAGCTCGCGCACCGGAACACGCTTGCCCACCCGGATGAACATGAGCGAGCCCTCCACGTTGCGCGCCCATGCATGTTCGCTCACCTCCACCAGATCGTCCCAACCGATGTGGCCGTCTCGCAGCGCCTTGAATACCACATAGGCGGTCATGATCTTGGTGATGCTGGCCGGAGCATGGGGATTGTCGGCATCCTTCTCCGCCAGGACGGCGCCGCTGTCGGCGTCCATCAAGATGTAGCTGCGCGCCTCCAGGGCCGGCGGGGCCGGGAGCGGGCGCGTGGCCGCAGCAGCGGCCAGGATCCACAGCAGAGCGAGCAGGCCAATCCAGATTCTGCACATGGGTCTCAGGTATCTCGCCGATGATGGATGGAAGAAGTGCAACCGACGGTCAGTCGATCACCACACGGTACTCACGGAGCCCCGCAGCGCTGAGCCGGCTCATCACCGAATCGGCCGCCTCGAGATCCCGCAGCGGGCCGATGCGGACCCGGAACAATCTGCGCCCCTGAACCTGCGTCGACATGACACGCGCGCCCTCGATCCGCTGCGCCTGCAGCCTGCGCAGCACACGTTGCGCGTTGCTCCGCAGCGCATAGGCGCCCACCTGCACGTAGAGGCGGGGCGGATGCTCCGGTGGGGCCGTTGCGTGGGCCGGGGGTTCGTCCTCCCCAGGGACGATGGCGCGCACCTCCACCATGCCGGTCCCCCGCTCGGCGATGCCCAGCTTGGTGGCCGCCGCGTACGACAGATCGATGATCCGGTTGGCGTGGAACGGTCCCCTGTCGTTGACCCGGACCACGATACTGCGCCCGTTCTCCAGGTTCGTCACGCGCACGTAGCTGGGCAAGGGCAAGGTCCGGTGCGCCGCCGTCATGGCATACATGTCGTAAGGCTCACCGCTGGAAGTGCGCCGGCCGTGAAACTTGGTGCCGTACCAGGAAGCGAGTCCCCGCTCCACGTAGCCGCGTGCGGAGGCACGCACGTAGTAGCGCCGGCCGTGGACGTCGTAGAACGGGGGGTTCCCATAGCGGCTGCGCGGTTCCACGCGCGGCTGGGCGTCCGGAATGTCGGTGGGGACCGGCCGGTCCCCGGGCCCATCCTTGACGCCTGGCCCCGAGCAGGCCCCCAGCACCGCGACGACCACGGCCAGCAGCATCCGGTATGCCGGCCATGCCCGGATGCCCCCCCATCGGCGCTCAGCGCGCGCGGGCCTGTTTCGCTCTGGCTTTGGCGATCTCACCGCTGAGCTGGTACACGGCCATGGCATACAACGGGCTGCGGTTGTACCGCGTGATCACGTAGAAATTGTCGAACCCGAGCCAGTATTCCTTGCGCGCCGGACCCTGGTCGTATTCCAGGAACACCACCTTGGACACACCGTCCAGAGCGCCGGACGGCGGATGAACGCCGTGGCGCTCCAGCATGGCCACGGGCACCACGGGCTTGGCCCCCTTGCGCGGGAGCTTGCGGTAGTCGTCCCCTTCCACGCGTGCCTTCACCGCCACGGGTCCACCCCGTATCCAGCCATGGCGCTCGAAGTAATGGGCCACGCTGCCGATGGCATCCTCCGGGTCCCAGAGGTCACGGCGCCCGTCACCATCGAAGTCCACGGCATAGGCCCGGTAGCTGCTGGGGATGAACTGCCCGATGCCCATGGCGCCGGCATACGAGCCCTTGATGGCCTTCGGATCCATACGCTCCTCGCGGGTCAGGAGGAGGAACTCCTCCAGCTCGCCGCGGAAAAACCTGCCTCGTTTGGGATAGTCGAAGCCCAGCGTGGCCAGGGCGTCGAGGACCGGATAGCGGCCGGTGCGCCGCCCATAGAGCGTCTCCACACCGATGATGGCGACGATGATCTGGGGGTCCACCCCGAACTCCTGGCTCGCCCGCTCGATGGCTGCGGCGTGCTCGTCCCAGAACGCCACGCCCCCCTGGATGCGCTCGGGGGTGAGAAAGATCCTGCGATACTGATACCAGGGCTTGGCCTCGGCGGGCTTGGCGATGGCCCGCAGGATGCTCTTCTGCTGACGCACGCCGGCGAACAGCTCGCGCAGCTCGGCCGGATCGAAGCCGTGCTTGCGACTCACGTGCTCGATGAAGGCCTGGACCTCCGGCCGCTGGGCATAGTCGGCCTCGGACTCGCTCTCCGCGCGCCCCGCCCCGGCCATGAGGAGCGGCACCAGCAACGCCGCCAGCAAAGGAATGAAGCGAAGGGGTTTCAACGGGCTAGAAGCCTTCGGTGAGAATGAATGGACATGAGCATACCGAAAGCCGTCATCAACGTCACCATGGATGTGCCCCCATAGCTGATCAGCGGCAGTGGTACGCCTACGACGGGCAGAATACCAGAGACCATGCCCATGTTGACGAAGCAATACACGAAGAACGACAGGCTCAGCGCACCTGCCAGCAGGCGTGCATAGGTATCCTGGGCCTGGGTCGCGATGTAGAGTCCGCGCAGGACGATGAACCCGTACAGCACCAGCAGCGCGAGCACGCCCAGAAAGCCGAACTCCTCTCCGAACACGGCAAAGATGAAATCGGTGGAGCGCTCCGGGAGGAAATCCAGCTGCGACTGGGTCCCGTTGGTCCATCCCTTCCCATAGAGGCCCCCGGAGCCGATGGCGATTTCGGACTGGATGATGTGGTAGCCGGCCCCCATGGGGTCACTCTCGGGGTCCAGCAGGGTGAGCACGCGCCTGCGCTGATAGTCGTGCATGAAGTGCCAGAGCACCGGGGCGGCACCCAAACCCAGCGCCCCCAGGGCGGCGATGAGGCGCCAACCCACTCCCGCCAGGAAGATCACGAACACGCCGGCGGCCCCCACCAGCACCGCAGTGCCCAGATCGGGCTGCCGCGCGATCAGCGCGGCGGGCACCACCACCATGAGTGCCGCCACGGCGAGCTCGCGCAACCTGGGTGGCAGTGGCCGGTCTGCGAAATACCACGCCACCATCATGGGCACGCCCAGCTTCATGATCTCGGAGGGCTGGAAGCGGATCACGCCGAGATCGAGCCAGCGCTGCGCCCCCTTGCCGATGACCCCGGCCACGTCCACCCACACCAACAGGAGCAGACCCGCGCTGTAGATCCACGGCGACCACAACCGCAGACGGTCGGCTGGAACCTGAGCCACGGCGAGCAGCAGCCCCAGGCCGAGCAGCAGTCGCAGGGACTGGCGCTTCACCAACCCCAGGTCCCCGCCACTGGCACTGTACAGCACCAACAGGCCCAGCCCGGCCACCAGGAGCACCGCCACGAACAGTGGCCAGTCCAGACGCGCCACGCGCAGCAGCGGGTTCTCCACGCCGTGGTGCAGGGCCTGCTCGAAGGGCCTCATCGGCGGGCCACCACGGCTTCCCCAGCCGGTGCCGCGGGTGCCGGCAGCCGGCCCAGGAGATGATAGTCCATCACCGCACGCGCCACGGGCCCGGCCGCCGAGCCGCCGTGTCCGCCGTGCTCCACCACCACGGCCACCGCGATCTGCGGATCCTCGGCCGGGGCGAAGGCGATGAACAGGGCATGGTCGTGAAGACGGCGGTGCAGCTTGCTCGGATCGTATTTCTGATTCTCCTTCAAGCCGAAGACCTGGGCGGTGCCCGTCTTGGCGGCGATGGTGTACGGGGCGTCCCGGCCGATCCGCCAGGCCGTGCCGTTGCGCTTTCGGGTGACGTCCTTCATGGCCTCGACGATCACGTCCCAGTAGACCGGATCACGGAGCACCACCGGCGGCAGGGGCTCCGGTGCCAGAGGCTCGAACTCCGAGCTTCCGGGGCGCCGCACCGCGCGCACCAGCCGCGGTCGGAAGCGCTTTCCGCGCGTGGCGATGGTGGCGGCCGCAGAGGCGAGCTGCAGCGGCGTGGCGAGCAGGAAACCCTGGCCGATGCCGACGTTCACCGTATCGCCCGGAAACCAGGCCACGCCCCGGGCACCCTGCTTCCAGCTGCGCGAGGGCAGCAGCCCCGGGCTCTCGCCCGTGGCGTCGATCCCCAGGCGATGACCGAAGCCGAATGCCGAGAGGAAGTCGTGGATCCGGTCGATACCCATGCGGTAAGCCAGGTCGTAGAAGTAGACGTCGCAGGACTGCACGATGGACTTGTGCAGGTTCACCTTGCCGTGACCACCCCGCTTCCAGTCACGGTACTTGCGCTTGCTGTTGGGCAGCTTGAAATAGGGTCCCGCCCAGATCGTCTTCTCCGGGGTGATGACGCCCATCTGAAGTCCCGCCAGGCCCATGAACGGCTTGATGGTCGAGCCCGGCGGATAACGACCGGCCAGCGCGCGATTGAACAGGGGCCGGTCGGGATCCGTGAGCAGGGCCCGGTAGGCCTGTGCACTGATGCCGTTGACGAAGGCATTGGGGTCGTAGGTGGGCTTGCTCACCAACGCCAGCACGTCACCGGTGGACGGCTCGATGGCCACCACTGCACCGGTGTGCGCACCCAGGGCCTGCTCGGCCACCGCCTGCAGACCCATGTCCAGGCTCAGGAGCAAGTCGGCCCCCGGTTCGGGCGGCTCCTCGTCCAAGACACGCAGTACACGCCCCTGGGCATTGATCTCCACGTGCTGCAGTCCGGCTCGCCCGTGCAGCAGGGCCTCATGGTACTTCTCCACCCCGGTCTTGCCGATGTGGCTGCTGCCGCTGTAGTTCTGCGGCTCCTCTAGGGCCTGGAGCTCTTTCTCGCTGATGCGGCCCACGTAACCCACGGAATGCACCGTCGCCCCGGCGCGCGGATAGTGACGACCCAAGCGGGCGACCACCTGCACGCCGGGGAAGGCATACTGGTGCACGGCGAAGCGTGCCACTTCCTCGTCACTCAGGTTGAACCGCAACGTGATCGGCTGGAACGGCCGCTTGCGCAGGCGTTCCCGATGAAAGCGCCCCCGGTCCGCCTCGGGGATCTCCACCCACTGGCTGAGACGATCCAGCAGCGCATTCCATCGGGCGGCGTCCATCCTACGGCCCACCTCGGAAGGCGTCAGCTCCAGACGATAACTGGGCAGGTTGACGGCCACGGCCACGCCATTGCGGTCGTAGATCAGGCCTCGGGGGGGCGGTACGGCGACCACCCGCACCCGGTTGTCCTGAGAGCGGGTGGCGAAGTGCTGGTACTTGTGGATCTGCAGATAGGCCGCCCGGCCCGCCACCCCGGCCAGGGCGGCCACCACCAGGGCGGCGGCCACACCGGCACGGGCGCGGAACAGCGCGCGTTCCTCCGCCGGGTTCTTGAGTTCTTCAGGGGGCGTTGCGGGCATCGGGATACGGCGGACTCACCCGCATTGTAGGGCTTCGCGCCGAGGCTTCAACCGCCGTATTCTTCCTCGTAGTCGGCCATGGCCGCTTCGATCACCTCGAAGGCGCGGTCGCGCCCATAGACGTGGTCGATGGACACCCCGGTGGCTTCCCCGGGACGAAGCTTGTAGGTGAGGAAATAGTGGGTCAGCCGCTCGACCAGGGCCGGGGGCAGGTCCTCGATGTCCTCAACCTTGCCCCAGAGGGGATCGTTCTCGAGCACCGCGATGATCTTGTCGTCGGCCTCGCCGTGATCGTTCATGGGTAGCCCGCCCACCACCCGGGCGTTGATGATCACGTCGGAGCGGGCGATGGTGCGCTCGCTCAGCACACAGATGTCGAGCGGGTCCCTGTCGCCCTTGACGGCGCCCTCCATCAGCGAGGAGACGCGGCGCCCACAGTAGGTGCGGGGAATCAGACCATAGAGCGTCGGGGGCAGCGAAGAGGTGCGCTGCGGGCGGTCCACGCGGCAGTACCCGGTGATCTTGTCGAGCTCATACTTCATCGTATCGACCGGCGTCATCTCGATGTAGGCATGCACCACGGCGGGGGCGTCCGGGCCCACGTCGAGGCCGTGCCAGGGGTGGGGACGCCAGCGGTAGAAAGGCGGTGGAAAACTCATGGGCCGGGATCTCCTGGAGGTCCGCGTCGGGATCGCAGGCGCGGAATCTTACTACGCAGGCAAAAAAAATGCCCGGCACATGGTGCCGGGCCAGTTCCGTCCCTGCCAGAGGTGTCGCTGCGTCCATGGGCTCCCTGCCACCTGCCGGGTCCATCCATGCGCCCCGGGGAGATGCCGTCGGCGCCACCTTCCCTGTCCCATGCGGCCCGCCCTGGCCGTCCCTGGAACGTCTCCGGTCTGCGCCTTCCTTGTAGACCATTGTGCGGATTCCCGCGGTTGGACGACATCGGACCGATCCGGCGCCGGACGTAGTCGCAGCGCAACTCGTCACGTAGGGCGTTTCCTACATGGGCGCGGAGCGTGTGTGAAAACCCGTGCCGAAGCAGGTATAACTTCTCGCCCGTCGTCCCATCGGGGGAATCTGTGCGCCCACGCCTGTCTGCCACCCTGCTGCTCTTCGTACTGCATGGCGCCGTGCACGCCCGGGGGTTGTGGGACGCCTGCCCGCCGGAGACGCCACCGCGGTTTCCCACGGGCGAGCCGGGCCGGGTCGAGATCCGCTCCTCCCTCGCCCACTATCTGGACGGCCGTGCGCTGTTCAGCGGCGACGCCGAGGCCATCGAGGGCGACCGGTACCTGCGAGCCGAGACCATCGAATACGACGCCCGAAACCACCTCCTGCACGCCCGGGGCGGGGCGCTGTTCCACGAGGACGACCTCACGGTGGAAGCCCCCCAGGGCATGCTGCACCTGGACAGTGGGGCCCTGCACATCGAGCGGGCACGCTATCGCGTCAGCAGCCGTCACGCCCACGGGGAGGCGGCCGAAGTCCGGCGCGACCGATCCGGCGTCCTGGACCTCACCCGGGCGAGCTTCACCACCTGCCCGGCGGGCGACGAGGACTGGAAGCTGGTCGCCGCGCGGGTGAAGCTCGACCAGGCCTCGGGGCTGGGCACCGCCACCCACGCCCGCTTCGAGGTCGGCGATGTGCCGGTGCTCTATGCACCCTACGTGCGCTTCCCTCTGGACGACCGCCGCCGCAGCGGCCTGCTGACGCCCAGCATCGGCAGCACCTCGCGTTCGGGCCTCGAGTTCGTGCTGCCCCTGTACTTGAACCTGGCCCCCAATTACGACGCTACACTGACCGGACGCTACCTCAGCGAGCGCGGCGTCCAGGGCATCGGAGAGCTGCGCTACCTGCTCCCGGGCCATCATGGGGAGCTGGGCGTGGCCTTACTCGACGACCGCAAGGCCGATCGGCTGCGTTCGCGCATCGACTACCGGCACCGGTCGCGACTCACACGCCGCTGGATGGCGGACCTGCACTACCAGTCCGTGTCGGACACACAGTATTTCACGGACCTGGGCGACACCCTCGGCCAGACCAGCCGCACCCATCTGGAGCGCCATGCCAATCTCCAGTACTCGGCCGACACCTGGCGCCTGCTGGGACAGGTGCAGGACTTCCAGACCGTCGATCCCGGTATCGCACCGCGCAATTTCCCCTATCGCCGGCTTCCGCGCCTCGACCTGCTGGGCCGGGACCCCACCGGACCCTGGGGCCTGGACCTGGCGTATCACGGCGAATGGGTCCGTTTCGACCATGCGGTACGGCTCACGGGCATGCGCCTGGACGGCGCGCTGGAGGCCCGCCGCCCGTTGGAGCGTCCGGCCTGGCACCTGACGCCCGAGGCGGGGTTCCGCTTCACGACCTACGCCCTCGACGACACCTCGGGGGAGCGGCACCCCATGCGGGCGCTGCCCTACGGCGCCCTGGAGGCGGGGGTGACCCTGGAGCGGCTGTGGCAAGGGGGGACCCTGGTGCAGACCCTGGAGCCCCGGCTGCGCTACCTGTACGTGCCCTTCGAAGCACAGGACGACATCCCCATCTTCGACACCAACGCCTTCGACTTCAGCTACGCCCAGCTCTTCCGCAACAACCGGTTCACCGGCGCCGACCGCGTGGGCGACGCCAATCAGCTGACACTGGCCCTGGAGAGCGCCCTCCTGGAGCCGGCCAGCGGGCGCCTTCTGGCCGGCGGCGGCATCGGCCAGATCGTGTACTTCGCAGACCGCCGGGTGACCTTGCCCGGTCAACCTCCGGACACGGGCCGATTCTCCAACCTGGTGGGCGAGGCGTTCGCGGAGTTCGGGGGCGGCTGGCGGCTGCAGGGGGAACTGCAATGGAACCCGGAGGGGGGCTTCCTGGACCGGGCAGCGGTGGCCATGCGCTACCGCGACCCGCAGGCGCGTCTGTTCAACCTCGGCTACCGGGAACGCTTCGGGATCCTGCAGCTGTTCGACGTCTCCATGGCCCTGCCCATCACCCGCCATCTGCGTGGCGTCGGGCGCTGGAGCTACGACCTGCGCAACGACAACACCCAGGATGCACTGGCCGCGCTGGAATACGACACCTGCTGCTGGGCGGTGCGCCTGGCGTTCCGGCGCGTGTTCCGCGGCGATCTGGGTGAGGACCCCTACAACGACAGCTTCCAGTTCCAGATCGTGCTCAAGGGCTTCACCAGCATCGGCAACGACATCGACGAGTTGCTGGCGCGCGAAGTGGTCGGCTATCTGCCCAACGGCTATTGAGAAGGTGCCGCAAGCGGTCAGTCGCTTTTCTCCGGGGTCCGCCCTTCGGCCGCCTTCACCGCCTCCCAATGAGCGTCCAGTGCCTGCGGATCCAGTTGCTCCGGCGACCGGCCCTCGGCCTTCGCCCGTTCCTCCACGGCCCGGAACCGGCGCTCGAACTTGCGGTTGGCCGCGCGCAGGGCCTGCTCGGGATCCACGTCCAGGTGCCGGGCCAGGTTCACCACCGAGAACAACAGATCGCCGATCTCCTCCTCGATCTGCGCGCGCCCGCCCCTCCGCCTGGCCTGCTCCAGCTCGGCCAGCTCTTCGCGGATCTTGTCCATCACCCCTTCGGGTCCCGCCCAGTCGAAGCCGGCACGGGCCGCCCGGGCCTGCAGCTTCTTCGCCCGGGTGAGCGCCGGCAGCGCGAGGGCCACGCCGTCCATGTGGCTGTCTCCCATGCCCTTGGCGCGACGCTCCTCGGCCTTGCGCCGTTCCCAGGCCTCGCGCAGGGCCGCGTCGTCCCCAGCCGGCAGTTCGCCGAACACATGGGGGTGGCGCGCCACCAGCTTGTTGCCCACCGCCCGCGCCACGTCCTCCAGGTCGAATAGGTCCCGTTCGCGGGCGATCTGGGCGTGGTAGTAGACCTGGAACAGCAGGTCACCCAACTCCTCGAGGAGTTCTGCCCAATCCTCCCGCTCGATGGCCTCCACCACCTCGTAGGCCTCCTCCAGGGTGTGGGTGGCGATGTCGCGGAAGTCCTGCTTGAGATCCCAGGGGCACCCGAACTCCGGATCCCGGAGCTGGGCCATGATCACGGCGAGGCGGCAGAGATTGTCCATGGGCTGGGTTCACGGTGTACATGCGGGTGGCGCGAGGGCCGCATTGTCGCACGGCGCGCACGAAAAGACCCCGCCCCGCGATGCGGGGACGGGGTCCACACTGGTGCCCGACCGGGGGATCAGGCCGCTTCGGCGCGCACGCCCTTGCTGAAGACCAGACGGCCGTCCAGCACGTCCACCCGGATGACGTCCTCGGGTCCGAACTCGCCGGCCAGGATCTTCTGCGCCAGCGGGTTCTCCAGCTCCTGCTGGATGGCGCGCTTGAGCGGCCGGGCGCCGTAGACCGGGTCGAAGCCCGCCTCGCCCAGCAGATCGAGGGCCGCATCCGAGATCTCCAGCTCCATGTCGCGCTCGCGCAGCCTGCGGCGCAGGTACTCGATCTGGATCTTGGTGATCTCGCGGATCTGCTCCTTGCTGAGCGGATGGAAGACCACCACGTCGTCCACGCGGTTGATGAACTCGGGCCGGAAGTGCTGGCCCACCACCTCCATCACCGCCGTCTTCATGGCCTCGTAGTCCCCGGTGCGCGCCATCTCCTGGATGAGCTGCGAGCCGAGGTTGGAGGTCATGATGACCACCGTGTTGCGGAAGTCCACCGTGCGCCCATGGCCGTCGGTGAGCCGTCCGTCGTCCAGCACCTGCAGCAGGATGTTGAACACGTCCGGGTGGGCCTTTTCCACCTCATCGAGCAGGATCACCGAATAGGGCTTGCGACGCACCGCCTCGGTCAGATAGCCGCCCTCCTCGTAGCCCACGTAGCCCGGGGGCGCACCGATGAGCCGCGCCACGGAGTGTTTCTCCATGAACTCGGACATGTCGATGCGCACCAGCGCATCCTCGGTGTCGAAGAGGAACGCCGCCAGCGCCTTGGACAGCTCGGTCTTGCCCACGCCCGTGGGCCCGAGGAACAGGAACGAGCCGTTGGGTCGGTTGGGATCGGACAGCCCCGCGCGCGAGCGGCGGATGGCGTTGGCCACCGCGCTGATGGCCTCGTCCTGGCCCACCACGCGCTTGTGAAGCTCCTCCTCCAGGTGCAGGAGCTTCTCGCGTTCGCCCTCGAGCATCTTGGCCACCGGAATTCCGGTCCACCGGGAGACGATCTCGGCGATCTCCTCCTCGGTGACCTTGGTGCGCAGCAGGCGCGTCTTGCTCTCGGCCTGGGCCTCGGCCTCCAGGGCCGCCTGGAGCTGACGCTCCAGCTCGGGGATCCGCCCGTACTGCAGCTCGCTCATGCGCTGCAGGTCGCCGGCACGGCGTGCCGCCTCCAGCTCGATCTTGGCCCGCTCCAGCTCCTCCTTGATGTGCTGAGCGCCCTGCACCGCGGCCTTCTCGGCCTTCCAGATCTCTTCCAGCTCCGAGTACTGGCGCTCGAGCTCGGCGATCTCCTCCTCCAGTGCCTCCAGGCGCTTCTTGGAGGCCTCGTCGGTCTCCTTCTTCAGGGCCTCGCGCTCGATCTTGAGCTGGATGAGCCGCCGCTCGAGCTTGTCCATCTCCTCGGGCTTGGAGTCGATCTCCATGCGGATCCGCGCGGCGGCCTCGTCGATGAGGTCGATGGCCTTGTCCGGGAGCTTGCGGTCGGTGATGTAGCGATGCGACAGGGTCGCCGCGGCCACGATCGCCGAGTCGGTGATCTCCACCCCGTGGTGGACCTCGTAGCGCTCCTTGAGCCCGCGCAGGATGGCGATGGTGTCCTCCACCGTGGGCTCGTCCACCAGCACCTTCTGGAAGCGCCGCTCCAGCGCGGCGTCCTTCTCGATGTTCTCGCGATACTCGTCCAGGGTGGTGGCGCCGATGCAGTGCAGCTCACCGCGGGCGAGCGCAGGCTTCAACATGTTGCTCGCGTCCATGGCGCCCTCGGCCTTGCCGGCGCCCACCATCGTATGGATCTCGTCGATGAACAGGATGATGGTGCCCTCGGCCTTGGCGATCTCGTTGAGCAGGGCCTTGAGGCGCTCCTCGAACTCGCCGCGGTACTTGGCCCCGGCGATGAGCGCGGCCATGTCCAGGGCGAGCAGGCGCTTGTGCTTGAGCCCCTCGGGGACCTCGCCGTTGACGATCCGCTGGGCCAGCCCCTCCACGATGGCGGTCTTGCCCACGCCGGGCTCACCGATGAGCACCGGGTTGTTCTTGGTCCGCCGTTGCAGGATCTGCACCACGCGGCGGATCTCGTCGTCGCGGCCGATGACCGGATCGAGCTTGCCCTGCTCGGCCCGCTCGGTGAGGTCGATGGTGTACTTGTCCAGGGCCTGGCGCTGGTCCTCGGCGTTGGGATCCTCCACCTTCTGACCGCCCCGGATGGCCTCGATGGCCTGCTCGATGGCGGACTTGGTGGCGCCCGCCTCGCGCAGCAGCTCCCCAGCTCGGCTCTTGTCCTCCACCAGGGCCAGCACGAAGAGCTC
>Ga0256832_1002340_pt1 | contig 12943 bp, 10 predicted proteins | sample 134614metaG_FD_190534 | JGI IMG/M metagenome (GOLD analysis project Ga0256832, IMG submission 190534) | Hydrothermal vent microbial communities from Lau Basin, Pacific Ocean - 134-614 | ecosystem: Environmental > Aquatic > Marine > Hydrothermal vents | place: Pacific Ocean: Lau Basin | collected... | reverse complement strand
GTTGAAAAAGTTGATTCGCTCGCAGGCTTCGCTAGTTGAAGAAGTTGAGACGTTCGCCTACGGCTCTCTTGGTTTAGACTTGTCCCGATTACTATCGTGGATACGGACTTCGTGGTTGAGAGGCTCTGATGATTGAGAAGGAAATTGTATTCATTGTGATGAATTTTCCGCAAGGAGAAGGGGCGGGTCAAAAAAAAGTGTAATTTTGCCAAATGTATCTGCAAACATTGAAATTGACGCAATTTAAGAATTATGCGCAAAAATCCTTTGATTTTGATGCCCGCTTGAATGTTATTACCGGCCATAACGGGGTGGGGAAGACGAATCTGTTGGACGGAATTTATGTGCTGTGTATGACCAAAAGTTTTTTTGGGGGAGTCGATAAGAATTTGATTCAAAAAGAGACTGATTTTGCTCGAATAGCGGGTATCTTTCGGCTGGAAAATGGGATGAAGCAAATGGACGTGGTGGCCAAAGTGGTCAAGCAAAAGAAAAAAGTGTTTGAGGTGAATGGAAAGGCTTATGACCGGCTGTCGGCTCATATCGGACGCTTTCCCGTGGTGATGATAGCGCCGGATGATACGCTGATAGCCACCGGGGGGAGCGAGGAGCGGCGTAAGTTTGCTGATAATACGCTTGCGCAAAAAAATAAGGCCTATTTGGATGCTTTGTTGAAGTATAACCGGCTTTTGAAACAGCGAAATGCCTTGTTGAAATCTAAAACCGAACGGCTGGATATGCGCTTGCTCGAATCGTATAATGAGCAGTTGATTGCGCCGGCAGAGTCTATTTTTGATGCCCGGAAGGCTTGGACTGCCGGCCTAATGCCCTTGTTTAACGAGTATTACCGTCTGATTTCGGGAGAGAGAGAAGATGTGCGTATGGAGTATAAATCTTCATTGGCGACCGAGCGTTTTGCCATGTTACTGGATCGAGCTCTGGAAAAAGACCGGATTCTGGAAAGAACCACCGTAGGTATTCATCGAGATGACTTTGTTTTTTTTATGGATGATATGCCCTTAAAGCGTTTTGCGTCTCAAGGGCAACGTAAGAGCTTTGTTATTGCTTTGAAGCTGGCGCAATATCAATATTTGGCTCAGTCATCAGCGGAATTGCCCATCTTGTTGATGGATGATATTTTTGATAAATTGGACCGGGAGCGTGTGGGCAATTTGGTGGAAATTCTGGGAGATGCCGGCTTTGGACAAGTCTTTATAACAGATACGCATCCGACGCGGGTGTCTGAATTGTTGGAAGTTCCGCATCAGGTGGTGGGGTTGGGGTGAGGAAGTTGAATCGCTGCGCTAGTTGAAGAAGTTGAGACGTTCGCCTTCGGCTCTCTAGGTTGAGAACTTGTCCCGATTACTATCGTGGATTCGGACTTCGTGGTTGAGAGCTTCACAGGTTGAGATGATTTGGGCTTTTGGTTGGGATTTTACTTCATTATTCGATATTGGGCGTTCTGCATTCGATATTCTGTTAGTTTAGAAAGTTGATTCGCTCGCAGGCTTCGTTGCGCTAGACCGTTGTACTGCTACACCGTTAGTTGCTTTCGGCGTTCATTTTTTTTTCGTGTTCTTTCGTGTTTTTCGTGGTTAATTATTTTGGCAGTGATGGTTTTCCGAAGCGGACTCCCCGTTAAACAGCTAGACGTTCCCCCGTCCAATTGTTGAGTCCACTCCGAAAAGTCGAGAGTAGTAGTTTGCTCTTAAGCCCACAAAATTTTATTTGGTTTCTTTATGATAACTGGTGTGACCGAGACAAGGTGTCGCCCCGCTGGGGCTTCCTGTATCGTGCGATATTGTCTGTTACAAAGGTGTCGCCCCTACGGGGCTGCCAACAGAGAAAATAGCCGAAATACATAAGCCTGAGCCCCATCGGGGCGACATCTTTGTAAAGACTAAAATAGTAGAAATATAGCTCCGTAGGAGCGACACCACGCTGCACTAATCAGAAGTAATTGTAACCAAATAAAATTTTGTTCATCGCTTTAATTTCCGGCGGAGTGGACTTTTTGGAGTAAACTCAACAGTTGAACGATTGAACAAAATTCCCAGACAGAATAAAATTTGGTGGTTTTACATCTGACGTATCCCCGTCCAATTGTTAGTGGTAGTATTCAATCAAGCCATCCACAATCCATTTGGCAAGGGCATCTCTATTTTCCGAAAGGATGAGGCGTTTTTGGTCAGCGGCATTGCGGATGTTGGCTAATTCGAGATAGACGGCTCTGGGCTTTAGATTCATGAGCATAAACAAGTCTCTAGGGGAGACACTACCTTTGTAGGTCTTGGTCGCTTGATATTTTTTGTACTTGGCTTTGAAAGTTTTGTACAATTGGTTGGCAATGGCTTCGCTTTGTGTGGCGCCGGGAGCGTGGTAGAAAAAGACGTCAGTGCGGGAGCGTGTATTTCTGGAGTCGATATGGAGCATGATGGCAATCTGGTTTTTGTTGGAGATGCCCCTTTTTTTATAGATTAAGAATAGGTCATTGACAATATCTGCCCTTTGCTGGAGTCTGGGGATTTGGGAACGCAGTATCTTTTTGTTGCCGAGATAGACTTCGTCCGTATCACACTTTAGGTATTTTCCGTCGCGAATGCCGTCGTTGGGGTCTCGAAGGATGACGTGAGCAACAGCGCCGTTGGCAATGAGTTTTCGGGCTAGACGAAGGGCGACATCGTAGCCGTACTCATCTTCGCAGAGTTGGTGGGAGCCCCTTTTGCCGATGGCTCCCGGGTCGGGCCCGCCGTGTCCGCCCATGATGTAGAATACTTTGCCTTTTAGTTTGGCGGAGATGGTTTTGACTTTCTCGTATTTAGGACCGAAAATGGAGAAATTGCCTTTGGGGTTGACAAGTTTTGGTTTTTCGTCGGGGCACTTTAGTTCGTGATAGGGTACCCAAAGATTTTTATCTTTGATGAAGGACTGCTTGCGCAAACCATTATCAAAGAGCATTTCGTTGTAAGTTTTGATTCTGATGGCTTTCTCCCAGTCATTTTCTTTGATGGTGGAGCGAATGCTTTTATTGTTGTATTTGAATATTAGGATGGGGAGCTTATAGGTCTTTCCGATATGCAGTTGGGAAGTGGGTTTTAAGTTATTGAGCTTATAAAATTGTTTTTCATCACAGGTATATCCGTAAAGGTTAAATTTGGACAAAAATACAATGATTCCATCTCCTTTTTCGGCTTTGGCTTGTACCCAATTGTTTTTGGCCGCAAGGCCTGAGGACAAAAATAGTAGCAGAATCGCCCAAAAAATAGCTCTCATAGTCAATTTGAAGTAGGTTTGTAGTGCAAAGCTAACGGATTTAGCCCAAAATAAATTTTGCGGGGCAAAGGTAGGGAAAAATGGGGTAAAGCATGTTGCATCAGTAGTTTTTACAGCCGAATGAACTGTTGGCGATTTTAATTTCCGAAATGGATTCCAAAAGGTCGAAGCCTAATTTGGCGCAAGCTTTCCTCCTTTCCGAAAAACAAATCCCATCGGGACGACATCAATGAAACGTCAACAAAAAAAAATCACTAAATATAAAATAAAAATTGACCATGTACTCCAATTTGTCCTATCTTTGTAGCGTTGTGACATAGTTGTTATAACTGAAACAAATGTTAAAAAGATGAAACTAATACAACGGACAGCCTTGTTGATATTATTTGTGGCTTTGTTTACCGGATTTGGGCAAGCACAAATCTCCTTTGGATTTATCGGCGGAGCAGCCAATTATCAAGGCGATATCGCTAAAGATATAACGAATATGAAGGAAAATCATATCGCCATCGGTGGTGGACTTGGATATCGTATCAATCCATATATTGATGTGAAAGCACAGGTCATCTTAACCAAGTTAAGCGGAGATGATGCTAATTATCCGGATGACCAAGCGCGGGCGACTAGGTTGTTTAAGTTTGAATCCAATATCTTGGAGGTAGCCGGAATCGTAGATTACAGTATTTTTGGAGGCGGAACAGAAAGCAAAACAGGCGTGTATAATCCCAAGCTGTCACCAATTGTCTATACCGGTATAGGGATAATTAAGATTGACAATAATGCCGAGTGTTATAGTGAAGCCTGTAAGTCCGGAGCGATACTCAATCCGTTTCCGGAAAAAGACAATGATGTATCAGTCTTGTTGACCATACCTATAGGGGTCGGGTTGAAATATGATGCGACTCGGCTCTTGTCTTTTGGGGTGCGCGGTGGCTATCGGTATAGTTTTTCAGATTATTTGGATGGAATCAGCCAGGCTGCCAATGCCGGGAAAAATGATTGGTATTTTGTCTTAGGCGCCAATGTGACTTTTTATTTGCAGCCTAGAAAGGACGGGTTTTAGTAGAAATAAGGATGGTTTCCCAAAATAAAAACGTCATTAGCTCGTGCTGGATTCTTATGATTTTGGTTGGCTTGGTCAAGCAGAAAGGCATTATGGAAACATAAATTGATTCTTATTTATATATAAGAACTACCTTTTTTGGCTTAATTTTACTTCTAAATAGTGTATAGTTCAACATTCGGTGGGTTTTTTACGTACTTTTGCATGCTATAGAGAAAACTGAAATTGCGTAACCCCTCCAAATTGAAGATTTTATTTTCACTGGAGACACACATAATTTATGGATTTTCAATACTACATCAATATCTTGCTAAGGCGAAAATGGGCTATTATCCTAACTTCGATTTTAGCGGCGATATTGGCTTTTTACTTGGCAAACGCACTTCCCCCCGTGTATGAGACCGAAGCGACTCTACAAACCGGTGTGCTTAATTATGACGGAGGGGATAGTCCGGGTGGTTTCATCCAAGAATTTCAGATTAATGCTAGATTTGAGAACTTGATACAAGAGTTTCGTTCTCGAAAGATGCTTCGTTTAGAATCATTTCGCTTGTTGGTACATGATTTGGATACCGATGAAGCCACGATTCCTTTTCGTCAGCCCAAGGAAAAAATAGCCAATGTGTCCCCGGAAGCAAAACAAGCCCTGATAGCAGCGTTAAAAGATAGAATCAAGCTAAAAGAAACGGCTTTAGATGGTGATTTGAATGATACCTACACCAAATTGGCAAAGGCTTATGGTTATGACTACGAATCATTGCTGAAAATCCTAGAAGTAGCACGAAATAAAAAGACAGATTATCTAAAAGTAAAAGTCACCGCCAAAAATCCGGTCATGGCTGCTTTCTTGGCCAATAATCTTTGTAAGGATTATATTGAGATGTCTAGCTCTAATAAGCACCAAGAGCAAAATTCTTTGATTGAGAATTATGCCATGTTGACCAAGGAGAAAAAGCATGAGTTGGATTCGATTACGGGATTGATGAGAGCTTATATGGCTAGGCAAGCAGTGGCGAATAGTGATCAACAAAGCCAAGACTTGGTGACCAATTTGACGGATTTGACCAATAAACTGGATGAAGCCAAAAAGAATAAACGCTTTGCCGAATCCGCTATCCTTAAGGTTGAAGAGGAGCTAAGAAATCTGAGAAGACATAAAAATTCCAACAATAACAACAGCGTGGCCAGCAAGCAGGCTTTGGCCAAAATGAAAGAAGAGTTGGATCAGATGCGTAGCCAGTATTACAGCGGTGGGTCAAAAAGTAAAGATTTGTGGGCGGCGATTAATGCTAAGCAAAAACAATATGAATTGTTGATGGAGAGTTCGTCCGGTGCTTTGATGCGTGGGGATGGGCAGGATAATTCGGATAGAGAAGAAAGTTTGCAAAACCGAAAGCTGGATTTGGAACAACAGCTCATCAAGGCCAAAGAAGCCATCAAACAATATCAAGAAGCGGTGGACGGCTTGCAGAGGAAGATTCCGACTTTGGTGGCCAATGATTCTTATTTGAATGGCTTGCAAGCAGAAAAAGAGCGGCTCGAAGAGCAATATACAGACTTAGCCAACCATCTGAGCAATGCGCGAGCCACCAATACTAACCAAAAACTGCCCCTGAAAATCGTTGAATATGCGCCCATCAAGCAAGAAGCACGTTCTAACAAGGCGCCTTATGTGGCTGCCTTTGCAGGAATAGGCGCCGGTTCGATGGCTACAATGGTCATCTTTTTGCTGGCCTTTTTTGATAGTAAGTTGAGTAATGCGAATCAGTTTAAGCAATTAGTTCGGTTACCTTTTATGGGGACACTGCCTTACGTCAAAAAAGGGTTAATCCCGGGACGTTTGTTTTTGGAACAGGATGATAGTTTAAAGCTATTCAAAGAATCATTGCGGGCTATCCGGTATCAAATGGATGACTCCAACGAAGATGTTTTCTTGTTTACAAGCATGAAATGTGGGGATGGCAAGTCATTTGTTATGACCTATTTGGTGGAAGCTTTAGCCGCCAATGGCAAGAAGGTCTTAGTGATAGATACTAACTTTAGAAATAATTCATTGTCTAAGTTGAGCCCGCAAGGCACCATGAATTATGGGATTATTTTGCGTAAGCTCATCTCCGAGTATCAGATGGATACCATTTTTACGGTACGAGAAGATCAAGTGGCTTCGGAGCAGATGTCTTTGTATGATTTAATCGGGAATACCGGCCGAGATGGCACGCCCTTGGAAGTCTTTGGGGGCAAGGATTTTGGCGGCTTCTTAGAAGAATTAGTCGAATTGTACGATGTGATATTGATGGAGGGAGCGGCCTTGGCAGATTATGCGGATACCAAAGAGCTAAAGCAATATGCAGATAAGATTATCGGTGTGTTTGCGTCCAATGCCAGTCTGGATGCTAAGGACAAGGATGCGATAGCTTACCTAAAATCAATTGGTGAAGATTATTTGGGCTCCATCTTGAATGGTGTTGACCCCAAGAATTTGAACTAGTCTTCCGGGCACATTTGTCTTAATTATCTAATCATCGTTTAATATCACAATATGAAACCGGAGTCACCCTCAAAGTCTTATTGGTTAAAATCGGGGGCTTATTCGATGTTAGATTTATTATCGAAACTGGGTTTCGGGATGGGGACGTTTATGATTTTATTCCGGGTACTGGATAAGCCAACGGCCGGAGTGTGGGTGTTGTTTATGGTCGTTACGGCTACGTTTATAGAAGTGCCTAGAGCCGGATTGCTCCAAAATGCGTTATTAAAATACCTGTCCACAGAGCCTAAAGAAAAACACGGGTTAATCATCAAAGCCTCCTTTGTCGTCAATACGTTATTTACGATACTGATTGTCTTGGTTTTGTATTTTGGAGCGGGATTTTTGGAAGAGAAATTGCATGCTCCGCATTTGAAGACCTTGCTGCATTACTATATTTGGATAACGATATTATTGATTCCATTTTTTACTGCCAATTATATCCAGCAAGCCAATTTAGACTTTCGGGGCATATTTTTGAGTTCTTTTGTGCGATTCGGGCTGTTTTTTTTGTATAATTTGTACCATTACATAAAGCACGATGCGATAAATTTGATAGATTTGGTTCAGATGCAATTGGTGGCGGCATTTTTTGGTTCCTTGGTTTCTATCTTTTTTGCTTGGCGGTATTTTGCTTGGTCAAAAAAAATAGATTGGAGCTGGGTGTCCACGTTGGTTGGATATGGAAAATATGTATTTGGCACCAATATGGCGACGTCGATACAGAAGCAATCATCCACCTTGTTGTTAGGCAATTTATTGACCACGGCCTCCTCAGCGATGTTTGATGTAGCCAATAAGGTGTCCATGATGATAGAAGCCCCGGGGATGGCTGCCGCCGGAGTTGTGTTTCCCCAATCTGCTCGGGCGATGGTTCGGGATGGCAAGAGTGGGGTGAAGGTTTTGTATGAAAAAGTGGTAGGGGTGATTGTGGGTGTCATATTTCCATTTGCGCTGTTTGTGTTTATTTTTCCCAAATTTATAATCGGTATTATAGCCGGGCCGAATTATTATGAGACGGCTACGTTATTGCGTTTTGTGGTGACTTTTTCATTAATTACGCCTTTTGCGGTACAATTTGGGACTATCTTGGATTCGATAGGGATGCCCAAAATAAATTTTTTGTTTACCTTAGCGGGAGGCTTGCTCAACTTGGGGCTCAATTATGTGCTGATTAAGCGATTTGGGTTAATCGGAGCGGGCTATGCCGGGTTGGCGAGTTATTTGATTGCGTTGTTTTTTCAGCAATTGTTTTTGCACAAGCAAGTGGGCATCAATTTCTTCAATGTATTCAGGAATATGATACGCTTTTATAAGGGCTTGCCGGAATTAATCAAGGGATTACTATCTCGAAAAACAGCCACCACTTAAGATGAAAAAAGACGACCATAAAGAAGAAGCCCATGACGAATATGGAGGTATCGAGACCCTTTCGGGAAAAGAGAAAGCGCAGTTTTTTGTGGCGATGATGATGGTGGTTATGGCATTGATAGCTTTTTATCTGAAAATATATTTTTTCTAAATATGTCAAGAGTCTCACATAGACTAAAGGGGAGCTTACTCAGCCGGGCGGTATTTATCCAAAAAATGAATAATCCGCTGGGTTATTTATTTTTGGCTCTGTTGGGTGTATTGATGGCGTATGTAACTGCTGAATACGGCCCTGTCTTTGGCGTATTGATGTTAGGATCATTGGTGGCGATACCGGTATTAGTAGGGGTGGTAGGCAATTTTAGATTTGGTTTGACTTTGATTTTGGTGATTGGCTTTTTTACGGAGGAAATAGCTAAATTTGTGTCAGCACCGGTCGGGATTATGAATGATGGGATTCTGTTGTTGTTGGGGGTGAGTTTGATGTTGCGGTTGATAAAGGAGCGGGATTTTAGCGCTTTCCAGCATCCTGTGACGGTGTTTGTAATAATTTGGATTTTTTATAATCTGGTAGCTGTATTAAATCCTGTAGCGGCCACCCGGATTGGATGGTTGTATGCCGTCCGCCCCTTGGCGGGGATAACGTTTATTTATTTTGTAACGGTCTATGCTGCAAAGGATTTTGCAACGGTAAAGTATTTGGTAAAGCTGATACTGGGACTGACTGTAATCTCGGGGCTTTATGGTTTGAAGCAAGAATGGCTGGGTTTTTCGTCAGGAGAGATGGCTTGGTTGCATTCGGATCCGTTGCGTTTTATGTTGATTTATCAATGGGGGCGATTGCGGGTATTTTCGGTGTTTTCAGATCCTACAACGATGGGAATCATCTTTGTATATATTTCTTTTCTGATTGTAGGATTGATGACCGGCCCGTTTGCCAGATGGTATAAAATATTGGGAGCAGTGTCCATTGTCATACTGATGGTCGCCAATGCGTATGGAGGGTCTCGGACGCCTATCGCTTTGATTCCGATTGGGGTGATTTATTATATGGTGTTGAAGATTGATAAGAAAACCTTGATAGGTGCGATGATTTTCTTTTTGTTGGGGACGGCTTTTATGCTCAAATCGACCAACAGTGGGGTGATTTATCGAATCCAGTCTTCGTTTTCACCCAAAGATGCTTCGGTACAGATACGATTAGAACACCAACAGTTTGTGCAGCCCTTCTTGCGACAAAATCCATTTGGTTGGGGCTTGGCGAGTATAGGAGAGTGGGGCAAGCGTTTTAATAAGGATTCTTGGATGGCAGACTTTGCTCATGACAGCGGGTTTATACGTATAGCGGCCGAATTAGGCTATGTGGGGTTGTTTATTTACATGCTTTTTTTGGCGGTGTCGATGTATTATTCGCTGAAATACTATTTTTTGGTACGAGATCCGAAGATAAAGGCTTTTTATTTGGGTATAAATTTGGTCTTTTTCTTGTTGATTATTTCCAATTTTCCACAAGAAGTCATCGTAATCTTGCCAACAAGTCTGTTTTTTAATGTATTTTTGGCTTTGTCCGTCAGGATGAAGGATTTTGATGAACATTACGTTAAATACCACAAGAACCGCTAGTGCCACCACACCGGCAAAACCTGTGGTCTAACCATAAATAAAGAATAATGAAAAAGATGAAGTATTTTTTGGCTTTAACTATTTTGCTGAGTATGTCATTTTTGGCGCAAGCGCAAGACTTAGACTACCCTTTGGCTGTAGAAGAAGAGGGTTTGATGAAGTACATGGCTAATTTGGCTTGGCTCAATAATCCAGCTAATGATAATTTCTTCCAAGAAGAAATCATCGCCAAAGAACAAGTGAAAATCGCTAAACGCGGCTGGTGGAAAAATATAGGGATTACCTTTAACCTGAATGAAGCCAATCTGAAGTCCAAGAATAAAGTCGGTGATAATGGAGTAAAGCAGCCGGGAAGCGATAATGTCTTTTTTCCAAAGTATAATTTTGGAGCATCCTTTGATTTGGGCTCTATCTTCGATACCCCGAATAAAAAGAAGATGGCAGAAAGAAAGGTGATTATGGCCGAATCGACGACCCAACAGGCCAAAAAAGATATTCGCGGCAAAGTGATTCAGATGTATCAGGAGTATTTGACGGCGATAGAAATCCTGAAGTTGCGCTACAAATCGGAAGGCGATATGCGGGCAAATCTAATCCTAGTCAAAAAATTGTTTAGCAAAGGGGACAAACGGGTCGGGCTAAAAGATATGAATGATGCGTCGCTTGCGCTAAATAATGCCCAAGAAAGCCGTATCAAAGCCAATAAGATGATGACCATCGCTAAGATGAAACTGGAAGATTTTATCGGTGTAAAATTGGAAGCAGTCGAAGCAAAATTCAAGAAATAAAAGGCGGCTCAAAAAAAAACAAAAAAAAAATAGAAAAAACAGTTTCTTTTAAGAAACATTCCTATCTTTGCATCCGCTTAGGAACTAATACACGAAGGTAATTGTTAGTTTTATAGTAATGATTCCGTAGCTCAGTCGGTAGAGCACTTGACTTTTAATCAAGGGGTCCTGGGTTCGAGCCCCAGCGGGATCACAGAAGAGCAACTCGAAAGGGTTGCTTTTTTTTTTCTTTTGTCTTTGGGGTGCGCTGGTGGCGCTTTTGGTCTTTGGCTTCGGTAGTGGTTGGTTCTTGACTTCTGCATTCTTAAATCTTTAATCTACATTCTTCATCCTGTTAGTTTTTTTAGTTGATGAAGTTGATTCGCTTCGCTAGTTGATTCGCTCGTAGGCTTCGCTAGTTGATTCGCTGCGCTGGTTGAGAACTCATCCCGATTACTATCGTGGATTCGGACTTCGTGGTTGGTTCGCTCGCTAGAGCTCGCTAGTTGAGACGTTCGCTGAATGAAAATTATAGTAAGTTGTCCGGATGGGAGCTAAAAAAGGGAAAAATATTGCCGAAAAATAGACTTTTTGGGTCAAAATGAGTCTTCCTGAACAGTTACTTTATATCTTTACTGCATGATTGAAATTATAGACTCTACCATTGAAGCGTATTGCCAAGCACATTCGAGCCCACAGGATGGTGTCTTGAAAGAATTGGAACGGCAAACCCATCTGACCCAATTGTATCCCCAAATGCTTTCCGGCGCCCACCAAATTGCTCTGTTGAAGCTTTTAGTCTTAATGCAGCAGCCTAAGTTGGTGGTTGAAATCGGGACTTATACGGGTTATTCCGCTATTGCGATGGCCCAAGTTTTACCGAAAGGGGGACGGCTGCATACCATAGAAGTCAATGAAGAAATGGAAACAATGATTCTTTCTTATTTCCGAAAGGCACAGGTGGCAGATCGCATCAATCTTCATATCGGTGATGCCCGGCAAGTCCTTGAGACTTTGGACGGGCCTTTTGATATGGCATTTATTGATGCAGACAAGGGCAATTATCCGACTTATTATGACCTGCTTGTGCCTAAGATGAATTCCGGAGCGGTGATTATCGCAGACAATGTGCTTTGGAGCGGCAAAGTGGCTCAGCCGATAAAAGATTCGGATGAGCAAACTCTAGGCATAGACCGGTTCAATAAAAAAGTGATGGAAGATGACCGTGTGGAAAATGTAATCATCCCTATTCGGGACGGACTCAATCTAATCCGGGTCAAATGAATATCCAATTGATGAGCCGATCCCGGTTGGATGTGGTGCGATATGACCGGTGTGTAGCTGAATCGGTCTTACCCATGCCTTATGCCTTTTCGGCGCATTTGGATGTAGTCGCTAGCCGCTGGAAGGTCGTTGTGTTAGGGGATTATGACCTTGTCATGCCAATTGCTTATAATCGTAAATTGCTGGGCGTGCCCCAGATTTATCATCCTTTTTTTGCCCAACAATTGGGGGCTTTTGGGCGCTATCAACGGGATGTTGTTTGGGTCAAGGCTATGTTGAATGCGCTTTCCAAGTTTTATGTGCGGATTCAAATGCAATTGAATGCCGCCAATCCCGTACCGACTATCCCGGGTTGGACTTTTCGGCAACGGACTAATTTTGAATTGGATCTCCATCAAGCTTACTCAGAGATTCGCAAAAATTACCGGAAGGGGCATAAGGCTAATATAAAATCGGCTCAAACGAAACATCTACGCATAGAACGGGGCACGATTGGAGCCAAAGATTTTGCGCGATTGGGAGTCGGACAAAAGGGAGTCGTGAGTTTGGCGCGGTTGCCGGAGTTGGTCGAATTGTATGGGAAAGATTCGATTTGGGTCGCTCGATTGGTGAGCGGGGAGATTGGCGCCTTTGGTTTTTTCCCAACTTTAAGTCGGTTTGTCAAAGGGCAGGAGCGTGTGGTCTATATGATAGGGCATACGACAGCCTTGGGGCGAAAGGTCTTTTCGGGGCATTTTTTGTTGGATGCGGTGATTCATGAATATGCCGGACAAGGAGGGATTTTTGATTTTGAAGGTTCGGAATTACCCGGCGTGGCTTCTTTCTTTCGCGGGTTTGGGCCGGTCGATGTGCCTTATGTTTTGGCCGAACGGGGGAACGGTATAGCGGTGTAACGGTATAGCGGTGTAACGGGAAGGCAGGAAAGAGATCTTACCCCTTGAACGCCGCAGGCATTTGAACGCCCGAAGGGCAATTTGAACGTGCGAAGCACAAATTGAACGCCAAAAGCAACAACTAACGGTATAACGGTATAAC
>Ga0256832_1002339_pt1 | contig 12944 bp, 12 predicted proteins | sample 134614metaG_FD_190534 | JGI IMG/M metagenome (GOLD analysis project Ga0256832, IMG submission 190534) | Hydrothermal vent microbial communities from Lau Basin, Pacific Ocean - 134-614 | ecosystem: Environmental > Aquatic > Marine > Hydrothermal vents | place: Pacific Ocean: Lau Basin | collected... | reverse complement strand
TCTGGTCGGTCGCCGGGTTACCATCATCATCGGCAGCATCGGCGGCCGGCGCAGCGACCCCCAACAGATCCGTAGAGAATACATTGGTCACGCCAAGGTTCGTGCCATCGTTGACCGGAGTCAGCTTGCTGGAATCGTAGTAGAGCACCAAGCTCATGCCGTTGCTGGCATTGGCCGGGACCGAGGTCAGGTCGACATCGAACTGCACGGCATCGCCCACCCCGACGGTCTGGTTCGCCGGGTTCGGCGTTACGGTGAAGGTTACGGCGAAAACGCTGGACGAAACCGCCCACAGAGCCGTCAGGAGTAATCTTGCTAGTTTCATAGCCTCTTGTCCTTTCATGGAATATGAAGAAATCATCGAACATCACCCGCGAATGGGCGTTATGCAACGTGTGCCAAAGTTACCACGCAACAACCTCATGAGCGAAGATTCTGTTGCCAAATCAACAACTAGAAGGCGGAGCCGTCCACGCCATGACGTTCCTGAATGGGTGATTACAGGAAAATTATGGACCAATATGCCACCCGATTCAAGCAAATACGTACATTTTTGCCACCACTGCCTCAGGGAGGGGGCGCACCGCAGGTGCCCAGGCCGATTGTGGCAAAATACGCACGAATATCGGCGGCGGTCGTGCGGGTCGATGTCGGCGTGACGGCGCCTTTGTTCAGCGCACCCTCCTGCCAGAAGAAGCCGACCATGCAACGGACGATCATTATGCCATCCTCGAAGAGGGTGGTCGCACTGTCGCCATTGATATCCAAGGTACCCGCATCGATCAGGCCCTGAATATAGGCGCGAATCTCATCTCCGCTGGTAACCGCCGAGCCCGGTGGCAGCGCGCCCTGCAACAAGATGGCGTCCGTGCGAAAAGCACTGCCCGCGAGGTAGCGGAGGGTCATGACGCCATCCTCGAACGCATTCAGGCGGCCATCGAAGTTGATATCGAGTCCGCGGGAGGCCGCATCGTTTGGATCATGCCGCAGCGCTACGTTCAGGCCGTCGGCGGCGATGAAGGCGTCCGCGTCGCCATCGCCGTCAAGGTCGCCGAGCGCAACCGCCTGACCCTTGACCGCCGGCAATGAAATCCCGCTGTCGCTGAAGCCCGCGCTGCCGTCGTTCAACAACACCTTGTTGGTCCCGCTGTCGGATACGATGAACAGATCCCTGCCACCAGCCCCGTCGACGTCCGCGATCGCGACATCCTGGCTGCTCCCGACCAGGCCGCTGGCCACCGCGGCGCCGAAGCCGCCGCCGCCCGTATTCGGCCAGAAGTAGCCCGAGGTATCCGAAACGCCGAAGGCATCGGGCCGCGAGGCGTTGCCATCGAGATCAGCGAGCGCGATCTTGTGCATCGAAACACCCGCCGGCTGATTCAGCGCCTGCGCGGTATAGGCGGTACCCGCGCCATTGTTGATCAAGGCGCTGCTGCCGTCCTGAATCGTCAGCAGGATGTCATCAAGTCCGTCGCCATTCAGATCCGCGACCGCCACGGATTCGGTGAGCGTAGCCGCCCCCGGCAGGGTCGTCGCGCCAGCCGCGAACTGGCAGCTGATGCCGGCGCCGGGGTCGGTATCGCTGTTGAGCCAAACCTCATCCGCCTGACCGAGATTGCCGATGACGACATCGGGGCAGGCATCGCCATTGAGATTGCCCGCCGCGATCGATGTACTCTGGCTGCTTCCACCGCTGCCCAGCGCGATGCCGCTGTCGATAAGGGCGCCGGTCCCGTCATTCAACCAAAGCCGGTTGGGCGCGCCGCCAAAGTTGGCGACCACGGCATCGAGATCGCCGTCCTGGTCAAAGTCGGCGAGCACGACGCCACGGCTGGTATCGTTGCCGATCTGTTGGATGGTCTGAAACTGCAAGCTACCGGTGTTGCGCAAGACCTTGTTGACGCCGCTGTTGGCGACGAAGGCATCGAGATCGCCATCGCCGTCCAGGTCGCCGAGCGCCACGGCGTGGCTCAGCGCGGCGGTATCGAGCACCTGCCCGGCGGCGAAGGCCAAGGGAGCGGTCGACTGATGCAGCCAGATATGATCCGGCTGCGTGGTGGTGGCGCCGGCGCCGACGAAGAGATCGTCGGACTGGCCATCATCGTCGAAATCGCCCAACCCGACCGAGGTGCTGTAGGAGACGCCGAAATCGATCCCGCTGTCGACGAAGCGGATGGTCCCGGCCGCGCCGCCTCCAGCGCTCGGCGTGCCGTTGTAGAGCCACAGCTTGTCGGCGCCGAAGTTGAAATCGTTGGCGACATAGACATCCGGCCGGCCATCACCGTTGAAGTCACGGACCGCCAGCCCCTGACTCGATGCCGCCGAGCTGAAGGTAAAACCGGTATCGGTGAAGTTGCCGGCGCCATCGCCGCGCCAGACATGGTTGGCGTTGGCATCGCCGAAGAAGGCGTCGAGCTTGCCGTCGCCGTCGAAATCGGCCAATGCCACGGTCTTGCTCGACGCGTTGTTCGCGCTCCCCGTAGGCGCCGTGCCGGCGCTGAACAGGCCGCTGCCATCGTTGAGCCAGACGGTATTGGCCCCGGTGTTGGCGACGACCGCGTCGATCTTGCCGTCCCCATTGAGGTCCGCCAAGGCCACGTCGGAGCTGAACGAGCTCGAACCATCGAAGGGCTGACCGCTCTTGCGCGTGAAGGTCGGCGCGGCCCCGGCTCCGAGATTGTCGTTCAACCAGACGGTGTTGGCCCCGGAGAAGTTGGCGACGAAGAGATCCAGCGCGCCGTCGCCGTTGAGATCGGCAAGGGCCACATTGAAGCTCAGACCGGTGTCGCCGGTCAGCGTGGTGGCGGTGAAATGGCCGCTTCCATCGTTCCGCCAGATGGTGTTGGCGGCACCGAACACGGCCTCGACCGCATCGATATCGCCATCGCCGTCGAGATCACCGAGCGCTACCGCATTGGTTCCACTGGCGCCCAGCGCCTGCCCGGAATCGACCAGGTTTCCGCTGGCGTCGCTCAACCACACCCGGCTGGGTCCGTTGGGATCGACCAGCCAGACATCGTCCTTGCCATCGCCGTTGAGATCGGCCACGCCGACGTCGATCGTGCGTCCGACATAGGCCGCGCCGCTTTCCTGCCAAGCCTGATTGTAGAAGACGGCCGCCTGCGCCAACGGCGCCAGGCCGATGGCGGAGACCATCCCGAAGAATCGCGAAATACCTTTCATCCTAACGATCCGCCCCGCTTACCAAGGCGCCTCATACCAATTAAAGATCAGCATGGCAGTTTATAGGGAATTCCACGACACGACCAGAGCAAACCCGGGAAGTGAGGAATGCTAAGCAAGTTGTGCTGTGACGCATGCTCGTCGCCCACGGATTTTCGAGACGCTTCCTCCCGCCCGTGGACCAGGCGCGGAAACGAGTCATGGCCCATTCCATGGCGGGTTTCCGCAACATCGCCCACGGGTCCGTGGGGCGCTCACGGCGACCGAAAATCCATGGACGGCGAGCAATGGCGATGGAGCTGGCCCAACCAGCTTCCAATGAATTCCGCGATCGCGGGGATGTCGTCGAGATCCAGACCCGCGACGCGGGGTGGCAGCGACAATGGCTCGTCACTGGCCACGGCGATCACGTCCGGATCCTCGGGATAGAGCAGCGGACGACCGGTCGCGGCGCGATGCAGCTCGATCTTCGGAAAGGCCTCGTGCTTGAAGCCCTCGACCAGGACCAGGTCAAGCCGCTCAGGGTCGAGTTGCGCCACGGCGTCGCGCAAACGCGGCTCGCGCGGTTCGGGGTGGTCCTCGAAGCGTATCCAACGCCATGGCGAGGCGATCAGCAACTGCGCCGCCCCGGCCTCGCGCAAGCGGTAGCTGTCCTTGCCCGGATGATCCAGTTCCACATCGTGATGCGTGAACTTGACCACGCCGAGCCGATGGCCGGCGTCCCGCAAGCGCGGTATGAGGCGGGTCAGCAGGGTGGTCTTTCCGGTACCGCTGTAGGCAGCGAAACCGAGCACGGGAAGGGGAAATTCATCCGCCATGCGCTTGGTTCGCGGTCGCCATCAATGGAACAGGCCTTTCAGGGCCTTGTCCAACCCACCGCCACCCGCGCGTTTCAGTACCCCGTCAAGCTTGCCGCCGGCTTTTGCCTTTACCTTGTCGAGCAGCTTGCGCTTCGCGGCTTCCTTCAGGATGGACTGAAGGTCGGGTTTGATCGAGGGATCGCGAAAGGGACCCCGGATGCGCACCGGGATCGGCACGCCCTTGAGCTTGTCGAGATCCTCGCCCCCCTGACCTTTCAAGCTACCGACCAGCTTCGCGGTAAGCAGGTAGTCGAGCCGCTCTTTCGGCAGATCGATCGCGCCCTTGCCACGGACACGCAGAAAAGGCGACTTCAACGAGAAATCATCGTTCCGCGCAACGCCATGACGAATCCGCAGGCTCCCTTTCATCTCGGCGAAATCGGTTTTCCGTGGCCCTTTCAGTTCCAGATGCCGTCCCTTCAATGCCGCCATCGCCTGACGGATGATGCCGGCCAGGTCGTAGCCCTGCAACGCGCCGTCGAGGAAAGAAAAGCGCGCGCTTCCGTCCAGGTTTCGACGCCATGCGGCATCGTCCAATCCCCGGGTTTTCAACTTTCCGGAGAGGTTCGCGGTACCGGTGATCAACGGATCCTTGCCGTTCAGGTCCCGAAGCAACGGACCGATCTGCACGCCTTTCAACTGGTTATCGATCGTCCACACCGGCTGTCTGGCGCTCAGATTCATCGCTGCATTCACGCTCAGACTGCCGCCGTAGAGTCGCGCCGCCAGGGGCTTCAGGGCGATTACGCCACGTTTCGCGCGCACCGCCAGCACCGCATCGTTCAGATGCAGGCCGTTCAGCGTCAGGCGCGCGATCCGCAAGCGGCCGTCGAGATCGAGCTCCCGCAACGGCCCCACCGGCAAGGCCAGGGGTTTCTCCGCCGGCGCCTTGGGTGAAACGGCGGCTCCCGTGTTCGACGCCGGCGCACGCTTCGGCAGGTAGCGGTCGAGATCGAGCCGGTCGACCGCCAGGTCGAAGTCGATGGCGGGCTTGCCGCTGCCCGCGATCGCGGCCTTACCTTTCAATGTGCTGTCATCCAGACGCACGACCAAGTCGTCCAGTTCGATGCGCTTTGGCGTTTTGGCAAGATGAAGATCGAGCGCGAAGCGGCTCAGCGCCTTCGGATCCCGCGTATCCGGGGGGATTCCCAGTTCCGTCAACAGGGCGCGCAAGGAGAAGGCCGCCAGCGAAAAGCTTCCGTCCAGGCGGGGCGCCGTCGAAAGCGCCGTGCCCCGCAGCTCGCCAGTGAGCCGCACGTCGCCCCGGGTCAGCTTCAGCGAGCTCAGCGCGAAGCGATCGGCCGTCAGATCGTAGACCAACCCGGCGCGCAAGGCCGCATCGATCGGCGGTGTGTCATCGGCCCTCAGCTGAAGCTTGGCGCGCAAATCGGGCATCTCGAAGCGTCGCAGACCGGGCGCGATCTTCAAGGTGGCGTCGGCCTTCACGACCGCATCGGCCGGCGGCTGGTCGCTCCGCGCGGCCAGTTCCAGAGTCACTGGCACATCACTGCCGGGCACGATCTCGCCGGTGCGCAACTGGCGCAAGGTGATCCGCTGGCTCGACCCAGTGCGCTGGTCTTCGTAATCGACCGTCAGGTTACGCACATCGAGGCCGCCGATCCGCAGTGCCTCGATCGAAGCCGGAGAAGCCTCCGAGGGACCCGAACGCTCCACCTCTCGCTTGCTCTCACCGGCGAGCAGGTCGGACCAGTTGTCGCGGCCTTGTTTGTCGACCATCAGGTTCAGCGCCAGTCCATCTAGCGAAATCTGGTCCACCTCGATCCGCTTGCGCAACAACGGCAACAGCTTCAGCGAGACGCTCGCCGAGCCCACCCGGGCAAAGGGCTGCTTGCCGAATCCAGGCGCGTTGGAGAGCTGAGCCTTCCCAAGCGCGACGCCGAGCCGTGGGAACAGGGTCAAACGGATATCCTGTTCGATGCGCAGCTCGCGGCCGGTTTTGTCTTTTACCAACGAGGCGATCTGATCTTTGTAATCGTTGGGATCGAACACCGCGACGAGAATCACCGCGGCAATGGCAAGAATCCCGACCACAAGGAGCGCAATCGCCAACAGCCATTTGAAAACTCTGCCCATGTCCGGTCACTCCAATGCGAATCAGGGAAGCGGGGACGAAAGATCCCCATGCCAACTGGTATATACTCGTCGCCCATGGGTTTCGAATTTCCAGGCGATTCCCGCCCCTCGGGTGACAGCTATCAATCTAGACCGAATGGCGATGGCGCGCAAGCACCGACGGAGAGTGGAAAAAAAGAAGGCGGCGACCTGGAAAGTCGACCGCCTTTTCCTATACCAGTTACTATCCTGGAAAGGATAATGATCTCGCTAGTTAGCACAACAGAATCAACTGTTGTACGAGAAACCATACACAGAAGCCATGAGAATAGGCAGCCAAGTCTGCTATTTTTGACAATTGTTCACATAAAGTCACCGCGCCATGGATATACTGGATCCCTCCGATGATGTTCCCCTGGCTTTGAGGAAGAAATTCCTCGCCACCCTGCCCGAGCGGCTTGCCGCGATCGAAACCGCGTGGGAGGCGCTGCCACGCGAAGACGAAGCGCGCGCGCGTCTCCGTCTGCATGTGCACCGCCTCGCCGGCGCCACCGGCAGCTATGGCTACCCCGAACTGCATGCCCGCGCCTGCCGCTTCGAGCATGCAATCGACGCCGGCGCGCCGCCCAACGAGATCGAAGACCTCTATCTGGAAACCTGCTTTGGAATCGAACAGCTGATCCGCTAGCCCGCCAGGGATCGCGAGCCCAGTCCGATTCCGCGAATCCGGGCGGGCAAGACGGGATCGAGCGGCAGATGCCGCCCAGGTCGCGCAGGCGCCTCGCAACCCATCGCCTTCAGGCACCGGCCAAGCCGATGACCAGACGCACGATCCCCCAGATCGTGGCGATGAACAACACTGTGACGAGCACGCCGACCAGGATGAAATCGCGCGCTCGACCGTGCTGAAAATCCCGCTCGTGACGTTCGCGGCTCTGCACTCCGCCGAAGGATGCAAGCACGCTGCCCAGAATCGCCCGCAGACCGATCCTGGGCGCTTTTTCTTTATGATCCGACATCTCTCCCCCGTAAATCCTTAAAGAGCGGCGGCTCTGCTGCCGCCAAGCTTGCGCAAGCGTCGCAACCCGATCCCCCCGGTGGGACGTTGGACCGGGGCCGGAAGCATTCGACCGGTCGATCCCGACCCAGTGGGCGATCACCATGAAACGAGTCTAACATGAGTAGAGTCACACCCAATGAGCTGCTGGTGGTGCTGGTGGAGCCGTCCGCGACCCAGCGCCGCATCATCGCCGGACAGTTGCGTGAAACCGGGATTCGGCAGATCGAAACCGCGCGCGATGGCGCCGGTGCGCTGGAGAAGATTCGCACGATGCGGCCCGATCTGGTCGTCAGCACCCTGTATCTGCCCGACATGACCGGCACCGATCTCGTCCATGCCATGCGCGAGGACGAGGATCTGCAAGAAATCGCCTTTCTTCTGATCTCCAGCGAAACCCGCTTCCGTTATCTCGACCCGATCCGTCAGGCCGGGGTGATCGCCATCCTGCCGAAACCGTTCTCGACCGAGTCCTTGCGCGTGGCGCTGAATTCAACGATCGATTATCTCGACGACGCACAGCTGGACGCCGGCGACTACGCCCCGGAAGAGCTGGAAGTGTTGGTCGTCGATGACAGCCCGTTGGCGCGCAAGCACATCGGCCGGGTCCTTGCCTCGATGGGGATCGAGCGCATCCACGAGGCGCAAGACGGCGTGGAAGCCTTGCAGCGCCTGGGCGAACGCTTCTTCGATCTCGTCGTCACCGACTACAACATGCCGAACATGGATGGCCGGGAGTTGGTCGACGAGATCCGAAACCGCTCCGGTCAGGCCAGCATCCCGATCATGATGGTGACCAGCGAGGAAAACCAGAACCGCCTCGCGGCGGTGCAGCAATCCGGGGTCTCGGCGATCTGCGACAAACCTTTCGATCCGGGCTCGGTAAGGCAGCTGTTACAGCAGATCTTCGCCGCCTGAACACAACGAGCGCAAACAGGCTTCCAACGCCGCCTCGGTCACCGGGTGGGGTATCCCCAGCACCCCGGGAAAACGCTCGCGCAAGGCCTCGAAGCGCGCCCGCTGATGGGGCTGGTAAAAGGCGATCAGGCGCGTATCCGGCATGCGCTGCAAAACCGCCAGCAGAGTCTCGAGATTGCTCGAGCGATCACGAAAATCGGACTGGAAGTTGTACTCCGCAACGATCACCGCGGGCCGCCGCTTCTTCAGCCAGCCGCGCGCCTTGCGGATCGAGTTGACGAGTTCGGCATCAAAGCCCAGACGCTGGTACAAGGGCAGAAAGTTGGGGTAGCCGCCGAGCTCGAAGATCGCCAACAGCGCCGGTCGCGCGGGCGCCGTCATCAGGCGAACAATACCCAGGTGGTGGCGATGTACTTGGCGCCGTCGCTGAGTTCATTGGCGCGATGCTCATGAGTCCAGAACGGCGGAAACAGCACCATCTTCCCGGCCTCGGGACGCACGCTGACATCCTGGTAAAGGAACTGGGTCTCGCCCCCGGCGCCCTCCGGCACATCGTTCAGGTACCACAGCACGACGAGTTGGCGATCCATGAACTGGTGACTGCCGCCATCGATATGCCACTGGTAGAACTCGCCCGGCAGATAGCGCTGCATCTGGTAGCCGAGGTCCTTGAACGGCCCCTTGAAGAAGGGATAGGTCTCGCGGAATTCATTCATTGCCGCGCCGACACAGCGAAACAGCATCTGGTCGATATCCTTCCAGTCTTCCTTATCGCTGATGATCAGATCCATCGTGCGTTTTACCGAGCGGTCCCGCACCATCGTCTGCCCGATCACGCCGGGATTCTGCTGTTCCGGGTGAGCCTCGAAACGACGCACCATCTCCTCGCACAGATCGCGTGGCAACGCGCCGGGGCGTTCGAAGATAAAGCTGTTGGGCCGCACCTCGCGCAGGGTCGGCAGATCGGGCAGGGTCTTGTCGAAGCGTTGCATGATTCGGGCACCACGGGTTGCACATCAGCGGAAGAGGGCGCCCGCCACTATAGGACGATCCCCGACGGGCGACAAGCGGTCCGACGAAGCTCAGCGCAATACATGGCCGACGAATTTGCTCATGTCGTCGAGAATCTCGCCGCCACGACGAAAGCCCAGCGCGCAGGCCTCCCAGGCATAGAACACCCCCGCCTGATAACGATTGCCGGCCGCATCGCGCGGGAAATCGGCCCATGCCTGGTAAACGGTCTTGTGGTGGGCGTAAGGCCCACCGGTTTCACGCACCACCCGACCGGAGGAGTCGAGAATCGCGGTGTTCGCGCCCTCCCGCCCGAACAGCTTCTTGGCGACCTGCCGGACACCCGGCAATGGGGAAAAATCGGTTTCCAGCAAGTACGACGAGTCCGGGAACAATTCATAGAGTACCTTCAGCATCCCCTTGCTCTGGAACAACAACGTGTATGGCGGGTTGACGAAACGGGTCTGTCCATGCAGCTGAATGCTCTCGAGAATCCGCGTCAACTCCAGCTCATCGGCGGCGATATCCTCCCACGGGTAGAGCTTGAACCAGAAATCGGCGCGCTGCTCGTCCCGGTTGTAGACCCCATCGCGCTCGACGAAGCCGGCGTCCCCGAGATAACAGAAATCGGTGAAGTAACCCGCCGCGCCGGCCAATTCCTGAAGGAAGCGAACCGTGCGCTCGTCCTCCGGCAGCTCCGGCGCGCTGGAGAACAGGATCGCCTGGCCGTCGAAACGTTCAGAAAAGGTTTCCAGCGGCGCATCATGGATCAGCAGGCGTTGGAAGTTCTGTTGCAACATCTCGTGCAGATTGTTGAACTGACGCGCCTCGTCCATGCCGTTGGCTTTCAGCAAGGCCCATTGCACGATCGCGGTCTCGAACAGGCTGGTCGGGGTGTCGGCATTGAATTCGATCAGCCGGATCGGCAGCCCGTCGATCCCCCCGGCCAGATCGAAACGCCCGTACAGATGCCAATCGTCCGCCTCCCAGCTGTGCTCGATCATGCGCACCAGGTTCGATGGAATGCCCAGCTCCAGATAACGTTGCTCGTCGATCACATGTTGCGCCGCCTCGACGTACATCTCGTACAGTGTATTCGCCGCCGTGGCATAGTCCTCGGCCTGCTGCTCGCTGACGCGCACCAGCTCGTTGCTGACATAGGCGCTGCCGTCGGCATCGGTATGCCAGCTCATGCCGATCTCTTCGAGCAGGGCTTCGTCGAGCGCCTCGACCGTCAGCAGATCGACCACGAATCAGCCCCCGAATCCGCGAAACGATCGCGAACCGCTGGAACGCGAACCGCCGAAGAACCCCCGCCGCGCCCTCGGTTTGGAACGCAACGAAGAAGCCGGCCTCCGTGCCTGACTGCCGGCGCGCGAGATCGCCGAGGTCGGGCGGCCACCGCCGAAGCGCTGACTGTTGCGCTGAAAATTGCGATTGCTCATCAGGCGATTGGCGATCATGCCGCCGATCAGCGAGCCGACCGCCGCGGCCATGATGGTTTCCCCCAAGGACATGCCGCCGGACATGGTCGCCGGATCCTGAGTCAGACGCGACTGACCGGATTCCACCTTTTGCGCTTCCTGCTCGGCGATGCGGCGCAGCTCTTCCTCGGACAGAAAGCGTTCCGTGCCGTCCATCTCGCGCAGAATCGCGCGGGTTGGCCCATCCGTGGGATGTTTCTCGACCACCCGATAGGTATCCGGGTTGGCGCCGGTCTGCTCGATGACCAGAAAGAAATGCTGGTTCTGGCTGTAGCCACCATCCCGCACGCCTTGTTCCGGCGACTGCGGACTGCAACCCTGCAAGCTGGCGACGATGTTCAGCCCCAGGCTTCCAGCAATCGAATAGGAAAGGATTCTCTTGATATGTTTCATGACGAATTTCCAATCTCTGTGGCGAAAAGTCGGAGCGCGCGGTTTTCATCCCCCGCGCGAAACCGCGGCCTCGTCGAGGGCGTCCCGTACCGGCACATGCCCGGTCGGCACATGACGGCTGGCGGAGGCGCAATGCCCATCATGATCGTCGAAGAAGATATCCGCTCCGAACGCCTTCAAAAAAAGCCCCTTGTCACGACCGCCGAGAAACAGCGCCTCGTCGATCCGCACCTGCCATGCGCGCAAGGTACGGATCACACGCTCATGCGCCGGCGCCCCTCGCGCGGTGATCAACGCGGTGCGGATGCGCTCGGCGGCCTCCGGAATCTTCTGGATCTGGTGCAAGGCCAGGAAGAAACGTTGGAACGGTCCGCCCCGCAACGGGGAATGCGCGGCCTCGCGCTCGCTGCGTTCGAAAGCCTTCAATCCCGCCGCCTGATAGACCTGCTCGGCCTCGTCCGAGAACAATACCGCGTCGCCATCGAAGGCGATACGCAACGGACCGTCGGCGCGCTCTCCCGCCTCGGCACCGGCCGCCGGCAACATCGCGGCGGCGGCGACCCCGGCCTGCAAGGCCTGCGCCACGTCATCCGGATCGGCCGAAAGGAACAGGTGCGCGCCGAGCGCGTCGATATAGCGAAACGGCATGCTGCCACCGGTAAAGGCGGCGCGCGTGATGTCGAGCCGGTGATGCTCGATCGAATTGAAGATCCGCAAGCCGGTATCGGCCGAGTTGCGCGACAGCAGAATGACCTCGATCGAAGCCGCCCCGGAGAGCGCCTCGTTCAGGGCCAACAACTTACTGACCAGTGGAAAGGCCACGCCGGGCGCCAGCGGCTCGTTTTCATTGGCAATCTGGTATTCGCTGTAGGCTTCTACCCCCTGCTCCTGATAGATACGATGGGATTCATGAAGATCGAACAGGGCGCGCGATGAGATCGCAATGACCAATTGAGCAGCGGAGGACATGGTCGGCGGCTGGGCTACCAGGGCATGAACGAATTGAAGAACGACATCGGCCGGCTGATGCTCTGATTCATGATCGCCGCATCGCGGCTCATGCTATGCGTCGCCGCCGTCATCGAACGCATCGACTCTTGCATGGCGTGGATATTGCGCATCATCGGCTCCAGGGTGCCGACACGATCGTTGATCGATTCGACACTCACCGCGATGGTGCGGATATTCGCGGACAACTGACCCATGTTATCGGAAACCGCCTGCATGTTACTGGCCAGCAGGGTCATGTTCGAATCCACGCTGATCGCAAGATAGTGGACATCCTTGGCCAGGCTGAAGATCAGGTAAAAGCCATAGGCCGCCAGTACGATGAACGCGAACAACGACGGATAGACGATCAGCTCCCAGCGTCGCGCGCTGGTTTCGAAGGCCGCCGACAGACGGTCCATCGAATGGACCGTGTCGCGGCTCAGTTCCGGATTCGGTTTTCCAGGCGGCCCCTGGCCGCCGTGGGTGCTGTCCGTCATGAATATGTTCCCACCATCGACTGGATCCGATGGTATCACACCGGCCCGACATCGCCTGACATCGCCAACGCCTCAGAAATCGCCGGCGGCGCCCCGCTTCATGATCTGCTGAATGATGCCCTTGACCTTCAGCGCCTCGGCCTTCAACGCCGGCGGCAGCGGCCTGCCGCCATGAATCATCAGATCCATGTTCAGCGAATAGATCCAGAATTTGCCGGTCTTGTCCTCGAGCAGGGTGACACGACACGGCAGGTAGGCGGAATAGGCATCGCTGTAATCCATCATCTGCGCCGCGGTCAGTGAGTTACAGAACATGAAGATCTTGACGAAACGATAGGGATGTCCCGATTTGGCCTCCACATCCTTGGACAACGGCAACTCGCCGACGTTCGAGATATTCAGCTCGTTGGCGACCGTCTTCATCGCCAGCTCCGCGTCCTCGGCGCTGACCCCCTCTTCCAGCGGCACCTTCCATACA
>Ga0256832_1002338_pt1 | contig 12947 bp, 6 predicted proteins | sample 134614metaG_FD_190534 | JGI IMG/M metagenome (GOLD analysis project Ga0256832, IMG submission 190534) | Hydrothermal vent microbial communities from Lau Basin, Pacific Ocean - 134-614 | ecosystem: Environmental > Aquatic > Marine > Hydrothermal vents | place: Pacific Ocean: Lau Basin | collected... | reverse complement strand
TGATTGGAAGATATAAAACTGCGATTTAGGACTCAAAAGCACGACCAAAGGGAAGTGATTTTGAAGCCGGTGTTTGAAAAGGGAATCGGGAAAAAGGGTAGAAAGAAGGGAGTTATAAGGTTATAAGGTTTGGAGATTTGCTGGTCGCTTGCAAAGAGGTCAGAGACCTTTTGCCTGGAGGGTGGTGCAAGGGCAGGTTTTTGGAGGTGTTTTGGTATTTTGAATGTCGAATATCGATTAACCCCGTAGAATTTCATTCAACGGGTTAAACGAATACCGATTTTAAAAGTGGCGATGTGATAAAATATTATGATTATCAATTATTTAGAGTGCTATTTGATGAGTGGATTGTCGTCTGCTTTACAGACTGTGTGAAAATTGTTTTTCCAAATTTATCAGAGACATACTCATTAGCTGTCCTAGTTGATTTTCAATGATTTACCCTTTAGGGGTTGGGGCAAATAAATCAATGAAAATCATTTTGAGGGTGTTTTCACACAGGCTCTTTAGCTGACGGCTTAAGAAGAATAGAACAGAGGCCATAAAGCGCAACCACATAGTCATTTTGGCGGTATTTTTGTGGCAAAGCAAACAAAAATAGTGACAAAATGAGAACTTGAATAAACTATAATCGCCTACATGTAGGCTTCGATGATTAAAAATCAAGCATTTTGAATAAATTATAAAAATGAAAATTTTAATAACAGATAATGTTCATCCGCTATTGATTGAAAATCTGGAAAAATCCGGATACGATGTAGCATATTTGCCTCAAATAAAATGGAATGAAGTTTATAACATAATTGAAGATTTTTGTGCAATAGTCATCAATACGAAAACTGTGATGAATAAAAAAATGCTTGATAAAGCAAAAAAACTCAAATTGATCGTCAGGCTCGGTTCGGGTTTGGACATCATTGATCTGGAATACGCTCACAAAAAAAACATCATAGTGGAAAGAACTCCCGAAGGCAACAGAAATGCAGTTGCGGAACATGCTTTGGGGTTACTTTTGGCTATGTTGAACAATATAGTTCCAGGCAATGTTGAAGTCAGGAATTTTCAATGGAACAGAGAAAAAAACAGAGGAATTGAGATCGAAGGTAAAACGATAGGGATCATAGGTTTTGGAAATACAGGTACAAGTTTTGCCGAAAAATTGAAATGTTTTAATCTTAATATTTTGGTTTATGACAAATATAAGCAGCGTTTTCAGGAACAGTTTCGTTATGTCAGGGAAACGGGGATGAATCGTTTGTTTGAAGAATGTGATATTGTGAGTTTTCATATTCCCCTGACTGAGGAAACAAAATACCTTGTTGATAAAAGATTTATAAATAAATTCAGGAAAGATATTTATTTAATAAACACATCGAGAGGGAAGATAATAGATACAAAGGATTTGGTTAATGGACTTGAATCCGGAAAGGTCAAAGGAGCGGCATTGGATGTTTTGGAAAATGAAAAACCATGGACTTACAATGAAGAAGAAAAGCTCCTGTACAATAAATTGTTTTCTATGGAAAATGTTATTGTTACTCCGCATATTGCAGGATGGACGGTAGAATCCAGAGAAAAGATAGCAAAATATTCCTATGAAAAAATTATAAAAAATTGTACTTTATAAAGTATTGAAATATTAGTTTTTAAATAAAGTATATTTTATCTGTAAAATTATTTATGGTATTTTTTAAATAAAAATAGATGTCAATAGTAAAAATTTTTAGTAAACTATTGTGAATTAATATAAAAAAATTGATTAATATTGTGCACTTTTTAAAACAGTAAAAAGATAGTAACTACTCTGACAGAGCGTTTTTGAAATGAAAAATTGTTTTTTCAATCAAATATATACTACATGAGTATTTACAAAAATTAATAACTACTCAGACTGGTATTTTAGGATCTAAAATGAACCATTTCCGGGTAGTTACAACAATTACATTAATAATAAACTTGGTGATATGAAAAAAAGTTTTACACTAATTTTAGCTTTTTTATTTTTTGGAATCTTATCTGTCACAGCTCAAGCCAGTCTTGAGGGAAGTGTGATAGATAAAGATAAAGGAACTCCGCTTGATTTTGCATATGTCAAGCTATACAAGGATTCAACGTTGATTACCGGTACTCAAACGGATTTGGATGGTAACTTTTTGATTACTAATATTGATCCCGGTACTTATGATGTTGAAGCAAGTTTTGTTAGTTACACATCAGAGAGAAAAACCGGTGTGGTAATGAAAGCAGGAAAAGTTTTAAGATTAAAATTTGAATTATCAATTGAAGGTAAAGTTCTTAAAACAGTGGTTATTACAGAATATAAAGCACCGCTTATTGATATTGACAATACTACTACGGGAGGAACAGTTACTGCTGAGAAAATTCAAAACCTGCCGACAAAAGATGTTACGGCGATAGCTGCGACAACTGCCGGAGTTTCTACTATTGACGGAGGTTCTGTGTCTATCAGAGGAGGAAGGACCAATGCTACTGCATATTATGTAGATGGAATAAGGGTGATAGGTCTGGTTCCACAATCTGATATTGAACAAATGCAGGTTATCACAGGTGGTCTTGCAGCCAAATATGGTGATGCTACCGGTGGATTGATTTCTATTACAACCAAAGGTCCGTCACAAAGATTTTCAGGAGGTGCTGAATTGGAAACATCCCAGTATTTAGATCCATACGGATATAATCTTGCCAGTGGCTATTTATCAGGCCCTATTCTGAAGAAAAAAGGAAGAACAGTATTGGGTTTCAGACTTTCCGGTCAGTACAGATATTTAAAAGATGATAATCCTTCAGCTGTTGGATTATACAGGATGCCGGAATCCGTTATTTCAGAATTGGAACAAAAACCAATAGTGAAATATAAAAAGACGATAGTTCCTTCAGGATTATTTTTATCCAATGATGATATTGGAGGCAAAATTAATTCCGCTCCAAATGAAGATAATACTTCATTGGATTTAAATGGTAAATTGGATACGCGTTTTTCAAAGAATATCGATGTTTCTTTATCAGGAAGTTATCACAAGGGAAAAGACAGATTCACACCCAGTACTTCATGGGGATTGTTGAACTATACTAACAACCCATATTCCAATTCCTCAAGATACAGAGTTAATGTCAGATTGAGACATAAAATAGGAAAACAGGGTTATAATGTGAATAACAATGAATCTGAAAAAAAATCCGGAACTATGGTAAGAAATGCTTATTATACTATAAGAGCCGGATATGAAAAATATGAAGGGTCTACCAGTGACTACAGACATGGAGACAAATTTTCCAGATACGGATATTTCGGTAGTCAGGATATGACACTTCAACCTGCACCTAATATTGTCGATACAGCAACCTGGCATGGTCGCGGCGTTATTTGGATCAATGGTCAACCATGGGATTTTGTAGGGTATAATCAACAGTTTTCTCCTTTTAAAGCGAATGATGAAATAAATCCTGCATTGTCAAAGTATAATAATCAAAATGGTAGATTAGACAACAACTTTAATGTGATTTGGGATGACCTGTATTCAAATGTAGGACAGGTTTACAACAGATCCAGTAAAAGTGAAAGTGAAAGATATAGTATAAATATTTCGACGGGATTTGATTTTTTACCCAACGGAAGTAAAAAAGGGAGACATAGCATTGAATTGGGATTTGTAGGAGAAATGAGAATAAATAGATATTGGAATTTTGCTCCCAGAGGATTATGGGAATTAGCCAGAGAACAACAAAATGTCTGGATCGTAGGTCTTGATACAACTGATATAGTCGGAACTATTAATATACCTATCAATGGTGAAACGTATGAATTTTTAAAATACAATACAAAATTGAACAGAAATGAAGATTCCAGATTTTATAGAAAAGTGAGAGAATTTCTTGGGAAAAATGAACATGATTATGTTAATGTTGATGGTGAATTTGGACCTGATGATCTAAGACTTGACATGTTTTCGGGTAAAGAAGTTAATGATAAGGGGTTGTTGTATTATTATGGATATGATTATCTTGGGAATAAATTGAATACGGATGTTAAGTTCAAGGACTTTTTCTCAGGTCAGGGAAGACAAGATTTTTGGTCACCTGCATACAATCCTCTATATGGAGGTATATTTATTCAGGACAAATTCTCTTTCAAAGATATCATTATGAGAATCGGAGCCAGAGTAGATTATTTTGATGCAAATACCAAAGTATTGAAAGACCCTTATTCATTGTATGAAATTGAAACGGCCAAAGATTTTTATGCATCTCATCCGGAAAAAATCAGACCGGAATCTGTTGGTGATGATTATAAGGTTTATGTTGCGGAAGAAGGATCTGATAAAGTTATAGGTTACAGAAAAGGGGATCAGTGGTATCAGACTAACGGAACAGCTACTTCAGGTAGTTTGATATTTAAAGGAGGGCTTGTAACACCATATTATAAAGAAAGAACAGATAGTCTGAGAAATATTCAAAGTAAATATTACAATCCGGATATTTCTTTTGAAGATTATACTCCGCAGGTTAATTTTATGCCAAGGATAGCATTCTCATTTCCTATTTCTGATAATGCAGGTTTCTTTGCACACTATGATGTATTGGTACAAAGACCTTCAGCCGGAAATGTTATAATGACACCGATTCAATATTATTATTTTGAGTCTACAAGTAATGCAACTTATAATAATCCTAATCTGAAGCCTGAAAAGACTATTGATTATGAGGTTGGATTCCAGCAAAAATTAACTAATAATTCAGCATTAAAGATACAGGCATATTATCGTGAACAAAGGGATATGATCAGGATAAGACCTTATATTTTTGTTCCGGGTATTTCAAGATACAATAGTTATGGCAATCTGGATTACGGTACGGTCAAAGGATTTTCTTTTACCTATGATTTCAGAAGAAAAGGTAATCTTGAATTTCAGTTGGCATACACATTGCAATTTGCATTTGGAACAGGTTCTAATGCCAATTCAGCAGCCGGTTTGAGTAATAGAGGTATTATCAGGAACCTTTATCCTACCAATACCGATGAAAGACACAGACTTTCCTTAGTAGTTGATTACAGATATTTTTCAGGAAAACTTTATAACGGTCCTGAATTATTCGGTTTTAGAATTTTTGAAAATGCAGGAGTCAATATACAGACAAATGCGGTATCAGGAAGACCTTATACCAAAGCTTCACAACCGGTCGCTTTTGGTGGCTCAGGATATATAGGAGCTATCAATGGTGCCAGAAAACCCTGGTATTTTGAAGTTAGTCTAAAAGCTGATAAATCATTTAAAATAAAAAATAAACTAAGAGCAAATGTATATCTAAGAATCGAAAATCTGCTTAATACCAAAAATGTTCTTGGAGTTTACAGTTATACAGGAGACCCTGCTGATGATGGTTATCTTTTATCACAGTTCGGGCAAAACCGGATTAGTAAAATCGTTGATCAGGGAAAACCATTGGATAATTTTTATGATATGTATAGTTGGAGAATGCTTGCACCTGGTCATTATTCAAGGCCAAGGAGAATTTATTTGGGATTAATGTTCAATTTATAATTATTTATTGAACATTGAAAATAGACATTAATTATAGAATTTTTATAATCTAACTGATAAAAAATGAAAAATTTAATATTAACATTTATTGCGGTTTTTATATGGCAGGCAGGATTTGCACATATTTATGACCCCAAAAATAAAAAAGACAGAAAAAAAGAAGTTTCGACGCAGATTTCTCTCAGAGAAACCTGTGATCAGCCTACTGATAAATTTTACCAAAATATCAACAATGTTAGAGCTATTTTGACAACAGGAGGTGATACATGGACAGAAAATTCCAAAGGAAGATATATTGTTCCAAAGAAAGATAATTCTGAAGAAGAAGTTTCTTCTCTTTATTCGGGAGCTGTATGGATTGGCGGAATTGATCCTGCGGGTAATTTGAAAATAGCTGCATCTGATTATAGAGATAAATCTCATTATGATTTTTTTACGGGTCCTTTGGATGAAAATGGAACAACAGAAAAAGATATTTGTAGTCATTGGGATACACATTTTAAGGTGTTGGGAAATGAAATTGATAAACACATAATCGCTTATGAAAAAGCAATAAAAACAGGACAACAATTAAATTGTGATTCAATTCCGGACGGTGTAAAATACTGGCCTGCAAAAGGGAATCCTTATTTTTATGAAAAATACGGATTCAAATTACCTCCGAATCATGATTTGGCACCGTTTTTTGATCAAAATGAAGATACTCAATATGATCCTTGTGACGGTGATTATCCTATTATTCATATCGAAGCACCGGAAGGAAAAGGAGAATGTCCTCCCGGAGTATATGCTGATGAAATGTTTTTTTGGGTATATAACGATGATGGTGGAGGAAAGAGCCATACTAAATCACAAGGTGACAAAATACAAATGGAAGTTCAGGTAGAGGCATTTGCATGGTCAACTAATGACGAGGTAAATGATATGACATTTCAAAGATATAAATTGATCAATAAGGCTATCACGGATATTCGGGATTGTTATTTTGCCTGGTGGGTAGATCCCGACTTGGGATGTTACCTTGATGATTATATCGGATGTGTACCTCCTCCGGTCAATTTGATGTATGTATATAATATGGATGCTCTTGACGGATCAGACGGATGTTCCTGCGACAGAGGTGTTAATACTTACTGTGACAGGATTCCTATTATAGGTGTTGACTATTTTCGTGGACCGTTAGCACATTTCAATTATAAAATAGATTCAATATTCAGCGATGACAGTACCCATACATTTATCAGGTTGGATACTACATTGGTGCCGATCGCGGTAAACGAAACAGGAGATACTACTCTGGAACTGGGAATGACATCATTTATATATTTTAATGGTGATGGTGAAGCTCCTGAAGGAACCAAAGATCCTCAAACAGCACAAGAGTATTACAGATATTTAACAGGATATTGGAGAGATGGTACTAAAATCACTTATGGTGGTTCAGGATATAGTACGGAAAGTGATGATACGGTAAAATATGTTTTCCCTGACGCTCCGAATGATCCGAATGGATGGAGTATGGCTTCAGAAGGTTTGCCATTTGCTGACAGAAGAACTGTCCAGGCAACAGGCCCCTTTGTGTTGAAGCCTGGAGATGTTAATGAGCTTATTATCGGAGTACCCTGGGTGCCTAATCAGGTATACCCCAAACCACCTTTGGATGAGTTGTTGGTAGCTGATGAATTAGCACAGGCATTATTTGACAATTGTTTTGAATTACAGGACGGCCCAGATGCTCCTGATATTGATATTGTGGAATTGGATAAACAATTGGTTTTGATATTATCAAATGATTCTATCACTTCCAACAATCCGCATGAAAATTTCACTGAGATCGGGTTAAAAATTGATAAAAAGAATACTGATGATTTTTATTATAAATTTGAAGGATATCAGGTTTATCAATTGTACAATGGTGATATCTCAGCTCAGGAACTTGATGATTTTGATAAAGCAAGGCTTGTATTCCAGGCTGATATCAAAAACGGTACAAGTACATTATACAACTGGAGACAGATAGAAAATCCAAGTTTGCATGGCTCGGGGGAAAAGATTTTTATTCCGGAAAAGAAAGTTGCCGGTTTAAATAAGGGATTGAAACATGTAATTAATATTACGGAAGATCAATTTGCCCAGGAAAACAAAGATTTGATAAATCATAAGACATATTATTATATGGCAATTGCTTATGAAACAAATAACTGGAAAGAATTTGATCCTGCAAATGGAACGGGACAGAGAGAACCTTATTTCCCGGGCAGGAGAAATGTAAAAATCTATAAAGGAGTTCCACGACCTATTGCTTATGCAAAATTGAATATAGCTCCGGAAGAAGGACCTGAAATTACCAGAGTTGAAGGAATCGGTATAGCTGATAATTTTGTGGATATAACTGAGGATGCGGAAAATGAAATATTATCAAATAATGTTGTTGATAATTTGACTTATGCCGAAGGAAAAGGACCGTTTAAAGTAGAAGTTTTCAGTCCTTTTGAAGTCAAAGACAAACAATATAAACTGGAGTTGTTTGATGATAATATGGACGATGATATTTTGGATGAAACAGCATATTGGGTTTTGACTGATCTTGAGTCGGGTAAAACTTATAATTCAGATACAACGATTAATACTTACAATCAACAGGTTATTTTTGGAGAAGGATTTTCCGTTACTGTGGCACAGGCAGATGATGTGTTCTCTAATGTTGATGAAAATAATGGAATTATTGGTAGCAAAGTGGATTATAAGGATCCTGAAGGATTGGATTGGATTGTATTTATAGGAGATGATAGCGGTGTTACGCGTAGAAGAGTTGATGATGCCGGTGAAGTTAAAACATGGGATGTGACTAATTATGTAAAAACAGGGAAAGATGAAAGGGACGAAGATATTGATCCTAACAGAGCATTGAACAAATTAATGAAAGAAGCTCCTTTTGTACCGTTTATGTTAACTGAATTTGCTCCCAATACACAAGAATATTATGTTTCTCCTGCAGCGAGAAATTATATGCAAAAACTTAGAAACAGTTGTTTTATCGGCGGTAACTGTATGCAGGAAAATCTAAATAATGTTGATATTGTGTTAACTTCCGACAAAAGCAAATGGAGTAGATGCGTAGTTGTAGAAGAGTCTTATAGCTCATTGTATGATGTTTTAGTGGGAGAAATAGAAGGAATAACAGGACCTGAAGGTGGTGCGGAACAATTTCAATTGAGACAAGCGCCATCTGTGGGCAAAGACGATAATGACGAAGACGGGTTGCCGGATCCTGACGGAGACGGTGTTGGTATGGGATGGTTCCCCGGTTATGCAGTAGATGTAGAGACGGGTGAAAGATTGAATATATTCTTTGGCGAGGCTTCCGTTTATGGAGGAACAGAAGCTATTGATACATTGTTTAAAAGCGGAAAAGGTCCCGGTAGGGATATGATGTTTAATCCTTCCAATGATGCGTTTATTTCATATCCGGGAGAAGAAAGCAGTACTTTACAGGTACTTAGCTGGAATTTCGCCTTTGGAGGAATGCACATGGTTTATGTTACCAATACGAGATACAATGAATGTGCCGATTTGAGAACTGCTTTTGCTGAAGCAGATTATAAGAAAGCTAAGAAAGGACTTAAAACCATAACCTGGTCAACATTGATGATGTCTGCTTTTGATTCTACATCAGTATTGCTTCCTTATAGTGAAGGATTGGTACCAAATGATGTTAAAATAAAAATCAGAATCAATAATCCGTATCAGGTACCTGATGATGATTATGCATTTTTGAAAAAAGAAAGAAAGGGATATGGTACTTATCTGTTTGATTTCACAGGAAAAGCACCTGGTGATGTTGAAGAATTGTCAAAAGATAATCCTTTGGATGAAGTAAATGTTGTACCTAATCCATATTATGCATATTCTGAATATGAAACATCTCAATTCAATAAGCAGGTTAAAATAACGAATCTTCCGGGTAAATGTACTGTTACTATTTATTCAATAGATGGTAAATTTATCAGGGAATACAAAAGGGATGAAAGAGGTGTTGATTACAGGTCAATTGGAAGAAGTAATCCGGCGATATCCCATGGACAGTTATATCCAGATCTTGTTTGGGATCTTAAAAACCATAAAGGTATTCCTGTTGCCAGTGGTGTTTACTTAATTCATATTGCTTCGGATGATCTTAAAGCAGAAAGAACTATAAAATGGTTTGGAGTAAATAGAGAATTTGATCCGACTGGATTATAATTTATGAAGCTTAAAAAATCAATTATTTTAAAAGAGAAAATTTTATAAAATGAAAAATATTAAAATATATCTTATACTTTTAGCCTTGATCGGGAGTACTTTTTCTTATGCAGGTAATCCTGACAGACAAGGAGAAGCAGGTGCCAATGAATTGTTGTTCAATCCGTGGGCAAGTAGTGCGGCATTACATGGTTTAAATACTTCTTCCATTCTTGGAGTTGCTGCAATGCGTTTGAATGTAGCAGGAATATCAAGGGGATATGATAAAGCAATGGTTGCATTGAGCAATACAAGATTATATGAAGGTTCTGATCTTCAATTCAATTCATTGGGAATAACAGTAAGAATGGGAGAATCCGGAGCATTGGGAGTTTCTCTTGCAGCACTGGACTTCGGCGATATTCCTATAACTACTGAAAATGCACCTGAAGGTACAGGGGGAACATATTCTCCGTCATTTTATCATATTGGAGTTGGTTATTCATATACTTATGAAAAAAAGATCTCCGTTGGAGCATTGTTGAGATTAATAGGTGAATCTACAAATGATATTTCAGCATTTGGTGCTGCTATCGATGCAGGAGTACAATATGTAGCGGGTGACAGGGATAATTTTAAACTTGGAATCGCACTGAGAAATATTGGAACCCCGATGAAATTTGGAGGTTCTGCATTAAACGTCAGAGGAAAAAATCCTGAAGGAAGAAATAGTTATGAATTGACTTTTCAACATCGTGCTGCACCATTTGAATTACCTTCTTTATTAAATATGGGTATTTCATATGATTATTATTTTTCCAATAATATGTTTCTAAGAGGAATGACCAGTTATACTTCCAATGCTTTTTCACTTGATCAGGTCGGAGCAGGACTGGAATTCAATTTTAGAGATATTTTGATACTGAGAGGTTCGTATATGTATGAATTGGGACAAGCTTCCATTGAAGAAACCAATATTTATTCAGGAGTAGCAGGAGGATTTAGTGTGAATGTTCCATTGTCCAAAAAGAATAAAAACAAACTTGCTTTGGATTATGCTTACAGGGCAACTTATAGATTCAGAGGCTCACATAATTTCAGTGTAAGAATAATAATATAGTTTAGATTTACGTTTTACGGTATAATTTTTGATTTAACGTTTTTAAGGTTAGCACCTTGGAAACGTTAAATTTTTTTATCTACTACAATAAAAACTTTGAACCAATTTTAACAGTTAAACGTTTTTAAATATAAAAATTAGATGTATGGCAGGAATAAATTACATGACCAAAGAAGGATATGATAAATTAGTTAAACAGCTTGATCATTTAAAGATAACTGAAAGACAAAGAATTGCCAAGGCGATTGCAGAAGCAAGAGAAAAAGGAGACTTGTCGGAAAATGCCGAATATCATGCCGCAAAAGATGAGCAGGGAATGCTTGAAATGAAGATAAATAAGCTTGATAAACGATTGGCAAACGCCCGAATTTTGGATGAAAGCACTGTTGATACTTCCAAGGCTTCCATTTTAACTCAGGTAACTATTAAAAATACAAAAAATAATTTTAAAGTAACATATAAACTTGTTTCAGAATCCGAAGCAAATATTAAAGAGAAAAAAATATCGGTGGATTCGCCAATGGGAAAAGGATTATTGGGTAAAAAAGTCGGAGAAATAGCAGAAATACTAACTCCCGGAGGAACGATGCAGTTTGAAGTATTGGAGATAGGTATTTAAATGGATTGCCTATGCCAAGGCTCCGGCAATTAAAAATAATGGAATACTGGTATGATGGAATAGTAGGATATTGTTTTTTTGTTCGTTGTTCTGTAATCGTTGTTTTTTAAGCGGGAATTAATCCCCCGCTGGCGGGGGAAAAAGGGGGTGGACTGGTTGAATATTGTTTAATTGTTCTGTGTTCGTTGCTTTTGAAAAGGGATCACCTACGTTGAAACTTCGTCGATTAAAAAGATTGGAATGTTAAATTTATTTGACATAAAAAAATGAAATGCACTTTATACTTTTGACTTATTATTTGTAACTACTCAGGTAGAATCATTTTGATTGAAAAAAACACTTTTTTCACCATATTTCAGCTATTTTTTTTGACGTAGCTCCACTCCCGCCTTTTTGCGGGACAAGTTATGCCTTCAAAAAATAAGCTTCATCTGGCAAAAAAATTGAATTTTTTCATTTCAAAAGCATCTACCTGAGTAGATACTATTATTTTATATTTTAAAATCAATAATCATGGCTTCAATATTTACTAAAATCATCAATGGAGAGATCCCCTCCTACAAGGTGGCGGAAAATGATAAATTTTATGCTTTTCTCGATATTTTTCCTTTGAAAAAAGGGCACACTCTGGTAGTTCCTAAAAAAGAAACAGATTATATTTTTGATCTTGACGATGATTTGTTAAAAGATTATATCGCATTTGCAAAAAAAGTTGCAAAAGCTATTGAAAAAGCAATTCCCTGTAAGCGTATTGGAATGTCTGTGATCGGTCTTGAAGTACCTCACGCTCATATCCATCTTATCCCTCTTGATGATATAGGTGATATGAATTTTTCCAATAAAAAGTTACAGTTCACTGAAGAGGAATTTAAGAATATTGCTGAAGGTATTGCAGCAAATATGGAAACTTCTTAAATTCAACAAATAATTTAGTACTTTATAAATTTGCCGGAAATACTTTTATCTGATTTTCTTATTTGGAGAATATACATTCCGGATTTTAAACCGGATACATTTATTTCAGGGGTAAATAATTTATTTTGCATAATCAGTTTTCCACTTATGTTATAAATAAAAAAATAACTTTTTCCGTTAATCTCTGTATTCTTCAAATGAATAATATCTTTTACCGGATTAGGAACTAATTTTAGATAATTAAATTGAAAATTTGTTGTATTATTTGGCCTATAAGAATATAAAGTTGTTTTGTATAACTGTCTTCCTGTGGTTTTTTCAATAGCTAGAAAATATAAATCACCATTTTTATTTATAATTTCAGGATGTTTGTAATCTCCTTTAATACCTTCAAGAAGATGAAAATCTAAATTTTCGTCCATTAATGCAATAATGTCTCCTGTATAAAGCATTCCTTCATTTCCAAAATTTTCAAATTTTGCATAATTTCCTTTTCCGGCATTTTGAAATT
>Ga0256832_1002337_pt1 | contig 12950 bp, 16 predicted proteins | sample 134614metaG_FD_190534 | JGI IMG/M metagenome (GOLD analysis project Ga0256832, IMG submission 190534) | Hydrothermal vent microbial communities from Lau Basin, Pacific Ocean - 134-614 | ecosystem: Environmental > Aquatic > Marine > Hydrothermal vents | place: Pacific Ocean: Lau Basin | collected... | reverse complement strand
GGATCTTTGCCATGGTCTACCTCCCTTTACTTCTCGACGACCGCGAGCAGGTCGCGCTCGGACAGGATGATGTACTCGTTGCCGTCGATCTCGATCTCGGTGCCGCCGTACTTGGCGAAGACGACGATGTCGCCCTCCTTGACCTCGAGGGGGACGCGTTCGCCGTTATCGAGCAGCTTGCCGCTGCCGACGGCGATCACCTTGCCCCGCTGGGGCTTCTCCTTGGCGGTGTCGGGCAGCACGATCCCGCCCTTGGTGGTCACTTCTTCCTCGATGGGTTCAACCACGACCCGGTCTGCTAGGGGTTTGATCATTACCTTGACCTCCGATGCCATGATTGCCTCCCTTCGCCCCTTTGACACTTAGGGGTCCAGAGTGTCAATCCACCGCACATTATGGGGGGCGCGGCGGGGGCTGTCAACCCCGCACACGCGCCCCCTTACAAGCAAGTTGAGCGGGTGTATGTCAAGCCCGCCGCTGCTGGCGCAGCCCCTCGTAGAGCAGCAGCGCCGCGCTTACCGAGGCGTTCAGGCTGTCGACCGTGCCTTCCATGGGGATGCGCACGGCGAGGTCCGCGGCCTCGAGCCAGTCGGGGGGCAGCCCCCGGTCCTCGGCCCCCACCGCGAAGGCCGTGGGGCCCGAAAGATCGGCCTCCCAGTAGACCCGCTCCGCCGCAGGCGTGGCGGCGACGAGCCGCAGGCCGCGCTCTTGCAGCCAGGCGCGCGCGGCCGCGTGGTCCACCACCGCCAGCGGCAGCGCGAAGACCGCCCCGGTGCTGGCCCGGATCACGTTGGGGTTCTCCGGATCCACCGCGTCCCCCACGACGAGCACCGCGTCCGCGCCGCTGGCGTCGGCGCTGCGCAGCATCGCCCCCAGGTTGCCGGGTTTTTCGATCTCCACCGCCACCAGCACCCTCCGCGGGTCCGGCGGCAGGTCGGCCAGCCGGCGGGCGGGACGCTCGAAGACGCCGATCAGCGCCGGCGGGTTCTCGCGGTAGCTGACGCGCCGCATCGCCGATTCCGAGAGCTCGTAGACCGGCGCCCCGGCGAGCCGCGCCGCTTCCTCCGCGCCCGCCCGCTCGGGCCAGACGAGCCAGGCGCACGGCCGGATCCCCGCCGCCAGCGCCCGTGCCGCCTCGCGCGCGCCCTCCACCAGGAAGCGGTCCTGCTCGAGCCGGCCCCGCCGGGTCTTGAGCTCCGCCCAGGCTTTGATCTTCGGGTTACGCGCGCTCGTGATCCGCACGGGTTCATTGTATGCTCCGCTGTGGCGTACGCCCCGGCCGCTGCGGGTATGCTGGGGAAAACGCAAAGGAGCGCCTATGCCGCCTGCCAAACGTTTGCGCGTACTGGGGATGATCCTCGCCGGAGGCCAGGGGAGCCGGCTCTACCCGCTGACCGCCAAGCGCTCGAAGCCCGCGGTGCCCTTCGGGGCCAAGTACCGGATCATCGACTTCGTGCTCAACAACTTCATGAACTCGGGCATCTACTCGGTCTACGTGCTCATCCAGTACAAGGCGCAGTCGCTGACCGAGCACATCCAGCGCTACTGGCGCTTCGGCGCGTTTCTGGACGACCACTTCATCATCCTCGTGCCCGCGCAGATGTACCGCTACGAGGAGCTGGGGCCCGTCTGGTACCGCGGCACCGCCGACGCCATCTACCAGAACCTGCACCTCATCGACAACAACGACCCCGAAGTGGTGGCCGTCTTCGGCGGCGACCACATCTACAAGATGAACATCCGCCACATGGTCGACTTTCACCAGGACGTGGCCGCCGACGTGACGATCGCCGCCTACACCGTGCCCATCGAGGAGGCGAGCCGTTTCGGGGTCATCCAGGTGGACGAGCAGTGGCGCATCGTGGACTTTCAGGAGAAGCCGGAACACCCGAAGCCCATCCCCGGCCGCCCCGGCGAGGCGCTGGTCTCGATGGGCAACTACCTGTTCGACAAGGAGCCGCTGGTCGAGCTGCTCGAGCGGGACGGTGTGGACCCCGAGTCGTCCCACGACTTCGGCAAGGACGTGCTGCCCGCGGCGCTGGCGGGGGGGCTGCGGCTGTTCGCCTACGACTTCCAGAGCAACCCCATCCCCGGCGCCGAAGGCGCCAACACCTACTGGCGCGACGTGGGCACCCTCGACTCCTACTTCGAGGCCAACATGGACCTGGTCGCGGTGCTGCCGCAGTTCGACCTCTTCAACCCCGAGTGGCCCCTGCGTACGGCCAACCTCTTCAGCCCCCCGGCCAAGTTCGTGCACGAGACCGGCGAGCGGGTGGGGCAGGCCTTCAACAGCCTGCTCGCCGGGGGCGTGATCGTGAGCGGGGGGACGGTGCGCGAGTCCGTGCTCTTCCGCCGGGTGCGCGTCAACTCGTACAGCCTGGTGGAGAACGCGGTCCTCTTCGACGACGTCGAGGTGGGGCGGCACGCCAAGATCAAGAACGCGGTGATCGACAAGAACGTACGGGTACCCGAGGGCGTCGAGATCGGGTACGATTTGGAAACCGACCGCGACCGCGGCTTTACCGTGACCCCCGGCGGTGTGGTGGTGGTGCCCAAGGGGTACCGGTTCGACCTATGAAGAAGAAAGACTTCGGACACGCGTTTCTGGCCTACACCCGGCTGAGCCCCGGGCAGGCGCTGCCGGGGAACGGGCAGCGGGTGCCCACGGCCAAGGTGTACGCCAGCCCGCTCGAGACCGTGGACCTGCCGGAGGCGCGCAAGAGCGGGGGGCCCCAGACCTGGCGGCTGATGGCGCAGCTGCGGGCGCAGACGCCGGAGCTGGAGCTGACGCTCACCCCCGGCGACCTGGCGCAGATGCTGCTGCCGCTGTCGGACCGCGACGGGCGGCGGGGCTACCTCTCGAGCGCCGGGGCCTACCCGGTCGAGGCCTACCTGGTGGTGCGGCGGGTACAGGACACCTTCCCGGGCGTCTACCACTACGCGGTCAAGGCCCACCAGCTCGAGCAGATCGCTCCCTGCCCCGACTGGGCGGTCTGGGAGGCGGCGCTCGCCGACGCCGAGGGCGCCGGGCTCGCCGGCGTCTACCTGGTCCTCACCGCGGTGCCGGCGCGCAGCGTGGCGCGGCTGGGACCGCGCGGCTACCGGCAGGCCTTGCTGGAGGCGGGCAAGGCTGCGCACGCCACCTTCACCGCGGCGGTGGCGCTGGGCCTCGCGGCCCGCGAGGCGGAGTGGTTCTACGACGAAAGCGTGGCCCAGGTGCTGGGGCTGCCCGAGGGCGAGTACCCGGTCGCGGTGGTCATCGTCGGACGCTGATGGAGGTCGCGGGCGTCTTCGTCTACGGCAGCCTGCTGCCGGGCGAGCGCTACCACGCGGTCGCCCGCCGCGCGGGTCTGCTGCGCCGCACCCCCGCCCGGCTCGAGGGGCACCGGCTCTACGCGCTGCCCGCCGGCTATCCGGCGGCGGTGCCGGGGGCGGGCGCGGTGGAAGGGGAGCTGTTCGAGTTTCGCGACCTCGAGGCGGCGCTGCGCGTCCTCGACCGCTTCGAGGCCGCGGACGGGCTCTACCGCCGGGTGGTGGTGCGCGTAAAAACGCCCGCCGGCGTACGGCGGGCGTGGGCCTACCTGGCGGAGGCCGCGGCGGTGGCGCGCCGCGGCGGGGTGCCGTGGCCTAGCGGGCGCTGGCGGGGACGGCGCGCCTGAACGCGCGCGGGCGGCGGAGGAAGCGGGTCCAGCGGGAGCGCGGGTGGTAGGTGCGGCGGTAGGCCTCGAGCGCCTTCAGCCAGAGGGTGAGGCGGGCCGCCTGGGGGTGGCCGGCGGCCCGCAGCCGCGCGAGGGCCGCTTTGATCTCGCGCTCGAGCCGGTCGAGGCCGGCGCGCCCCTCGCGGTTGTCCACCTCGATGAGCAGGTTCAGCATGGCGGCGGGCAGGGCCTGGGGCGGGGTGCGGAAGAGGCGCTGGATTCTTTTCATCGTGAACAACCTCCCTGTGATTATGACTGTACCATAATGATATGGTAGGCTGCAAGTATGGCGAGTGAATTACGTCTTGACCGTATCGCTGGCGCGCGGTACCCTAACGCTAAGGAGGTGCCATGAAGCTGGCCGAGCGGTTTCGTGAGTTGCGCAAGGAGCGGGGCTGGCGGCTGAAGGACGTGGCCGAGGCCACGGGCCTCTCGATCCCCTACCTCTCCGACCTGGAGCGCGACCGCACCAACCCCAGCCTGGAGACGCTGCGCACCCTCGCCGAGGCCTACGGGATGAGCGTGCACGACCTGATGGCCCCCGTCGACTTCTACGGCGAGCGCACGCCCGCCTCGCTGCCCCGGGGGCTGGCCGAGCTGCTCGAGGACCCGGTGCTGGGCGCGGAGATCACCCCCGACTGGGTGGAGACCCTCTCGCGCATCGAGCTGCGCGGCAGGCGGCCCGAGAACAAGCGCGACTGGTACGAGATCTACCTGCACCTGAGGCGCGTGCTCGAGGGCTAGACGGTGACGGCGGCGGAGACGCGGCGGCTGCGCGCGGCGCTGGAGGCGCGGGTGCTCGAGCGGGCGGCGGCCTTTCGTGAGCGGCACGCGCCGCTCACCCCCGACCGCATGGCCGCGGGCATCGGGTTCCGCTGGCGGGTCGCGGCGATCGCCGGGCGCGACGGCCTGCTCGACGCCGCGAGCGGCACGATCCTCGTCGCCGAGGGGCAGAGCCCCCGGCGCCAGCGGTTCACCCTGGCCCACGAGGTGATGCACCGGCTCATCGAAGAGGACGGCGAGCTGCTCTCCGACCTGCACGAGGCCTACGAGGGGGCGGCGCTGGAGCGGGCGCTGGAGCGGCTTTGCAACCTGGGGGCGGCGGAGATGCTGCTGCCGCGCGCCGAGGTGGCGCGGGCGCTGGCGGCCTCCGGCCCCAACCCCCGGCTCTTGTGGGAGCTGGCGGACCGCTTCGGCGTCAGCGAGCCGGCGGCCGCGGTGGCCGTGGTGGGGGCGCTGGGTCCGGGGTCGCTGGCGGCGGTCTTCGGCGGGCGTCCGCCCGCCGTCTACTTCGCCTTCGGCGCGGGCGCGCCCGCGCGGGGCACGGTGCTGCCGGAGGACCACCCGCTCGCCGCGGTGCTGACCACCGGGCTGCCCCAGCGGGGGGCGCTCGAGCTGCCCGGCGGGGCGCGGGCCGAACGGGCCTGGGCGCGGCCCTGGCGCGGCCGCGTCTACCTGCTGGCCACCGGGGTGGAGGCCGCGGGTGGCTGAGGCGCCGCGGCTGGTCGACGGCCTCAAGCCCCGGCCCGCGGAGGAGGTGCTGAACCGGCTCGTCTTCCGCCCGCTGGGGCACGGGGTGGTGCGGCTGCTCTGGCGCACGCCGCTGCGCCCCGAGCTGCTGGTGCTGGCCCACGGCCTGCTGGGGCTCTTGGCCGCGGGGATGGTCGCCTATGGGCGCGACCTCAGCGCCGCCCTGCTTTTGCAGCTCGTCACCGTGCTCGACAACGCCGACGGGCAGCTGGCGCGGGCGCGGCGGCAGGTCAGCCTGCTGGGCCGCTACCTCGACAGCGAGGTGGACCTGCTCGTGCACGCGGCCCTCTTCGTCGCGCTCTACCTGCGCACCGGGGACGCGTTCGGGGCGATCTTCGGCTTCGCGGCGCTGACGCTGGTGCTCTCGCTCGACTACAACCTCGCGGCGCTCGCCGCCGGCGAGGCCGGGCCGGACGCGGCGCCGCGTCCGGGACTGGAAGCGGTTCTGGCGCGCGTCTACGCCGCGGTCTTCGGCTGGCAGGACCGGGCGATCCGCGCCGCCGAGCGCGCCCTTCAGCGGCGGCTGGGGGCGGGCGACGCGGCCTGGTGGCCGCGGCCCTTTCTGGCCTTCTTCGCCAACCTGGGCCGGACGACCCAGTTCGTGATCCTGGGGTTGCTGCTGGCGCTGGGGCGGCCCGGGGCCTACCTGGGGTTTCTGCAGCTCACGGTCTTGGCGCTGCTCCTGGTCTATGCTGTTCGCATATGGCACGCTATCCGATCCCCACGGTAGGCGCGCTGGTGCGCGGTCCGAGCGGGCGCGTGCTGCTGGTGCGCACCACCAAGTGGAAGGGGCTTTGGGGCGTCCCCGGGGGCAAGGTGGACTGGGGCGAGCGGCTCGAGGACGCGCTCTTGCGCGAGTTTCGCGAGGAGGTGGGGCTCGCGCTCGAGGGGGTGGAGTGGGCGCTCTTCCAGGAGGCCATCTTTCCGCCCGACTTCTACAAGCCCATGCACTTCCTGCTCTTCAACTACTTCGCCGAGAGCCCGACCGAGACGGTCACCCCCAACGAGGAGATCGCCGAGTGGGCCTGGGTGCCGCCCCGGGCGGCGCTCGACTACCCCCTCAACCGCTACACCACGCCCCTGGTCGCGCGTTACCTGGAGGTGAAGGGTGGCTAGGGCGGCGCTGGTGACGGGCGCGGCGCGGGGCATCGGCCGCGCGGTGGCGCTGGGCCTGGCCGCGCGCGGCTTCGACGTGGCCGTCCACTACCGCTCGAGCCGCGAGGACGCGCGCGAAACCGCGCGCAGGGTTCGGCGGCTGGGGCGGCGGTCGCTGCTGGTGCGGGGCGACCTCACCGACCCCGGGGCGGCGCGGGCGGTGGTGGAGCGCGCGGCCCGCGGTCTGGGCGGACTCGCCGTCCTGGTCAACAACGTGGGCGACTACCTCTACAAGCCGGTCGAGGAGGTGAGCCCCGCCGAGTGGCGCGCGGTCCTCGACTCGAACCTGAACACCGCCTTCTACGTCACCCAGGCGGCGCTGCCCCACCTGCGCGCGGGCGGCTGGGGGCGCGTCGTCTTCCTCGGCTACGCGGGGGCGGGCCAGACCGTGGCCAAGCCCCACATCACCCCTTACTTCGTGGCCAAGACCGGCGTCGTCCTTTACGCCAAGGCGCTGGCGGCGCGGCTGGCACCCCACGGGGTGACCGTCAACGTGGTGGCCCCGGGGGTGGCCGAGAACTCGGTGACCCAGCCGTTGCGGGAGATTCCCATGGGTCGCGTGGCCTACCTGGAGGAGCTGGTGGACGCGGTAGGGTATTTCGTCAGCGAGTCGGCCGACTACGTGACCGGCCAGGTGCTCGAGGTCGCGGGCGGCTGGAACCTGTGAGGAGCGGTATGAAGAAACGCATCGAACTGGAAGACACGGGCATGACCTTCGAGACGGCCTACGACCTCGAGGCGATGGGCCGGCTGGCGCGCAGCTGGCTCGAGCAGATCGGCGAGGATCCCGACCGCGAGGGGCTGGTGGACACCCCGGGCCGGGTGGCCCGTGCCTGGGCCTTTCTTACCCGCGGCTACCAGCAGAGCCTCGAGGAGGTCATCAACGGCGCGGTCTTCGAGGCCGAGGGTTCGGAGATGGTGGTGGTGAAGGGGATCGAGTTCTACTCGATGTGCGAGCACCACCTGCTGCCCTTCTTCGGCCAGGTGCACATCGGCTACATCCCGGGCGGCAAGATCCTGGGGCTTTCCAAGTTCGCGCGGCTGGTGGACATGTACGCCCGGCGCCTGCAGCTGCAGGAGCGGCTGGCCACCCAGATCGCGGGGGCGCTCATGCAGGTGCTCGAGCCCCGCGGCGTGGGGGTCGTCGTCGAGGGGGCGCACCTGTGCATGATGATGCGCGGCGTGGAGAAGCAGCACTCCACCACCGTCACCTCGGCGATGCGCGGCGTCTTCCAGGAAGACCTCAAGACCCGCGAAGAGTTCCTGGCGCTGTTGCGCTCGCAGCCCTAGCGGCCGCGGCGCCGGGCCCGAGCCGCGCCCTCAGGGCGCGGGGGGCGTCGGCAGCTCGCAGCCGGGCACCGCGGTGCTGGTCCCCGCGCCCGATGCGATCGTGACCGTGAACTCGGCGTCGCCCACGCCCTCGACGTGCAGCCGCACCGTGCCGCTCTGGGCGCCTGCCGGCACCATGAAGAACAGCGTGGCGGGGTCCTGGGCCTGGGTCAGCTCCACGCGTTCGGGCGCGAGCCCCGGTTCGGGCGGGAAGAGGAGGTAGTTGGGACCGTCGTCCCAGTCCGCCTGGGTGCCGAAGTTGTTCCCGGTCAGCGCCATCCAGTCGCCGGCGCGCACCGGGCAGCCGGCCGTCACGTCGGGGACGGCCGAGAGCACCTTGAGCGCTCCGGTGGTGCGGATGCCGCCCGTCTGGGTGGAGCAGGCCGCCAGCACCAGCAGGGTGAAGAGCCCCAGCAGGGTCCATAGTCCTTTTTTCATGGCCGTTCCTCCTTACCTTTCTCCCGTACTTGCGGGAAGCACCGTGATTCGACTTTGCGAGAGCGTCTCGCCGTCCGCCACGACGTAGGCCGCGAAGGCGCCCGCCCGCTCGGGCGTCCACTCGGCGAACCAGCGGTAGCCGTCCTCGCTGGTGAACTCCACGCCGTCCCCTTCGCCGATCACCAGCCGCACCGAGGCCGCCCGGAAGAGGAGCGTCAGCTCGAGCCGCCGCGGCTGCCCCACCTGGAACTTCAGCGGGTCGAGCTCGTAGAGCGGCCGCCTGACGACCGTCGCCACGGCCACCGTGTCCACCACCTCCGCCGCCCGGGCCGCCCGCACCTTGAGCATCAGCGGCCCGGTGGGGGTGGACGGGGGCATGCGCACGCGCACGGTGTAGGTGCCGTTCTCCCGTCGTTCCATCGGGTAGCTGACGCCGTCGAGTTCCAGCCAGACCTGGTCGGGGTCGCCCTGGGCGAGGGCGCGCACCTCGAACTCGGCCCCCGCGGCGACGATGGGGGAGGGCAGGGTGGCGAAGACCGTCAGCTTTCCGGGGTCGTAGGTGGTGCGCACCTGCTTGGGTGGCGGCGCCGCGCCGAGGCGCAGCACCCGGTCGCTCTTCCCGGGCTGCAGCTCGACGCGGGTCGGGGGCGCGGTGGCCTGGAAACGCGGGGGCAGCAGGTCGGGGTCGGGCTCCACCTGGTAGACGCCGGGAAGGAGTCCGGTGGCCAGGGCGCGCCCGCGCTCGTCGGTGCGGAAGCTGCGGGTGGAGGGCCCCACCAGGCGGACGCCGCCGTAGGGGATGCCCCGTTCGCCTTCGTCCTGGACGCCGTTGCGGTTGGCGTCGTGGAAGAGCACCAGGAGGACCTGGGTCGTCGGGGCGAGCGGCAGGTCGAGGCGGTAGCGCCGCCCCTCTTCGACGCGCAGCTCGGTGGGCCGGTAGAGGTCCAGGGTCGCGGGCAGACCTTCCAGCTGCGGCGTGTGCACGCCGGGACGGGCCTCCAGCGCGTAGCGGCCGCTTTCGTCGGTCTCGGCGCTGGCCCCGCCGAGGTGCACGGTCAGTCCGGGTACCGGCGGCTCGCCCTCGTCTTGCAGGCCGTTGAGGTTGCGGTCGATGAAGGCGACGCCGCGCACGAGCCCCACCTTGCGCCCGCCGAAGGCGTTCACCACCGGCTCGGGCGTCGGGAACTGCCAGGCGAAGTTGTAACCCAGCTGCACGCTGAAGCGGTGCGTTAACGATTCCACGCCCCGCCCGAGCCCGTCGGGGTCGCGGACGGCGTAGCCGACGAGGAGGCCGACGGGGCTGCCCATCAGGCTCTTCTGGGCCAGGTAGAAGCTCAGGCGGTCGTCCTCGCCGTGTTCGTAGTCGACCTCGCTGGCGAAGCCGCCCCCCCAGTACTGCTGCCAGCCGAACCCGACGGTCTCGCTGTAGGCGTCCGCGAGCTTCACCGCGTACTTCGCCCGCAGCACCGTGAGCGGCCAGGGCCGCCAGCGGACGCCCAGCTGGGCGCCGTAGCCGCGCGGCCCCACCAGGGTGTAGGTGCCGCTGCCGCTCAGCCCGAAGTTGCCGTAGCCCAGCCGGGCGCTGAGGGTGGCGGTCTGGCGCGTGGTCCCGTCCGCGGGGACGTAGCGCAGCTTGTAGCCCACGCTGAAGCTCGAGCGCACCCCGGCCAGGTTCGGGGGGCGGACGGCGAGGGAGGGGTTGAGGCTGAACTCGAAGGGCTGCCGCGCCGCCTGCTCGAGCGTCGTGGTGACGCGCAGCGAGGTGCGCGGGAGCGGCGTCGCGAAGACCGAACTGCTGGCCTTCCAGCCCAGACCCTCGGGGCGCTGCTGCAGGTGGGCGGTCCCGCGCACCCCCAGCGGGTAGACGCTGCGGGTGCCCCCGGTGAGGGTCAGGGTGTAGAGGCCCAGCTGGGGGCTGGCCGAAAGCGACTGGAGCACGCTGAAGCGCGTCCCCTGCCAGAGCAGGCCCTGGCGGGCGGTGCCGATCAGGGTGTAGCCGCCCGCGAGGATCCCGTTCAGCCGCCCTCCCAGCCGCAGGCTCAGCGACCGGTTGAGGACGCGGCTGTAGTCGACGCTGAAGCGGTCCTGGCGCGAACCCTGCGCGGCCGCGACGCTGGCGTTGAGCTGCAGTTTCAGCGACCTGCGGGTGCTGACCGCGCTGACGGAGAAGCCGCCCGCGTCCAGGTCGTAGCGGCCGTTCAGCCCCACGCCGTAGCGCCAGCCCTCGGTCTTGAACCCCGTGCGCAGCCCCATTCCGGCGGTCGTCGCCGAAAACGCGGCGTCCCAGCGCGACCCCTTGAGCCCCAGCGCCAGGCCGGAGGGGGCTTCGGGCCACCAGCGGGGGCTCCGCCCCCCGAAGGCCGAGGTGCTGAGCGAGGTCTCCACGAAGTCGGAAAGCCGGCCGCTGAGGCTGGGTCTGACGCTGTAGCGGAAGACCGGCGGGGCGAACCGTCCCGCTTCGAGGGTGGTGCCCACGCCCACGCTGCCCGAGAGGCCGACGCGCAGCGTGGGGTCGGGGCCGCCCGCGCCGAGCGCGTAGGGGTCCAGCCAGCGGGTGGTCACCCGCACCTTGCGCTCCAGGCCGCCGAAGCCGGAGCGGGCGCGCACCCAGGTGATCATCGTGTAACCCGGCGACACCCGGCGGCCGTCGCCGATCTGCAGCGTGAGGACGGCCGTGCCCTCCTCGCCGGGGTCGAGCTCCAGGACGGTGGGCCGCAGGTAGGCCTCGCCGGTGTTGGCCTCGGCCTCGAGGGTGATCCGGTCGCGCAGGTTGCCGCGGTTGATCACGGTGATGCGGTAGGCGACGGGCTCGCCCATGCGGGCTTCCTGCTTGTCCTCGGGGTAGAGGATGAAGTCGGCTTTCGGAAGCACGGTGACGTCGGTGGAGGCTTCGGCGAGCAGGCGCTCCCCGTCCCAGATCCGCAGCGTCACCGGGTGCACGGATCCGGCCGGGGTGAGTTCGGGTACGCGCAGCGTCACCGCCACCAGCGTCCTTTCGCCCAGGCGCAACCTGTTGGGCAGCGGGAGGGCCGGCCAGCCTTCGGGCGCCACCACTTCCGGCCGCACCTCGCCTTCCCCCGACAGGGTGAAGAGCAGGGTGGCGTACGCTCCGGGCCCGACCTGGGTGCCTGGGGCGGGCTGAATCTCGACGCCGCTGGCCCAGGCCGCCCCCAGCAGCAACAGGCAGGCGGCCCAATACCTCATGGTTAGGGTTCCCGGATGGCGCTGACCACCACGTTGACGGCGTAGTTGCCGGGCGGTTCGTTGCCCTTCAGCTCGAGGGCGAACTCGAGCCGGATCTCCTTCCAGCCTTCGGTCGCGCCCACGTCGGTATAGAAGACCTGGGGTGCGCTGCTGCCGCGCAGCCAGGGGCCGTCGTTGACGCGGAAGAGGATCTGGTCCGAGGGGAGGATCCGGTTGCCGCTCTCGTCGAGCAGGTCGGGAATCTCGAGCAGCAGGCTCCAGACCCCGGGCTGGTTGACGAAGACCTGGACGGGCAGCACCCCGTCCTCGGGAGCGGTGGCCGCGTAACGCGCCGGGAAGCTGGGCGGCGGGTAGTTCTGCAGGTTCAGCTCGAAGCCGATCGTGGTCGTGGGCGTGCGTACCGAGATCACCTCGGGGATCACCGCCTGCACGAACCAGGTGGCCTGCGCGTAGCCGATCGGCGTCAGCAGGACGAGCAGGACCAGGATGTTTCGGACGGTACCTTTCATTTCGCCTCCATCAGGGGGAACCCTGTTGCGACTCGGGTTCCGACTGCGCGGCCGGAGCCGGTTTGACCAGGTCGAAGGGAAGGCTTACCACCGTCTGCCCCGCAACGTCCACGGTTTCGCTCCCGTAGTTGAGCACCGCGAGGATAACGTAGTCTCCTTTTTTGATGGGTCCGAAAAAATTGGCGCGCAGCACCCGGGTCGCCCCGGGCAGCACGACGGTACGGTCGATCTCGGCCTCGCCCACGACGTTGCCGCCGGCGTCGCGCACCTCGAGCCGGCCCGTCACCGCGTAGGCGCCGTTGCCGGTGTTGGCGTACTGAATGCCGATGGCGATCGGTTGGTCGGGTTCGTCGGGCGGCACCGCGACGATGCCCAGGATCTGGCCGTCCCACTCGATGGGGGGCACGTTGACGTAGATCGTGTGGGCCACCCGGATCTTGAAGGTGGCGATGTTGGCGCCGGGCTGGGCGTTGGGGTCTTCTCCCTGGAGGAAGAGCACGCTCCAGTGGGTGCCCGCCGCGGCGTCCTCGGGCACCTTGATGGTGTAGCGGACGATTTTCTTTTCGTGACCCGCGAGCATGAACTCGGCGGGCGAAAAGGTGATCCAGGGGCTCGCGCTTTCGGGCAGGCTGCCGGGGTCCAGGTAGACGGGCTGGCCGTCGGGCTGGTACATCCAGTCGCCCAACGAGACCCGCACCCGCGCCGGCTCGGCGCCGGGGTTGGCGATCAGGATGCTGGCGGTCTTTTCCTCCCCGGGCCGGGCGGCGTAGATCGCGGCCGGCGGATCGATGGCCACCGCGGTCTGCGCCCAGGCGGGGAGGACGATGCAGGCGGCGAGAGCGGTAAGCAGCGGTACGATCGCCCGTTTGCGCATGGTTGCCTCCAGAAAGCAGGTAAGGTGGGGCGCTGGCCCCACCTTACCGCAAGGGACGTTACTGAGGGGTGCCGAACTGCACGTCGGCGGACTGCAGGGTGTAGGTCAGGTCGGCGCGGTTCTCGCCCCAGCGGTCCGAGTTGATCTTCACGGCGACCACGATCAGGGTGTCGAGCCAGCTCTTGTTCTTGCAGCTTTCCGGAAGTTTGGGGT
>Ga0256832_1002336_pt1 | contig 12953 bp, 15 predicted proteins | sample 134614metaG_FD_190534 | JGI IMG/M metagenome (GOLD analysis project Ga0256832, IMG submission 190534) | Hydrothermal vent microbial communities from Lau Basin, Pacific Ocean - 134-614 | ecosystem: Environmental > Aquatic > Marine > Hydrothermal vents | place: Pacific Ocean: Lau Basin | collected... | reverse complement strand
TCATCACGAAGATCGTGGGTTGGCGCATTATCAGGATCAACCTTAAAAATGCGCTCATTTGCTTTTGATACTGGTAAATGAATCATATTTATTTAATTTATAAATGATAAATTCTAAATTTAAAAGTGAAATTTCGGCTAAATTCGGCTATCCTTCGGCTTAGCAATCTTCCTCATACTTCGGAAGCTTACCAATCCGAATCCTTTTAGCCTTTTAATCAAAGGTAACATCATACCCTGCGTCCTCTAATCGCTCTTCCATGACGTCCACGAGAATCATAAACAGCCCTTCGTCAATGCCCTCGATTAAATCCATAACCCCGGTCATGTGCCAAATCAGATAGAGTTCGATGATCGTCTTATCGTCGATTGTCCAACCTGTTTCGGTAGTGTGGAGCGTCTCCGGTGGGAGTGCTTTTCTCCAGATGTCGAGATTTTCAGCGATTTCGTTGACGTGAACGCCCCAATCGGGGAATGCATCCGGCTGCAACATATCAGGAGAGACCTGTGATCCGGTAGACATAATTTTATAGATGATACGCCCATAGCCTTCGAGTGCTTGTTTAGCGGTTTGAAGGCCATTTTTGACGGCGACTTCGCGCATAACAGTAATGATTTGCCCGGGAGAATTTTGTCTGGGACATCGATCGCAAGAGAAACACTGAGAACAATCCCAAATACTATCATTCATTAAGGTATAAATCAAATCCACGTCTTCTCTTGCCACCGCCTGTGCTATTACTCGCGGACTAAAATCATAAAATCTCGCCGAAGGGCAGGAAGCAACACATATCCCGCACTCGTAACAGCCATATAACACGTGATGCCACCGCTCATCCGCCTTGACCTCTGCGAAGAGACGTTCCTTTTCCTCCATAGAGACATCCGCGTACTTATTCATTGATAAATCAAGAGTCATGATTCTTCTTTTTTTATATATTAATATTCTTCGGTACCTTCGATATGCGTACAGGTAATTCCATCTGCATCAACCTTTGCCTGATAAGCTTTTACGGCTTCTTCTCCGGTTAGCAAATCTGCCAAATCCTCTTCGAGCGCAGATGGCTTCATCTTCACAACCCAGCCTTCGTTGTACGGGCTTTTATTGAGTAAAGTCGCCTGGGAAGCCAAATTTTCGTTAATCTCAACTATTTCGCCCGATATAGGAGACTTGACGGGACCAACCCATTTACCGCTTTCAACCGTAGCAATCGGGCGACCTTTTTTTCTGACGGTGCCTACCTTTTTTGCTTTAGCGTGTAATACAGGTCCTGCAAGGGATTGGGCCACATCGGTCATACCGACAGTAACAGTACCATCATCATTTACCCTAACCCAGGTATTATCTTCTACTTTGTAATGGAGGTTGGTGAATAAGACACATTCGTTTACTTTTGATATCATTTCAAACTACTTTTTATGGTTTTAGAAATACATGACGTGATCATAATTCAGAGCGAGATCGATGATGCTTGTTGCACCGAGGATCTCTACCTCATCTATCAAATCATCAGGCGTCATGTTCCATAGATTCAAACTTTGCTGGCAAACCCGCAACTCAACATCCGAGTCGAGGCACATTTGAAGCATATCCTTGAGACAGGTATTACTTGATGGGTCTAACTTAATCATCTCCGCCACACCCTTTCGCAATTGATTGGTGCCATTCATGGTAAACCAGACCATGACTTCCATCTCCATTGCGGCTGCCGCCACAGCATAAAACAGCGGGGAATAAGTTCGCGTAGGGGCTTCAACCCCGTGCGTCTGAATAACGAGTATTTTTTTTCCTTCGAGATCGTCCATTTCTTATACTTGTTTATTTTTAAGTAAGTGTTCAAATTAAATCACCTATATAATTGCACTATCTTTTAGCCTAACTCTGCGTTGCAAAAATCCTTACGTAGCTTTGGCTATGCGCGGTTTTTGCGCCTTGATTCAGGCTAAAATCTAACGCAATTTTATGATGACCTAATTTTGCCCATTTACTTAGTTAGTTAAATTAAGTCGCATTGCTTTCCGGGGTCGGAATAGACAAAAATGTACTTTTTATTCCAATCCCAGTCATCGTCTTCAAAAAGGTAATCATAGAGTTCTTCTTTGTCTTTCGATTTTGCAAGAAGCCTAAACTTGGAAGCTCGGCCGTTTGGCGCCGTTTCTAAAACATCCAACAGTAGCCAGTACCCCGGATTATCTTCGTACAAAGCCGCTACTTCCGAAGCATCGATTATCCTATCCGACCATTTATCCCCCATCAACCATTGGGTTTTAAATTTTTTATTTTCCTTATCTGCTTCAACAATTGTTCGATTTCCGTTCCATTCTTTCTATCGGGAAAAACAGCCCCGAGCCGCTCTCTCAATACTTCATCATCCATCTCCAACCCTACCAAGGTTCTTTCTAACACAGCCTTCTCTTTCCTCAAAAACGGGGTGTCACTTGATACTGAAAAAGCATCTATAGTACCGCCCTTCATTCTGATCCGAATCTGCGCTTTCGCTCCTCGGACATTAAAGGAAGAGGCGCCGATATAAACTCCCGCATGGACTTTGACTATCCGATGTTCCGGCCTTCTTTTCTTCATTTGAAACAGCCATTCATCGGTTTGCATCTTCGCATCGAGCTCTATCATTTTCGCTATTTCTCTGTCGGTAAAATTGCCCGCAACGACATTACGTCCTAATATCCGCTCACAAAAATCCACGTACGTTTTTTTAACAACTGCCACGTCGGGGACGCTCCTCAACTCTTTTCTGATAGTGGTCAAATATTGGCGCAAACTGTTTGCGAATTCCTCCTTAAATGACATGTCAGGAACCTTCAATGCTCCAACCATCTTGTCAAAATCAAAATCGAACAAAAAATTTCCGGTGACAACTTCTGCCTCCCCAATCCGAACAGCACCTGTCCCCACTATTTTTTTCCCATCCACGTGCACATCGTTTGGAGCGTGAAAGTAAGCGTTGACACCTATTTCCTTATACGTTTCAATGAGCGGTTTGACAAAAAGCCGAAACCTTTGCCCTACGTTTAGCGGCAAACTCTTATGGTGAAAAATCCACTGTACAAACAACTGACCATCGTCGATATAAACTGCCCCTCCACCTTGTTCCCTCCGAACAATCGGAAGTCCGTTTGCCTTACAAAACGAAACGTCAAGTTCTTCCTCAACATCCTGAAAGAAGCCCAAACACATATAAGGACTCTCAGGGCGGGCAAACACGATAGTATCCGGTGTATCCGGTGTCATCGTATATCCCAGTGCGTGGTAAATCGTCTGGGATCGAATAAATGGTACCGTCCCGGCATCGACCAATCGAATATCAGACAAACAAACTCACATTTGAATCAGAAGCAAATTCTAAAAACGTGGCAGCTCCTCCAATTTCAGCTTCCTCAATAAAATCTTCTTTCTTAAAGCCAAAGACATCCATCGTCATTTGACAGCCGATCATCTGAACCTCCAATTCGACACACATATCTCTCAATTCCTGTACCGTCGCGACCCCCTTATTCTTAAAAGTCTTCTTCATTAGCGATGTCGCCAAACCTTCAAAACCGGGTATATTTGATGTAATGATGTTCGGAATAGGCCAATTAATATTCTGAAAACCTTCCGGTCCAAAAGGCATTTTCATAGGCATTGCCGGATTCCCAAGAGGAGAAACAGAGGCCTTTATATCCTTCTTCAATAGCGGCAAGCCATAAAAGGTGAAAAATATTGCAACTTCCCAGTCCATTGCTGCAGCACCTGAAGCTAGGATAAATGGAGGGTAAGCCCAATCAAGTGTACCCTGACTTGCAATGAGGGCTAATTTTTTTCGCTCTGCCATAACTTAATAATTTTGATGATGAAAAAATTAATGCGTTTTCTTAATGAAGAAACGGTAAACATCTCCTCCCTCATCCTTGGCTTCGAGCAGTTCATGATTCGTTTGTCTAGCCCAAGCAGCCATGTCAGGCATTGCCCCGGGGTCGGTGGAAATCATCTCCAAAACATCCCCTACATCTAATTTTTTAATGGCCATTTTTGTCTTTACGACAGGCATCGGACAACATAGTCCGGAACAATCGAGTGTTTGTTTTACGGTATAATCTGCCATGATTTTAATTTTTATGTTCGGTATTCTATTTCTCAAATACTACAATGTCTCATACAGTCGAAAATGGAGGTTATCTCGGGTATTGCCAATACATAAAAAATATTCTTACCCTTCCTGAAGGATGTCAGCACACCCTTGTCTTTCATCTTAATAAGATGGTGGGAGAGCAACGATTGCTCAACGGAAATGCGTCCACGAATCTCTGCCACAGACATCGAATCAACCTGCTGCAACATCTCCAAAACCTCAAGGCGTACGGGATGCGAAATTACTTTCAATACATCAGCAATCTTTCCCAACTTAACAGGATCTATTTTCTCCTCTAATCCTACCATCTTATATCATATATTTTGTTTTCTCACCCATGAAGATATGAACAATTATTCATGTATTACAAAGAAAAATGCCATTTTTTTTAATAAAAATGCTTATTTAGACCGAATATAATTAAGGACAAATAGCATTATTTAGCGATAAACAATAATTTTACGCAACTTATATAATTCTTTAAATAATTTATTTACAGTAAATTGTATCATTATTTACAATATTTTCAGAATAAAATGAAAAAAAATTCGCCCAAAAAATCTGTTTGATAAACTCTGAAAAAAAATTATCTTTACACCACAAAAAAAATATTAGTTGCTATGAAATTCATTACACGACATATCGTATTCCCTTTCGTATTTTTATGCTCAATTTATGTTATGAATGCACAAAATTTTTATGGAGACAACCCACTCGCTCACACCTTTTCGATTGTTGCTATCGACCCCGAAACGGGAGATATGGGTGTTGCGGTACAATCTCACTGGTTTTCGGTTGGCACATCTGTCATCTGGGGGGAAGCAGGAGTCGGCGTGGTTGCTACACAATCCTTCATCAATCCAGCTTATGGCCCAAATGGTTTAGAGTTGATGAAAATGGGATTTACAGCTGAGGAAGCCTTAGATATGCTGATAAAAAAAGATGGAGCGAGAGATGTCCGTCAGGTAGCATTTTTGGATGCATCGGGAGCGGTGGCAAACTATACCGGTTCGGGTTGCATACAATACGCAGGCAGTAAAAAAGGGAGGGGATATTCCATTCAAGCCAACTTAATGGCTAGCGACCAAGTGTGGCCCATGATGGCGAGAGCATTTGAAGGAAGTGAAGGACAACCGCTCGCCGAAAGGTTAATCGCTGCTCTGGAAGCCGGACAAAAAGCCGGGGGCGATTTGCGGGGGAGACAATCGGCTGCTATTTTGGTCGTCAAAGCGAAATCAACAGGAAAAGTATGGGAAGATCGACTTGTCGACCTTCGTGTAGAAGACCATCCCAATCCAATTCAAGAGCTCAAACGGCTGCTAAAAGTCCATACCGCCTACACCCATATGAACAACGGTGACCACGCTCTTGAAAGCGGAGACATAACAAAAGCCATTGAAGAATACGGCATGGCAGAAAAACTCATCCCCGATAATGTTGAGATGAAATACTGGCATGCTGTGACGCTGGCAAACCTCCACCGGATGGAAGCGGCACTCCCATTATTCAAAATTGCCTTTGATGAAAATAAAAACTGGAGGACAGTGACACGCCACATAGCGCAATGCGGCATACTGGAAATTGGGTCGGAAGATTTGGAACGTATTTTGGAGTTATAAACAGGTGGTCTGCGACCACCTGTTTATAAGAGCTATTTATTTACCTACAACAATAGATAAGGTAGTGGCTGCTCCTTCAGCATTTGTAAGAACACATTGGTATAGTCCGGAGCTTAGCCCGGACAAATCCAAATCATATTGTGTCGTGCCTTTCTCCACTCTATCTGTAAAAACCGTTGCACCAGTTGCATTGACAACTCTTAAATCCAGATCTTCCTCGAGATTTTCAAAAGGAATGGACGTGATTTTGCTCGCAGGATTAGGGAAGTTCTTCCCTACCGCCCGCGCTAGTGCTTCATCAAACGCTGTACCGGAAATCAATCCATGAAACCAATCATGTGACAACTTAATTGTCTGATTTCTCGTCTCTTCATTGTCAATCATAGCCAAATCAATACCAATGTAAACGATCTTGTAATTATCCGTCTGCACCCGCACTCCACCTGACTTACTGGCAGAATTGTAGTGAAAAATAGATACGGCGGGATCGACAGGGTCAATCTCATCCGGATAAATATTTCCATTGTATATATCACTGATACTACTATTGGGCGTTCCACCGAAGATAGGGTCGTCTTCTACCCAATTCAGCTGATTATTGCTACCGCTTCCATCACTTTGATAGTCAGCGTGAAGATAGTCGGTATAAAAAGTTCTGGTGGTTGGCGTTCCATTGGCTGCACCACTCTGAGTATCCCAAGTATCCCACCCTATATCCTGTCCGGAGATAAACAAATTGCCTCCATTATCAAGGAAGGTAGAAAGTGCGGCTACATTCTCATTTGTCAAAGAAGGAAATGTCCAGGAAACGTTGAAATAAAGGTGAGCTACACCGTCTAACTGTCCGGCCGTCATACCTTGAACAAACTTGTCAACACGAATAACGCCATTGCTTGTGTTGTCCGCTGTTGCCAATCCGTCGGTAAACATCGGGTTCCACTGAGTTGCCACATCCCCATTGTCAATCACCAAATCCGTAATACCGGAAATGACCGAATAATCAAGTTTGAGATGGACGTTATCCGGATTGGTCGTTGAAGCAATATCCACGGCATAATCAGCTAGAGCTGCGGTTCCACCCGGAGTCACATCCAATGAGAAAGAAGTCTGTGTACCTGCTGCGACAGTCACTTCAACTGCTGCACCACTTGTGCCGTCAGCGACGAGCATTGCACTCCAATCGTCTGGAGCGGAAGAAGTGTAACTCACAGAGAATGTCTCGTCAACATCTCCGCTATTCACCAAATCAAAGGTGAAGTGTGAGTTATTTCCATTTAAAAGACTAGAAGGAGAAGTGTCTTCTACACGATAAGAAAGAGAAGCAACAGCACACTCATACGCCAATTCGTAATGCGCCTCCGTCGTAATTTGTCCGCTCTCCTGAGTTTCTTTGTTAGAACAGATGGTGTAGATGGTAGGCCAATATCCAATTTGATAAGCTCCTGTCATCGATGCATTATCAATAATAGGATAAGGCGTACCGGTAATCCAGTCGCCCTGTGTACTACTTCCCGTCCCCTGGAGGTCGGCCATTGTCGTACTGATATCGCCTTCGATAAAGAAAACCATGACATCATCTGTCGTGTTCTCGGATACATTGGGCATACCGGCAGGACCGTGATTAATATACAACTCCTCTAGTGCTCCCGAGTTGTGATAGCTCCAACAAGGACCACACCATGTAGCAGAGAAGTCAATGACAACGGTATAGCCATTATCAAGATACTCATAAAGGTGATGCTCTACGCCATTGATGTCGGTTAATGTCCAATCGGGAGCTGTAGCACCATCGGGTAACTGAGCGCTGGCACTAAAGCCAAGCAATAAAAAAAATGCAGATAGTAAGTAAAGTCTTTTCATTACAAATAATTTTTGAACATTGTTTAAGAAAGTGACGAAGGTAAAAAAAAATGATTAATTTTGAGTTTGCTATTGGTCATTTGTCTTCTTTTGTAAGTAATTGGACGAATATTATACCTTTTCAAATAGGTTATTAAAAGATGGACGTAATATTTCAATGTATTCCCTTTAATGCTTTTTCAGTAGAAAGCTTATATCAAGTCATGCAACTTCGTCAGGAGGTATTTGTCGTGGAACAGGATTGCCCTTATCTTGATGCCGATGGACGAGACCCAAGAGCCCTTCACGTTTTGGGGGTTGATAATACAGGTGATTTGGTTGCTTATAGCCGCCTTTTCTCGAAAGGAATCATTTACGAAAAATATGCCGCTATCGGACGAGTCGTTACTGCATCAAAAGTTCGTGGAAAAGGGGTTGGCATTTCATTAATGAGGGAATCCATTCAGCAACTGAAACACCATTTTGGAGACGAACCAATAAAAATATCTGCACAATATCACCTTAGAGCATTTTATGAGGCCCTTGGGTTCCGCACTATCGGAGAACAATACATGGAAGATGGAATCCCTCATATTGGGATGATTCGAAAGGGCTCTTAAACTACCCGATTACGCGCTCCACTTCTTCAAACATGGATTTAGCCGGCTGTTTATTTTCCAAATAAGCAGACATTCCGGCAGAGAGCCATTTCTTTTCTTCTTCGCTCGAAAAATGGGAAGTCAAACCAATAATGGGAATATGAAAATCTTGAATAATCCGTTCGGTGGTCAAGAGGCTTTCATTGTCAGGCAAATTGGTATCCATCAACACGATATCAGGTTGATTTCCTTCTAAATACTCCAATGCCTTACTACCGGATTCCACCACATCAACTACAATATCATTGGAGATGCTTTGGAGTTTCTTTTTCAAGCTAATTCTTCTCATCACATGGTCTTCGATCAAAAGCAAGTTGATTATTCTTTTGCCTGCGTCCGAAGCCGAGTGAGTATTGTCCTGCGGGGCCTCAATCGGGATGGACAGGGAAAGGCTATTTTGAACAGCCGATTTTGAATCGATCTGAATCAGCGCCTTGGCTTTATCCAAACAATTAAGCATATTGGACAAATCAATACGATGACTGGTGACCGGAGTGTTCTTTGAGTCGTGCTTTTGAGTGTAAATATCTTGAGCCAATCTAAACAGCTCGGCATTTCCCTCCCAATTGAAAACTATATTCAACCTATTCAACTCATTACTTTGTACTTTGGCCGAGATTTGAATATCGCTATCGGGATTGACACCGGCAATACAAATTTGTATCGTGGCATAAATTAAATTGGCAATATTCGAATAGTTACCTTGTATATTTTTTTGAAACTGCTCCTCCGTTTTCTTCGTAAAGGTTAATTGATTGGAAGAATTTTTTAACTGTAGGGTAAAAATATCTCTTATTTCGTTGATCAGCCTACCAATAGAGAACACTTCTGATGATCGCTGCTCTTCGGATATACTGCCTATCAAATCCTTAATACCTACCAGCGTATTGTGCATATCCGATACGAACTCGTTCTGATCGGAATGAATCGTTTTGCCCTCCAGTTTTTTTACTATATTCAACAGCTCATTTGTTTTATTCAAAATGACCTTTTGTTTTTCGATAATATAATCGTTTGGTGTATCACCTACACCAAGGGAAATTGAGTCCTTTTTAAAAGAAATGTCGGCGACGTAGCCTAAAAGCATCAATTTCTTAGAGGGTTTTTCAAATTTCACTCTAGCGCTTAACTCTAGGGTTTTCACCTGCTTGTTTTTCAACAAAATCCGATGCTCTATTCGAATGACATCCTGAGACTGGGATGCTCTTTCAAAAAAATCTTCCACTTTCATGCGATCCTCTACATGTACCACATTTAAGTACTCCGCCTTACTAGGTGTCATAGTATAACTCGGAATGTCCAATATATGAAATAGAGATTTGGACCACCACATTGTCTTATTGACAATATCCATTTGCCAAGTTCCATGCCGCCCGATAGCGGAGGTTTCTGCTTCTCTGATATTATCCTTTTGTAAGTTATCGAAAAGGTCCTTTAGTTTTTTTTGTTTTTTAAATCGCTGAATGGCATATTTTATGCAGTTAACCAAGCGTTGACTGTTAAACTCACCTTTAACCAAAAAATCCTGTGCGCCTGCCGATACGGATTGGACTCCAACTATTTGGTTTTTATTTCCAGTCAGTACGACGACGGGAATATGATCTACCTTTGCCAAATAGCTGGTAAGTGTTGCATAACCGCTAGAGTCATCTAGTGACAAATCGAGTAATACGATATCAATACCACTATCATCATCCTCAATAATCTCAATCCCCTTTGTCAATGAAGATGAATAAAAAAGGCGATGTTTAAAATTGGATTCTTTTAGATATGCCTTGATTAAATTGGCATCTGCATCATTGTCTTCAATAACCAGAATGTTGTACATGTTTTAAATTTGTTTGTCCCCTTACACTTAGCAAATCGTCAAACCCATCTGCTCGCCGACTTGCTTGGCAGGCAGGTTTGCCTAGCTTTCAATGGCACTTTTGCGCCTTAATATTATTCCGAGTGCATTTCATTTTATCGTTCAAGCGCCATCAGCGTCTCTGATTTCTATCTGCCACTACAGATGATAAATGAAACACCTCTACTATATTATCGTGGCAATACCGCAGTATTTAACCAAAAAGTTTCGATATTTTTGATGATTTCAAAAAAGCTGTCGTAATCCACCGGCTTTGTGATAAAACAGTTGGCGTGAGACCCATAACAACTTCTGACATCATGCTGAGCATTTGAAGTAGTCAGTACAATGACCGGTATATGCTTCAGTTCATCATCAGACTTAATCTTCTTTAACACCTCTCTTCCATCCCATTTGGGAAGATTGAGATCCAATAGTATCAAATCGGGCTTTACCCGTTGCTCATAAGGTGCCCGTTTTTGTAAATACTCTAACGCCTGTTCACCATCCACAACGACCTCGATATTGATATTTTTATCGCTGTCTTTAAATGCTTCTTTGGTCAGCCAGACGTCGCCGTTATTATCTTCTACCAATAAAATTTCAATCTTATTTTGCATCGCCCTATTATTTACTTAGAAAATCAAAAAAAGTTTCAAATTTTCCAATAAAAGTGACATCAATTATGATGTTTTATTCTAATCTCGTCCTTATCATCCCATTTTACGCGTATTTTGGGAAAAAACAATGAATTTTTAATTTTAGCATTTAGTCTCATTTCCATTTATCCCAAAAACTCCGGTAAAAAACCTCGCTGCCTTACCAATAATAAATATTTTTGTACCTTGTGTTGTCAATTGCCCGAGTAAATTTTGAAAAACACACATAAATGTATTTTATCAAGCAGTTTCAGCCTGTGTTTCTATCTTATCTACAAGAGCACAAACTGGATAAACCACCGCATAATCTCTACCGTCCGGCGGACTATATTTTACAACTAGGAGGAAAAAGGCTCCGTCCAATCCTAGTACTTGCCGCTTGTGATTTATTCAATAAGAATTACGAAAAGGCACTACCCGCTGCACTGTCAATAGAGATTTTCCACAACTTCACATTAGTGCACGATGATATAATGGATGAGGCAGAATTGAGAAGAGGCGCTCCGACTGTACATAAAAAATATGACACGAATACCGCGATCTTATCAGGTGATTTAATGCTTATTGAAGCATATAAACAGCTTTCTACACTCAAAGCCTTCTCAAATCTGTCACAAATATACGATATTTTTAATGACTTTGCCATAAAAGTTTGTGAAGGTCAGCAATATGATATGGATTTTGAAACTCAGGAGCAGGTTTCAATTGATGAATATCTCAAAATGATCGAGCTAAAAACTGCAGTTTTGATTGCAGGCGCTTTAAAAATTGGGGCTATTATCGGTGATGCGGAGGCATCTAATGTTTATCACCTTGGCGAATTCGGTAGAGCTATCGGAGTGGCTTTTCAGATTCAGGATGACCTACTGGACAGCTTTGGAGATCCCCAAAAATTCGGAAAAAAAGTTGGTGGTGATATTCTTCAATCAAAGAAAACCTACTTGTACCTTAAGGCATTGGAAATAGCCAATAACGCACAACGCCAACAGCTTCAGAATCTTTATTTTGAAGATAGCCTCCCAGCAGAAGAGAAGATTGACAGAGTTAAAAAAATATTCCAAGATCTCGCTATCCCCACGCTAACTATTGCCAAACGAGACGAATTTTATCGTAGGGCAATCACTCATCTCGATAAAATCCAAATCGAGGAAGATCGCAAAAAACACTTTGTAGAATTTGCGGACAGCTTAGTCGATAGAGAGGTATAAAAAAGCGACTTGGAAATTTCCATCCAAGTCGCTTTTCTTGTTATAATTCCCGTTTACATAAATAGAAATCTACTCGCTCGCAGGTCGTATCTTCCAAGCGATCCTGCATTTCATCCAGCGTCTTTGGCGGAGGAACGATTACTTTCGCACCCGGAGTCCAATTCAACGGCATAGCGACTCCATTTTCGTCCGACACTTGCAATGCCTTCAAAGCACGAAGTATTTCATCCATATTTCTGCCCACATTGAGTGGATAATACATGATAAGTCGAATCTTCTTTGATGGGTCGATAAAGAATACCGCTCTAACAGCAGCCGTCTCGCTTTCATTAGGCTGCAGCATCCCGTACAACTTCGATACCTTCATATCAATATCCGCAATAATCGGAAAATCGAAGTAAACACCTGTATTTTTACGGACGTTATTCACCCATGCCAAGTGTGCATGGATACTATCAATACTCAGCCCCATTAACTCGGTATTCAACGCGTCAAATTCCGCTTTTCGTTCTGCAAAGCCACTCATCTCGGTGGTACATACCGGGGTAAAATCAGCAGGGTGCGAGAATAACACAACCCACTTATCCTTTGCGTAATCCGAAAATTTGATTTTACCTTTAGTTGTTACCGCTTCAAAATCGGGTGCTTGATCGCCGATTCGCGGCATCACATTTACTACTTCTTGTACTTCCATAATATTTATTGTGTTTATGTTTAGTTTACTAAATTAGTTGATTATTACTGTGCAAAAGTACAAAAAGTCCGATTATAAGTCAAATTGATAATATCTATAATTTAATAGAAAAAATCTATTACAATGGAGACAAAAAAAAGCCTTGACGCTTTCGCGACAAGGCTTTGGTGGTCCCACAAGGGCTCGAACCTTGGACCCCCTGATTATGAGTCAGGTGCTCTAACCAACTGAGCTATGGGACCTGTTGTTGTGTTTCCGGAGTGCAAAGTTAATATAAAAAGCTACATAGCACAAATAAAG
>Ga0256832_1002335_pt1 | contig 12956 bp, 9 predicted proteins | sample 134614metaG_FD_190534 | JGI IMG/M metagenome (GOLD analysis project Ga0256832, IMG submission 190534) | Hydrothermal vent microbial communities from Lau Basin, Pacific Ocean - 134-614 | ecosystem: Environmental > Aquatic > Marine > Hydrothermal vents | place: Pacific Ocean: Lau Basin | collected... | reverse complement strand
TACCACGTAAACGTAATGCTATTTCACTTGCCAAACGACCTAATGTTTTACCTTCAGCATCAACAACAAACCAGTCGCGCTTTACTTCTGCAGGTTTTGCAGTAAAAGTTCCCATTTCAAAAATCTCCAGAAATGAAGCTATAACGAGAAGCTCCAACTAATATTCGAGCTTCCTTCAAAAGTACATCAATGCACTCCTAATGGAGCCTATTTAAAGAACGGGGCATTCTATTGGAATATGCCTTTTGACTCAAGTATTAATTATTAATATTTTTCTTTCCATAAAAATTATAGCTTTCATGCTATCACAAAAAGCAAAACTGATATTACGCACTAAGCGAAATCACTATTAAAATATAATGATATGAGCATGTCCTTCATTCCCTAGTTGATACTTTACTATTGTGAATGAGTATAAGATTGATCTTATTATACTCCCCCGATGCCGATAGGCGAGGCGGATGTTTGATATATAGTTTCCCCGCCTCGCCTATCGGCACGGGAACAGATAAATCTTTCACTCCTTTTTATATAAAGCAAAATTGGTGGAGGTATTGTTGAAATTCAAGCTATACAGATGGCTTTTAAAAAATTACAGATTTTAATATCTTAGATTGCGTATTATCAGTTAAAAAATTAAAGGCTCTTTAAAAATAACAGGCAAAAAAAATGCGACTCAAAGAGCCGCATTAAAATACCACCAAAGGAGGATGGAGGAGTATTAAGCCACCTACTGGCTAAATATGAGCATATAATAATACTCTAATTTTCTAATGTCAACTATCTAACTCCATCTTTTTTATTTACTGATCTAATGTTACACCATCATTCTTTAAAATATCAGCGAAGATTTTTGTAGTCCTTTTTAATTTAGGTGCTTTAACTCTATTTCATAAAGGGCTATGACTTACTTTTTTTGTATCGCCAAAGATGAGATGAGATGAGATGAGATTTATCGAACCTTATGCTTTAGTAAAATAAGTAAAGCTTACCGCTCTCTGTATCCGTCAATATAACGTGTAGCGACTATTTGGGGTTTATAATTTGAATCTGGTTCTTTTCTCTCTCCCCCCTGACTTTTTCACCCTCTCCCTTTTTAAAATCAATCACTGTCTGATACAAACCTTGAACGACCATTGCCATCCTCGCATAATCTAGCTTATCAGCTGTATCATAGGCAGTGTTATAGTCCTTATTTCGATAGGCGCTAGTATCAGACACCATGATGGCAGGAAAACCTTGAGACCAATAGCTGACTTGATCTGAGCTTGTGATATCAGGAAAGTTTTCAGGAGCAGTAATAGACCTCACCTCTAAAGAAGCTATTTTTTTGAAACTTTTTTTCACTTCTCGGAGCACCATAAAATCCTGTAAATGACTACTAATATTAATAAAATTTCCTGTTGTCGGATAGACCAACTTCATAAAAGAAAAAGGATATTCTTGCGAATCTGATTTATCCGAAAAAAAACCAACACTATCAACTGAAATCATCAACTTAACTGCCCTATTTCTCTTCTTGAGCATAGCGGCATGTTTATAGCTCCCCATGTCTTCAGTACCCAATACAGAACCCTCGGATAAAGCATAAGCAACTAATTCAACACGAACAGGCAGATCCTTTTCTACAATAGACAAAGCTCTAGCTAACTCAATTAAGACAGCAACACCACTGGCATTATTGTCGGCTCCTGGAAATGAATTTTTTGTATCATAGTGCGCTCCTATTACCACTGTCTCGGCCGTTGCAGGTCCTAGCTTATAGATAACATTGCGAAAACTACCTGTTACCGATCCAAAAGCTTGGTAATATGGCTTTCGTCCTATTGAGCGACCCGCTTCTGCTAGCTCTCTATAGATATAATGAGCAGCAGGACGCACGCCTTCAAATTCAGGTGTACGAGGAGCGTATGTTTTCGATAAGGCTTCAACATGGCTTTTTAGTTTTTCTTGATCAATTTCAGGTACACTACTACTACTAAAAAAAGAAAATACGGGCTGAGTAACACCAAGCCAAATTAAAAGACTCACAAAGAAAAAAACGATGAGCCAATCAAGCACCTTATTAATTATTTCAACAAACATAAGTAGCGATACTTCCTTGCATCATCCTAAAGGCAATATAACTTAAGGAATCTCTGGACAGTCCAATTATTTTTTCACCTGTCTGGAGTACTAGTATTTTCCACAAAAATCGACCAACGGAATGAATAACTATTCGCTCCTTACTTCGTGAGAAATAGCGAATATTTTTCCTGAAATAAATTCTAATCGACTTAATCTGAGCTTCCTTAAGGGATAGTTATGTGATAATCGATGATTAAGAGAGAATGGTACTATAGTAAATTGTAACTACTCAGCATAATCAGTAATTACTCGAATTGCGCTCCATTTTGTTCAAATCAATATAAATGAGCACTTTTAGAGTACAAGCTAAGTAATTACAAAAGAAGTTACATCATACCTAGTAATATCTATCATGAGTTATTTTCTTATCACTGTTGGTTTTTTTATCCCGACTATTGGAAACTAAGGAACACACATAAAAATAAGTACTAGTAAGTATAAGCGCAAAATGATTGTTTCAGTGGATACTTAAATAACACAGTAGCAGGGCAAAATAGAGTGCAAGCTGAGTGGTTATTTATTTTTTAGTATGAAACTTAGCGCTTTTCCCTAAAATCCATAATACGGGACCTGAAAGTGCATAGACCAAGAAAACTCCAAATAAAACTTTAGGGGGATCGATAGCCGTTAAAGCAAACACTAAAACAACCACTAAAATAAAAAGGTGTGGTACTTTGCTACGAAAATCAAAATCTTTAAAACTATGAAATTTTATATTGCTAACCATTAGCAAACCGGCAAAAAGTGTCATTAACAAGGCGGGGATTTGTATTGATTTGCCTGATACATCCATATCATTAAATACCCACACCATTCCAACCATAATGGCAGCGGCAGCAGGGCTTGCAAGACCGATAAAATAACGCTTATCAACCTCTTCACTTTGTACATTAAATCGAGCTAAACGCAAGGCAGCGCAGGCAACATAGATAAAGGCGGCCATCCAACCTAGCTTTCCCCATGCTACTGCAATGTCCTTCATATGTACTAATGCCCACTGGTACACCACAAGGCTAGGTGCCAAACCAAAAGAAACTAAATCAGCCAGGCTATCATACTGAGCACCAAACTCAGATTGTGTATTTGTCCATCGAGCTACACGTCCATCTAGCCCATCTAAAATCATCGCAATAAAAACGGCAATAGCTGCAACTTCAAACCTGCCATTAACTGCGGCTAATATTGCATAAAATCCACTAAACAGACCTGCTGTAGTGAAAAGATTAGGCAATAAATAAATGCCTTTGTGCGGAGTATTTTTATCTACATTCATGTTCCATTAATAGCATATTTTTAGACAAAAAAAAACGAGCCAATTGGCTCGTTAATGTTGTAGCTATAAAACTATTATTATTGTTGTTAGCGGGATATATAGTAACGCCAACTAACTTATCTAAAGCTGAACAGCTAAAATAATACCCACCAATATTCATTGAAGAATAAGTAGCAACATCTCCAAGAAGTAAACAGATAGCTCTATCTATAACACAAACAAAAGCTCGATAAACTTGCATTTCTTGTATAAAAAACTATGATGTCATCCTTAAAAAATCTGCCACCTAAGGAAAGTTTCATGACAATTAGTGCCTACGATACCGAAAATGTAGAAGCCTTATCACAGCAAATACGACTCGCGGGAGATCTACTAGGAGAGGTACTTAGAGAACAATCAGGAGAGGAATTATTCAACACTGTTGAGCACTTACGTAAAGGCTATATAAGACTCGCAAATCAAGACAACGAGTCAGAAAGACAAGCTTTAATGACTTATATCGAATCACTCGATAGTGATTTATTGGATAATGTTACTCGTGCTTTTAATATTTTTTACATGCTATCCAATATAGTAGAAGAAGATTTTCTCCACCGTGAACGTCGCAATTTATATAACCAAGGTAGCGAAAAACTCTGGAAAGGATCATTTTTAAGAACCGTATCAGAACTTAAAAAAGAAGGCATTAGTGCAAGTGAAGCTCAAGAAATCATAAATCATTTACGCTACTCTCCTGTCTTTACCGCTCACCCCACAGAAGCACGTAGACGCACGACCATGACCTTGCAACGTCAGATTTTCACCTTAATAGATCAGCTTCAACGTCCTTATTTATCGAAAGATGAATCACAAACATTAATGCGTCACCTAAAAGCACAAATACAAATTTTGTGGAAAAGTAATGATGTAAGGAATAACAAACCAAGCGTTGAAGATGAGGTACGCTACGGTCTATTTTATTTTGATGCCAGCTTGTTTGAAGCCATTCCAATGGTATATCGTTACTTTGAGCGTGCAACAAGAAAGGTATATGGTGATGATGCAATCACCATTCCCAGCGTGCTACGTTTTGGCTCATGGATTGGGGGGGATCGTGACGGCAACCCTTTTGTTACACCAGAAGTTACCCGTCGTGCAATACGCCTGCACATGAACCAAGCCTTGGTAGAATATCACAAACGTACTAAAAAATTACGCAAGATACTCTCTTATAGTACCGACTTCATTACCCCTACAGAGACCTTTGCCCTATCCTTAGAAGCAGATAACAAGAAATTTGCCGATAAAGTATTCGCAGAAAACCCTGACCTTTATCAAAACGAGCCTTATCGTCGCAAATTACAAATTATCCAATATCGCCTCAAAAATAATTTACGCCTAATACAGAATCGTAGTAATGGAAAACCAAACAGTAAAACAAAACAACAAGCAGCCTATAGTAATGTAAAAGACTTCTTGGCTGACCTTTACCTTATCAGAGATTCACTATTCAGCCATAACGACGGTAATATTGCTCGCCATGATCTCAAAGATTTAATTCGCTTAGTCGAGACTTGCGGATTCTCATTAATTGAGCTAGATATTCGTCAAGAATCCAATATCCACACCGATGCTGTAACCGAAGTATTGCTACAGTTTATGCCTGATATTGATTATGGCAATCTAGAAGAAAAGGAGCGCCTTGAGCTATTAAGCGAACTCATTGAACGCGAAAATCTACCTAAAGCCAATATTAGCGCACTAACTGAAAAATCAGTTGAGACACTAGAAGTCTTTGATACGATGGTCGATATGCGTAAAGAGACAGGCGACAGCATCTTTGGTACTTATGTTATCTCGATGACGCACACCGCTAGTCATATAATGGAAGTTATGTTCCTTGCGCGTTTAGCAGGACTGGCAGGTAAAGATAATCAGGGTAATTATTTCTGTGATATTGAAATATCACCTCTCTTCGAGACAATAGAAGATTTACAACACATTGTTCCTGTACTCAGCAAACTACTAGAAAACCCTACCTACAAAGCCCTTCTTGCTGCATCTGGAAACCTTCAAGAGGTTATGCTTGGTTATTCTGACTCTTGCAAAGACGGCGGGATACTAGCCTCACAATGGAATTTATACCGCGCACAAAATCAAGTAATAGAACTAACCAATAAATATGGTGTTGAATGTCGTTTATTCCACGGACGTGGCGGTACAATAGGACGTGGTGGCGGTCCAACCCACGAAGCCATATTGTCGCAACCACCTAATACCATCAACGGACAAATCAAATTTACCGAGCAAGGCGAAGTACTGTCGAATAAATACAGTAATATTGAAACAGCAGTTTATGAGCTAGGCGTAGGTATTACAGGCTTACTAAAAAGTAGCAAAAGCATCGTCAAGAAACACCAAGGCTATAAAGATGATTATCTTAATGGCATGTCTAAAATCGCTAAATTTGGTGAAGAAAGCTATCGTGATCTCACCGACTTTACCGAAGGTTTTCAGGACTACTTCTACGAAAACACTCCTGTTCAAGAAATTGGTCAGCTAAATATTGGCTCACGCCCTTCGCATCGCAAACAAGTAGAGCGATCAAAAAGCGCGATACGCGCAATTCCGTGGGTATTTGGCTGGGCACAAGCACGTCATACACTACCTGCTTGGTACGGTATCGGTTATGCACTAAAAGCCTTCAAAGAAGAACATGGCATTGAAATACTTAAAGAAATGTATCAACAATGGCCTTTCTTCCGTGCCCTGCTTAGCAATGTACAAATGGCTTTATTCAAGGCTCGCATGGATACTGCAAAAGACTATTCAAACCTGTGGAGCAATAAAGAATTATCAGCAAAGATTTACAATAAAATCAAAACGGAATACGAGCAAACCGTTCACTGTATTCTTGAAATTGCAGATATAGACAATCTAATGGATGAAACCCCCTTACTACAATACTCCTTACAACGCAGAGAACCTTATCTTGACCCCCTAAACCATGTGCAAATCACCTTGTTACGTCGTCATAGAGACTATATGAACAACCATAAAGACGATGATTCGCCATGGCTAGATGGTCTCTTACTCACTATTAATGCCATTGCAGCGGGTATGAGAAATACAGGATGATCCATTAAATACACATCTATTAGCAGAGTAACGGTAAAGAAATAACAGCCACCTTGCCCTCACCTAAGTTGATTGGTGACTGGGTAAAACGAGATAATAGTAATTTCCAGTCCTCTAGATGGGTTTTGACCCAAAAGGGCAACACTCGCAAACTACAACGTACTGCACATACAACTGTGGATCACCCCCTAAGGCTTCTTTATCTCATCTCTATCCAACACACTGCATCCCCCATCAAACCATTAAAACACTATAATACCTCGTCATAAATCACTGCCATACTTAAATCTAAATCCAAACAATCTAAATGCAAAATATCGCTGTCGTATTGTAATAAAAAATATTGCCAATGATCTTGTTGACGACGGTACAGTTCCAGTTGTTTTTTCTCTTGCGAGACTAATAAATACTCTTTTAATGAAGCAATCTCTTGGTAAGCATGGAGCTTTTCTCGACGATCTATTGTTTCGGTAGAGGGCGATAATACTTCAACAATAAGGCAAGGGTTTTCCTTATAATATTCATGGCTATCTTCAGGGTCACAGGTTAATAAAAGATCAGGGTAATAAAAACGGTCAAGCTCAGATAAATAAAGCTTCATATCCGCCATAAAGGTTTTGCAAGAGGAGCCTTTGGCTTTTTGCTTCAATGCTAATGCTATATTGAGCGAAATTAAATTATGCTTTTCGCCAGCACCTGCCATTGCATACACTTTGCCTTCATAATATTCGTGACGTATCTCACTCTCTAGTTCACCTTGTAAATATTCTTCATGGCTTATGTCTACTATCTCCATGGCTTGCATTGCTCAACCTCTTCTCTATTGATGTTATCTAATCTGCTGCGCGTTCAGCATCATAACCCCGCGTTTCGTGCCTCAACGCAGGCTACATCAGGCGCAGGAACGTCAATTTATGCATTCCAACGCGGAGCATTGGAACGAGTTTAATGACTGTATTGCGTTAAAATGAGATATTTTCATAAATATCGGTCACTTTAATCTCCATTTCAGGACAAGATAGGCTGATCATATCGTCAAGTTCAGTAAAGGTTTTAACCCACCAATGCCCATTTTTCTGGCGGTAGATTAAGCTGATATGGCATTGTTGTTGATCAACCATTAGGTAGGCTTGTAGCGATTCTATGTCTTGATACGCTAATAGTTTTTCTGTGGCATCTTTTTTTTCTGTTGATGGCGATAGCACTTCAATAATCAAACAGGGCTTTTCTAGGTAGTAGTCATCGGCATTATCAGATTCTTCACAACCCACTACTACATCGGGGTAATAATAGCTGTTACGTCGCTCTATTCTGACTTTAATATCACCAATATAGGCATCACAGCCTTGCTGTCCTGCTGAAAGCAATGAGCGATAAAGGTTTCCTGCAATACGATTATGTCGCTTGCTACTACCTGCCATTGCATACACTTTTCCATCGACATATTCATGGCGATTATCTGCTAGTTTTTCACCCTCTAAATATTCTTGCTCATCAATATAGTCAAGCTTGAGGTTACTATCTGCCATTGCACTGTCTCCATAAATTCTATTAAATAGATACGCTTGTGCAACCCGCGTTTCGTGCCTCAACGCAGGCTACATTGTTGATATAAAAACGGTAGCCTGTGTTGAGGGACGAAACACGGGTTTATTTACTCCCCACCATAGCCCGACATGCCCACGGTGCTATAGCCACTGTCTACATAAGTAATCTCAGCGGTTACGCCCGATGCTAGGTCGGAGCACATAAACGCGGCGACATTGCCGACTTCTTCAATGGTAACATTACGGCGTAATGGTGCATTTTCTTCCACATGGTCGAGCATTTTACGGAAATCGCCGATTCCTGCGGCGGCTAGGGTGCGGATAGGCCCTGCGGAGATAGCATTGACGCGGATACCTGCAGGACCAAGATCATAAGCCATATAACGTACGGCGGCCTCTAAACTGGCTTTTGCCATGCCCATTATATTGTAGTTCGGAATAGAGGCGACTGCACCGAGGTAGCTTAGTGTTATCATTGAGCCATTGCGCCCTTCCATCATGGGTTTGGCGTATTTTGCCATGGCGATAAAGCTGTAGGCACTAATATCGTGGGCAATCGCAGAGCCTTCGCGTGTGGTATTTTCGACGATGCTTCCCACAAGTTGTTCTTTTGGCGCGAATGCGACGGAATGCACGAGGCTATCTAATCCGTCCCAGCTTTTGCCTAATTCTGCAAAACAGTTTTCGATGGATTCGTCACTGGCGACATCACAAGGAATAACGATTTCGCTATTAAATTCTTTGGCAAATTTTTCGACACGTCCTTTTAGACGATCATTTTGATAGGTAAAGGCAAGTTCTGCGCCTTCTCGGTGCATGGCTGCTGCGATACCGTAGGCGATTGATCGGTTGCTGGCGATACCTGCGATTAGCACACGTTTTCCTGTTAAAAAACCCATAAATTTATTCCTTTTATATTTGAGCTGAACAATACTTTGAAAAGATGTTCATATTATTTTTACGGCTAGAACCATTAAGTTAAGTCCTAAGACCGATAAGTGTTAGCCTACCGATAATAACCGAAAAATTTACTTTCATCAGTATTTGCTTCCGACTGTTTTATGATTAAAAATTAGCATTATCAATTCTATCTTAGGCTAACTCTATGACATTTCACTCTGGTGTGATCTATTCGCTGCCTGCTTTTATTCTTTGGCTGGGCTATTACCTGTTTTTATTTTACCGCGTTAAACGCAATCCCCTTGCGACAGCTATCGGCACATACAACGCTACACGCAAGGCTTGGGTGATTGGAGTAATGAAGAATAAATTAGATCTTCTTGCCATACAAACACTACGAAACTGGTCGATGTCGGCTACTTTTTTAGCATCAACAGGATCTTTATTGGCATTGGCGGTATTGAATTTTTTGCTTGATCCTGACTCGCTTGCGGCGATTGCACTGCGTCATAATAACCTTGGCTTAAACGATATGATGCAGGTGGAATTTTTCCGTGCCAAGTTATTATTACTCATGATTGTGCTATTTTTCTCCTTTTTTAACTTTACGCTATCGATACGTTACTACAACAAAGCAGGCTTTATTTTATGCATACGAGAAGATGACGTGGTTGAAAATCATCAACAATATGCGGTGCGTACTGTGTTTAATGGAGCATTGCATTATATGTTAGGTATGCGAAGTTATTATCTTACCGTGCCATTAGTGCTGTGGTTATTAGGTAATGCATGGCTTTATATCGGGATGTTATTGTTGATATTGGTACAGTTTCGGACAGATTATCGATCTTGATTTGTAACTACCCAGTATAATCGGTAACTGCCTAGATTGTGTTCTATTTTGCTCGACTTCAAGGCAAAAGAGCGGGGTTTATGCGTATCAATGATCACTTTTAATGCAGAAATCGGGCAAAATAGAGTGCTAGCTGAGTAATTACAATTCAGATTAAAATAATTTGCAGTCACCATAAGACAGTGTAATAGTTAGCGATTCATTTTTTGCATTCTTTTAGGAAACCCGCTATGAACGCCCCACTTAAAAAACCACCTCAATTTTCAGCCAAAGAGTTCGCTAATCGTCGCGATCATTTGTTAAGTATGCTCGGCAGTGGAGCTATTGCGATTATCCCCTCTGCTCCGCTTAAAATTCGTAACCGTGATGCAGAATTTCCATTTCGCCAAGAGAGTGATTTTTTATATTTAACCAATTTTAACGAGCCTGATGCAGTTGCTGTATTTGTTCCTGAACGCAAAGAAGGTCAATTTTTACTTTTCTGTCGTGAAAAAGATGAAAAAACGGAGCGTTGGACAGGACGTATGGCAGGATTGGAAGGTGCAAAGAAATTGTATGGCGCAGATGATGCTTTCCCCATCGATGATATTGACGATATTTTACCCGGGCTAATGGAGAATCGTACCGCTGTGCATTACAGCATGGGGGCTGATTCTATTTTCGATCAACGGGTGATGTCATGGGTGAATAGTCTACGTCATAAGGTACGCAATGGAGTTAAAGCACCCCATGAATTTATCTCTTTAGATTTGATTTTGCATGATATGCGTTTGTACAAGTCGAAAATGGAGCAACGTTTTATGCGCCATGCAGCAAAGACTGCTATTGCAGCGCATCAGCGAGCAATGAAACTATGTCAAGCTGGCATGTTTGAGTATCAAATTGAGGCTGAAATTCTACATGAATTCCGTGCTGCAGGTATGGAACCTGCCTATACCTCCATCGTTGGAGGTGGTGAGAATGGCTGTATTTTGCACTACATTAATAATAATGCGATTTTGCAAGATGGTGATTTATTATTGATTGATGCAGGTTCGGAGTATCAAGGTTACGCCAGCGATATCACTCGCACCTTTCCTGTCAATGGTGTCTTTAGCGAGCCTCAGCGATTATTGTATCAATTGGTACTTGACGCTCAAACAGCAGCAATCGAACTAGCCAAACCTGGCAACACTTGGAATCAGCCCCATGAAGCTGCAGTTAATGTACTCGTATCAGGCTTATTAGAATTAGGTCTACTCTCAGGCGATATTGATGAGATTATAAAAGAAGAGACCTATAAACAGTTTTACATGCATAGAACAGGTCATTGGCTAGGGCTAGATGTACATGATGTCGGTGATTATAAAGTCGATGAACATTGGCGTTTGCTAGAACCTGGTATGGTACTTACCGTCGAACCAGGTTTGTATATCTCCCCCGATGAAAATGTCGATAAAAAATGGTGGAATATCGGTATACGCATTGAAGACGATGTATTAATTACACGGGATGGTAACGAAGTATTGACGGGGGCTTTATTAAAAGAAGTTGATGAAATTGAGCGGTTTATGGCGGATTAGATCGAATAATTTTACTCATGAACTGATGCTACGCAGTCTCGTCACCTAAAATCTGCCATCCCTTAAACCTTACTGATGTAAAAAGGAGTGAAGGATTTATCTTTTCTCATGTCGATGCCGATAGGCGAGACGGATGTTTGCTCAATCATTTTGTCCGCCTCGCTTAGCAGCATCGACGCTATAACTTTTGATGACACGAAAGATTAAATACTGAAAAGCTGAAGCTTTCACTCCTGTTATCAGATAATTATTTATCTGAAGAACTATACGAAAATCTTCACTAATAGTAACTACTTAAGGTTGTGCTCTATTTTGTTCGAGCCCAAGGCAAAAAGGCGGAGTTTATGGGCATAAATGAGCACTTTTAAAGTTTTCTGCTTAGCATGATACGATAAACATAACACCATGTCTTAGTACCAGATAACATGACATCAAGCGACAAGGTTTTATAACGGTTCTGGTTCTGCTGGTATGGGATTTTATTGGTAAGAAATACCAGCTAATTTACCAGCTTCTAGAATCAATACCAGCATATTTATACTGATACCATGTTATTTAGTAATAATGGGAAAGGTTGTTTTTTAAAGGGTATCAGGGTGTTTTTTGATGACCTGATATTTGGAATTGGTGGAGGCGGGGGGAATCGAACCCCCGTCCGCAGATCCGCCGCCTGAAGGCGCTACATGCTTAGTCACTCTATTAGTTTAACTAATAGCTACCCGAGAGACAGGGTTGCTACCAGCGATTTTGGTAAGTTTTAACGGCTCCGCCCCAAACGTGCGAAACTCGCGATCCTGTATATATGATCTTCGGTCTGGGTCTACAGGCAAACTCAGGCGAAGATTTAGCGGCCTATTAAGCTGCTAAAGCGTAGTTGTCATCATTGGCAACTAAAAGTTTTCAGCTAGTGTTTTAGTGGTCACTGAACCCACTGCATGCTCCCAAGGTTTTGTAATCCACGTCGAAGCCTTGTCGCCCCCATTGTGGAAGGAACTTTAAAGATTAAGCATCCCTACTCCTTGAAATCTGAACCAAATTTAACTGGTACTCCAACCACGTTATATTGACGGATACCGCTTTCTGGCTCGCCTGCGGAGCAATCCAAAGCGTCCAATACGGCGTTACGGGTTTTGACAAGGGAATAACCATTGTCTACAACCCATCCTTGTCTTGAACGCTTTGGTTTGCTCTGTATCCGTCAATAACATGGTTGGAGTACTAGGTTCAAGAGTTGGACATGGTATCGTGTATTAAAGTTCCTGTATATATTATTTTGCTGGAAGGCTTGAAATATACGCTGCAAGGAGCTTTATCTCATCTTCTGTTACTGACGCTAGTATAGCTTTCATTAATGCGGCTTGTGCATTTGAGCGTGCACCACTCTTAAAGTCTGTTAGTTGCTGTGCTAAATATTTTTCTGATTGACCTGCTAGTTTTGGATAAGTATCCATTGTTGGTGTTTTTGCATCGTCACCATGACAGGTATTGCAGGTTTTAGATTTATATAAAGCGGCTCCATCTTCGTCTTTTGCAACGGTACTACCATTTAACGCAATAAATAGACCAGCAGATGCAAT
>Ga0256832_1002334_pt1 | contig 12956 bp, 10 predicted proteins | sample 134614metaG_FD_190534 | JGI IMG/M metagenome (GOLD analysis project Ga0256832, IMG submission 190534) | Hydrothermal vent microbial communities from Lau Basin, Pacific Ocean - 134-614 | ecosystem: Environmental > Aquatic > Marine > Hydrothermal vents | place: Pacific Ocean: Lau Basin | collected... | reverse complement strand
GTTTTCGGCCTCGGCCACCCGGAGCTGAAGCTCCGGGCTACGAAACAACGCCGGGTGAACCCGGCTTCCCGCGACACGCGACATGCGCCGTAGCCCCATTTATGGGGCGTCGTTTTTAGCCCGCAGGTGAACCTGCGGGCGGCGGCGCGGCCAGCGAATCGCCTTTCATGGATGATCCAACGCGAACCAAAAGCCTTGGTTTCAATTTGTTTTCAGTTCAGTTACGAAATATCAGGTCATTGCAAACTGATGCGGGGATCAATCCACGCCTGCACCAGGTCCACCAGCAGATTGATGGAGACGTAGCCGATGGCGCCCAGCAGGGTCACGCCCATGATGGCGGGATAATCCACATTGAGCAACGCCCGCACGGTGAACTGGCCCAGGCCGGGCCAGTTGAACACGACCTCCACGAAAAAGGATCCGGTGAGTGCGAAGGCGAAGGTGAGGCCCACCACCGTCAGGGCCGGGCCGATGGCGTTCTTCAGGGCGTAGACGTAAGTGATCTTGGTTTTACCCAGGCCATAGGCCCGAGCGGTGCGGATGTAATCCTGCTCCAGCACTTCGAGCATGGAGCCGCGGGTCATGCGGGCGATGAGTCCGATGGGATAGGCGGCCAGGGTCATGGCGGGCAACACCAGGTGCAGGGCCGCGTCCTTGAACGCCACCCAGTTGCCGGTGATGAGGGAATCGATGAGATGGAAGCCGGTGATATCCTCGATGGGAGCGGTGAAACGGATGTCGGAGCTGATGCGTCCCGCCAGGGGAAGCAAGCCTAAATGTCGGAAGAAGATGATCTGCAAAAGCAGGCCCAGCCAGAACGCGGGCATGGAGACGCCGATGATGGAGCCGGCGCGCACGAAGATGTCGGGCCATTTTCCCTGCATGCTGGCGCTGATTACCCCGGCGGGGATGCCGATGAGGATGGCGAAGAACATGGCTGCGAACAGCAGCTCCAGGGTGGCGGGCAGGCGCGTCGTGATCTCTTGCAACACCGGACGTTTGGAGCCGATGGACGTGCCCAGGTCGCCATGAACCAGGGATTTCATGTAGGTGAAGTACTGCACCACCAACGGTTTGTCTAGCCCCAGCTCCTTCCTCACCCGTTCGATATCCGCGGGCCGGGCCTTAGGCCCGATGTAGAGCGCGGCGGGGTTCGAGGGCACGACGCGGGCCAGGGTAAAGGTGATGATGGTCACCCCTACCAGCACCAGCAATGAGGTGGCGATCCGCCGGATGACGTACTCGAGCTTCTGCATGGGAAACAGTTGTGTTTAGACCTCCCGGAGGTGGATGCAAAGTGATCTACCACCTCCGGGAGGTTCGAATCGCGTCCGGCCGGTTTACTCGGTGTAGAGGTCGTAGAAGAAGTACTGGACGAAGGGGTAGTTCAGGTTGTACTGGAAGCCTTTGATGTAGTTGGGGATGATGAAAATAGCCATGGTGTCGAAGAAGAACAGGCCAGGCGCTTCATCCACCAGCAGATTCATGGCTTCGATGTATTCCTGCTGTGCGGTCTCGGGGTCGGTCACCGTCTTGGCGATGGCGTCATCCACAAGCTGGTCGAACTTCTCGTTCTTCCAGTAACTCAGGTTGAAGAAGGGCTTTTCGCTGCTGTGGAACATGGACCAGAGGTTGTCCGCGCCCGCGTCGCTGTAGGTGGGCCAGTAGAGCAGCAGGAACACGTCTTGCGCGTTGGGCGGATCCGATTTCGCCCATTCCCACTGCTGGTTGAAGAGCATCGGTTTCAGCTCCACGTCCACGCCCAGCTCGCCCCAGGCGTCCTTCAGTAAAGGTGCGAAGGCTTCCTCGGTCGCGTTTTCGGCCGCGTAGGTCAGCACCAGCTTGAAGCCGCCGTCAGGATAGCCAGCATCGGCCATGAGTTGTCTGGCTTTATCCATGTCATAAGTGTATTGTTTCACTTTCTCCGACCAGGGCCAGACGCCCTTGGGCACAGGCCCGCGGCTCTGAGTTCCCAGCCCCTTGGCCCCAATGTCGATGATGTCCTGATAGGGCGTGGCGTAGGAGAGGGCCTGACGCACTTTCACGTTGTCCAGGGGCGGGCGCAGGGTGTTGAAGAAGCCCACGTAGTTGAAGAAGGAGGGCTCGGTCAGCACCTGGTAATCGGGATTCTCCCGGAACGCATCGTAATTCTCCTGAGGAATGCGGGTGACCAGGTCCACCTCGCCGCCTTCCAGCATCTGCTGTTGGGTCACGGCCTCGGGCACGATCTGCACCAGCACCTTATCGAACTTCTTGTCATCCCAACCGCCCCAATAATCGTCGAATTTGGTGAACAGGATCTCCTGGTCGGGCGTGTAAGATTCCAGCATGTAGGGGCCAGTGCCCGCTTCGACGCCCTGTTCGAAGTAGTCAGGATTCTCTTCCGCAGCCTTCAGGGCCTTGGGGCTGACGATCCAGGCGCCGTAGAGAGAGGAGGCGATGAGGTCAAGGGGCGCGGCGTATTTCAGGTTGAAGACGACGGTGTAATCATCCGGGGTTTCGATGGTGTCCAGCGGAGCCCAGATGAAGGAGGCGCCCCCGCGGGTGGCCGCGGCCTCGATGGACATTTTCACGGCCTCGGAGGTGAGCGGCTCGCCGTCGTGGAACTTCACGCCCTTGCGCAGGTGAAAGGTCCACACGGTGCCGTCGTCCGACTTTTCCCAGCTCTCCGCCAGCAGCGGCGTGAATTTCTCGTCCGCGTCGGGGGGATTGATGCGCAGAAGCTGCTCGTACATGTTGGCCATGTAGGCGGCCTCGGTGGAGAAGGATTTGATGGGGTCCCAGGTGGTGATGTTGGCCGTATTGGCGATCTTCAGCACTTTGGGCCCGGTCGTGGCTTCCTCTTTGGGCGCTTCGGTGGGGGTTGGCGCCTGAGTCGGCTCCTCTTTGGCCGCTTCCTTGGTGGGCTCGGCCGCGGGCGCTTCGGTGGGCTGTTCCGCGGGCGCGGTGGCGGCGGCGGGCTGTTCGGCGGGCGCCTGGGTGGCTGCAGGTTGACTGCCGCCGCAGGCCCCCAGCACCAGCGCCAGCAGCAGGAGCATGGTAATCGGAATCAGATAGCGTCTCATGGGTCTTCTCCTGGAAAGAAAAGCGGGTGGATGGAGGGACGATGAGCGAATAAGGGACGATGATAGAATTTCGCGCGCGTCGAGATGGATGGCGATGGAATCAGTATAACAAATGATGTTCGCGAGATTGTCGCGAAATCCACCGTATGCGGCATGATCGTAAGTCCTGATGAAAACTTGACATGCTGACGCAGCGCGGGAAGCCGAGTTCCTGATACGTAATGCGTGATGCGTAACGATCTCACGGATTACGCATCACGCATTACATTGGTGACAGATTCACTCAGCCTTGGCTCGACGTTCCTCTGATAAAGAGTGTCTACGTCTAACAACATGCTATAATCCTTCTATGATCTATTCTGTGCTTCCTCGCACCAAATTCCTCATCCCCCGCAGCGGCGCTGACGTGGTGTCCCGGCCCGAGCTGCTGGCCCGGCTGGAGCGCGCCCTGCATCGCCGCCTCGCGCTCATCTCCACGCCCCCTGGCTATGGCAAGACCACCCTGCTGGCGCAACTGGCCGAGGCCACCGACCAGCCTCTGGCCTGGTGTCAGCTCGACGCCGGGGATAGCGACCCGGTCGTCTTCCTCTCCGCCTTCATCGAGAGCCTGCGCCACACCCGCAACGCGCCCGACAGCGAGGCGTGCGCCCGCATGGGCCGGGCCGCGCTGGCTCTGCTCAGCAACATGGAGGCCGACCTCAGCATCACGCCCAGGCGGGTGCTGACGGTGCTCATCAACGAGCTGCTGGAGCAGGTGGAGCGGTCGTGGCTGGTGGTGCTGGAGGATTATCACGAGATCGCGAATCCCGCGGTGCACGAGCTGCTAATCCTGCTGCTGGAGAATGCGCCGCCGGGCCTCACCCTGATCATCTCCACCCGCGCAGACCCGCCCCTGCCCCTGGCCCGATTGCGGGCGCGGGGTCTGCTGGCGGAATTCCGGGCGGAAGACCTGCGTTTTTCGGAGGAAGAGGTGCGGGCATGGGTGCGCACCCGCCTGCCCGAGGCCACGCCCGAGGATATCCGGGCGCTGGAGGACAAGACCGAGGGATGGGCCGCGGGGCTGCAACTGGTGCTGGCCGCGCTGGCGGGACGCAATCCCGAGAGCCGTAGCCGTCTCATCGAGGGCATCCAGGGCTCCCATCGCTACCTGTTCGATTATCTGATCAGCGAGGCGTTTCAACGTCAGCCCCCGGCCACCCAACGCTTTCTCCTGGTCACCTCGGTGCTCAATCAGATGGACGCGGCCGCGTGCGCGGCCCTGCCCGGCATCGAACACCCTCAGGCCATGCTGGCCGAGCTGGAGCGGAAGAACCTGTTCGTCAGCAGCCTGGATGAGGCCCATCGCTGGTATCGCTATCACCAGCTCTTTCGGGAATTCCTGCTGGACGCGCTGCGCCGCGATCATCCCGATCTTTTCCAGCAGGCCCAGCGGGCCGCGGGGCGCTACTACGAATCGCAAGGGCAATTCGAGATGGCCGCGCAGCACTATCTGGCGGGCGAAGCCGCGGATGATGCAGCCCAAATGCTGCTGCGCTTCGCGCCCGATTATATCGAACATGGTCGCGTGGTCATGCTGCAACGCCACCTCGCCCGCCTGCCCGAGCCCGTGCTGGCCCGGCATCCGCAACTGCTACTCTATCATGGGGACGCGCTGCGGCGCTTGGGCTACGCGGGCGAGGCCGACCGTCGCTACCAGCAAGCCCGAGCCGCGTTCGAGGCCGCGGGCGATGCGGTGTGGCTCTCTCGCGCGCTGGTGCGGTTGGGCGAGCTGGCCCGGTCGCAGGGCCACTATCGTCAGGCCCAGACGCTAGTCACCCAGGCGCTGATCCATGCTCCCAAAGACGCCCACGAAGACCGGGCGCGTGCCCTCATCGCCCTGGCCAAAAGCACCGGCTTTCTCACGGGCATGGATCAGGGCCGGGCGCTGGCGGAGCAGGCCCTGGCCGAAGCCCGGCTGGCGGGCGGAGCCATCTCCCTCATCACCCTGGCCAATATCCTCGGCTCGCTGGGACAGATCGCCTGGTGGCACGGCGACCCTCAATCCACCGTGCGCTACGCCACCGAAGCCCTGCAAATCCTGCCCGATGAGCTCTCCCCCATCGCCGCCCGCGCCCACACCTCCCTGGCCATCCCCTACCTCTATTGGGGACATCTGGACACGGCTCTGAAACATGCGGAGCGAGGACTGGAGATCGCCCAGCAGCTCGAGATGCAAGAACTGCTGCCCAACGCCTACACCATCCTCGGCAACGTCCTCACCCGCATGGGCGAGACCGCCCGGGCCGAGGCCGCGCTGCGCCAATCCCTGGAGATCGCGCAACAGCTCGGCCTGGCCGCCTACGATCAGGTCATGGCCGCGGGCTACCTGGCCTACAATCTTTACAGTCAGGGCCGCGTCGACGAGGCTCAACAATTGGCCGAGGGCTCGTTGTGGGCCTTCGCCGGCAACCCCGACACCTACGAGGTCTATGTCTGTCGTAGCGTGTTGGCCGACATCTCCCTGGAGAAGGGGCGGGATGAGGAAGCAGAGCAGCTTTTCATCGACCTGCTGGAGGTGGGCGAACGACGGCGGTTCCGTCTGCCCCTGGCCATGGTCTATTTCGGGCTGGCCTACATTGCCCTCAAGCGAGGAGATCGGGAGAAGGGCGTCGACTACGCCCGGCGTTCGCTGGCGCTGGTGGAGCCCACCAACGCGGTGCAGCTCTATCTGGATCAGGGCGAGCGGGCGGTGGTGGTGTGTCGGGCGCTGAAAAAGGCCGGGGGCAGCAGTCCCTTCGTGGATGAAGTGCTGGCCCGGCTGCGGAAGAACGCGTCTGCGCGGCCTCGCGTCATCGAAAACAAAGCCGTGGTCGTTCGCACCCTGGGCGCGTTTCGGGTGTTCGTCAACGGCCAGGAAGTGTCGCAGGAGCGATGGGTGTCGGCCCGGGCCCGGGATATGCTCGCCTATTTCATCACCTTCCGCCATGACCGCATCCCCATGGAACGGGTGCAGGAAGCCCTCTGGCCTCAAACGGCGAGCCTGGGGCCCCGCGCCTTTCACACCGCGCTCTACCGGGTGCGCCAGGCCCTGCGCGCGGGCTCCGAATCCACCAAGTTCATCCTGGTGCAGTCGGGCGAATACTGGCTGGACGCGGCTCGTTTTCAGGTGGACGTGGATGAATTCGACGCGGCGCTGGCCCAGGCCCGCCATCTCATGCACCAACGGCCCGAGGAGGCCGAACGCTGGTTCGAGACCGCGCTGGCGCTCTATCAGGGTGATTATCTGGCCAATCTCTACTACGACTGGCTCTTTCCCGAACAGCGCCGTCTGCGCGAAGCGCACTTGCAGGCGTTGCGGCATCTGGCGGGGCTGCGCATGAACACCCGCCGTTACGAAGACGCCCTGAGCCTGCTCAACCAGGCGCTGGCGCTGGACCCCTTGCAGGAGCAAGTGCATCTGGACGCCATGCGCTGCTACGCGGCCCTGGGCAACCGGGCGGCCGTGGCCCGGCAATATCGTCAGTTGGAGGAGGCGCTGCGGCGGGAATTGGGCGTCGGGCCCGACCCGGTGATTCGGGCGGCGTACGAGAATATGATGGCAGTGACGTAAAGTAACTGTTAACGCACCCCGGTTAACCAACCACAAAGGACACTAAGACGCTAAGTGAGCGTCTAAACTGAAAGCAAATTGAAACCAAGGCTTTTGGTTTGCATTGGATCATCCATGAAAGGCGATTCTCTGGCCGCGCCGCCGCCCGCAGGTGAACCTGCGGGCTAAGAACGACGCCCCATAAATGGGGCTACGGCGCATGTCGCGCGCCGCGGGAAGCCGGGTTCACCCGGCGTCGTTCCGTAGCCCGGAGCTTCAGCTCCGGGTGGCCGAGGCCGAAAACACCTGATTTCACAATGCGTTTAGTTTAGGCCCAGCGCCTATGCTGGCGGGACGAAGAATACCTGCGGCTGACGGCGCTCCAATACGCTTTCCGCGGCCAGGGCCAGACGGAACAGGGTGACTTCATCCCAATAGCGCCCCATGGCCTGCATGCCGATGGGCAGGCCCGCATCGGAATAGCCCACAGGGAAGCTGATGGCGGGATGGCCCGACATGTTGGCGAAGGGCGCGTAGCGCATGATCTCGGTCAGCGTCGTCAGGTCGGAGTCGCCGTCCGGGAGGGCGGATTCGGGAATGGGGGGCGCGGTGAGCCCGGCGGCCGGGGTAACAATGGCGTCCACCTGCTCGAACGCGGCCTGGAAGTGGGCGATGAGCCGGGTGCGCACCCGCTGGGCCAGCACGAAGTCTCGGGCGTTGAAAGCGCGGGAGAGGGCCAGACTGATGCGCACGTCCAGACCCAAATCCTTGCGATGCGCGTCGTAATAGGGGTCCAGGACCTGGTTCATTTCCGTTGTGATGGTGATGACATGGGCGACGCGGGCCGCTTCCAGGTCGGGGATGGCGATTTCCTTCACCTTTGCCCCCATCTGCTGGAAGCGTTCCAGCATAGCCTCGTTGGCCGCGACCATCTCGGGCGTGGCGTGGCGGAACCAGGGCCAGAACACGCCCAGGGTGAGATCGCTGAGATCCGTATTGCGCCAGCCCGACAGCGTAGGCGGGGCCTGTTGCAGGCTGAGCGGGTCGTGAGGATGAGGCCCGGCCATGATCGCGTAGCCCAGCACCAGGTCACTGACCGTGGCCGCGATATGCCCCACATGGGCCACGGTGAAATCCAGGGCGAAGGAGCCCGATTCGGGAATGCGCCCGTAGGTGGGTTTGAGACCGACCACGCCGCAGAAGGCGGCCGGGATGCGAATGGAGCCGCCGCCGTCCGCGCCCAGGGCGATGGGGACCAGGCCCGCGGCCACCGCGGCCGCGGATCCGCTGGAGCTGCCGCCGGTGTAGTGCGCGAGGTTGTAGGGATTGCGAGGCGTGCCGAAATGAGGATTAAAGCCGGTGACGCCGATGCCGATCTCGTGCATGTTCGTCTTCCCCACCAGCAACGCCCCCGCCCGCCGCATTCGGGCCACGGCGATGGCGTCCTCCTTCACCGGCTTCTTGCCCAGAAAGGTCGTGCCCATGTGGGTGGGATAGGGCGTCATGTCCAGCTCATCCTTAACGGCCACAGGAACGCCGTCGAGGAGGCTCCGAGGACGGCCTTCTTCCCACCGTTGGGCGGACGCCCGCGCCTGACGCATCACGTCATCCCGGTCGATTTCGATAAACGCACGCAGCGGAGGGTTCTGGGCGTCGGAGGCGTCGATGGCGGTGAAGAGCGCCTCGGCCACCTGCACGGGATCGGTGCGTCCCTCGCGGTAGGCACGGGCGTAATCGAACGCGGTGGGAAAGCGCCAGCCGCTGGGGGAGATAGCGGGATGGTCGGGCCATTGGTCGGGCGAGAGGGTGTGTTCCCCGGTCGCGGGCGGGCCTGCGGGATGGATGGGCGCAAAGGTGGGCCATTCGCCAAACGCTTGCGTTCGCAGCCAGGTGACGCCCGCCTGTTTCAGCAGGTTGGGCAACAGCAGACCGCGAGTGGGGCCGCCTTCCAGCGCGGCCGCGAAGAGCTTGAGGGGCGTTCCCGAGAGGTAGGGCAGGTCGACGGATTGGAGATCGTACGTGGCGTTGGGATCAGCGGGCATGACGGGCTCCAGGAGGTTTGGTGATTCGGTGCGAGCTATCGCTCACTGAGATGAATGGAAATGGCCTCACGGCCATGTTGGCGCGGAAGGCCAATGACGTAATGCGTGATGCGTAACGACCTCACGGATTACGCATTACGCATCACGTGGGTTGCAAACACGCCCAACGTGGGCTTCAACTCACTTTTGCAATCCAACGCAACGCTGTATGCGGAACAGTATGCACACTTCCGCAACAATGATCAAATCTACGCCCAAACGCGCATCTTGCCCGCCCAACAAAAAACTCCCCGTCCGGATGTCCGGAACAGGGAGCTTTTTCGATACAAGGTCGGGGTCTTACTTGATCTCGACGACCGCGCCTTCGGCTTCGAGCTTCTGCTTGGCTTCTTCGGCAGCCTCTTTGCTGACGGCTTCGAGGATGACGGAGGGGGTGTCCTCGACCACAGCCTTGGCCTCCTTGAGGCCCAGGTTGGTGAGGGCGCGCACCGCCTTGATGACCTGAATCTTCTTGGGGCCATGGTCCTTGAGCACCACGTCGAATTCGGTCTTCTCTTCCTTCTCCTCTTCGGCAGCAGCGGCGCCGGGCATCATGCCGGCCATCGCCACGGGCGCAGCGGCGGTCACGCCCCAGCGCTCCTCAAGCATTTTCTTCAGCTCGGCAGCTTCCAGCAGGGTCAGGGAGCTAAGTTCCTCGTACAGTTTTTCCAGATCAGCCATGGTTTTGAATACTCCTTTTTATGGTGAATGTTGGTTGTGAGTGAAACAATGGGGGAATGGTGGGAGGATCAGGCGGCCTCGGCCTCGCCTTCGCCGCCTTCCTTGTCGATGCGGGCCTGGAGGATGCCCACGATGTCGCGTTGCGGCCCCGTGATCAGGCTCAGCAGGGAGGTCATCGGCGCGGTGATGGCGCTGATGAGCATGGCCCGCATGACGTCCTTGGTGGGCAGGTCGGCCAGAGCGGTGGCGGCGGCTTCATCCAGGATGGTGTCGCCCAGGATGCCGCCGGTGAGGGCGAAGCGGTCCTTGCTCACTTCCTTGATGAAGGCCTTGAGCGCTTTGGCTCCCGCGCCGATATCTTCGCCCAGGAAGACGAAGCCGATGGGGCCGTCGAACGCATCTTCGGGGATGGGGCGGTTGGTTTCCTGCAACGCCCGCTTCATCAAAGTCTTCTTGGCCACGACGATGCGCGCGCCCGCTTCTCGCAGGCCCCGGCGCAGGCTCTCCATCTCCTGCACCGAGATGCCGGTGTAGCGGGCCAGCACCACGGCGTGGCTGTTCTCGATCATCTCCTTGTAGGATTCGATCAATTCCGCTTTTTGAGCTCTTGTGATTGGCAAGTGAAATCACCTCCTTGGGTTGTAGATAATAAAAAACCTTCGCATCGGGCCGACGCGAAGGCAGTAGTCATCACTGGGAGGGAAATCCCGGCGTGCTGTCTTCGCCTCGGCAGGAGATTAAGTCTCGGATGAGACGCCTGCTGTCTTCAGCGAGGGTATGGGGTTGTCGTGCGGTCGCGCGGTCATTTGGTCGCGCGGTCGTTTGGGCTATACTTTGGGTGTTCTCTGCGGAATCTCAGCGCACTTTTACGCGTATTTCGCTCGGAGGGCGGTGAGGGCGGGGATATCGATTTTGGCGCCCGGGCCCATGGTGGGAGCGATGACGGCCTTGCGGATGTAGGCACCTTTGGCCGAGGCGGGACGGGCCCGCAAGACGGAATCGGTCACCGCGGCCAGGTTTTCCAGAAGCGCCTCCACCTCGAAGCTGCGCTTGCCGAAGGGGATGTGCAGGTTGCCGGTGCGGTCCACGCGATAGCTGACGCGCCCCTTGCGGGCTTCGTCGATGACGCGTTTCAGTTCGTTGGGCTGGACGATGGTGCCGGCCTTGGGGCTGGGCATGAGCCCGCGCGGGCCCAGAATGCGGCCCAGACGACCGACTTTGCTCATGACCTGGGGGATGGCGATGGCCATGTCGAAATCGAGCCAGCCGCCCTGAATCTTCTGCACCAGGTCATCCAGGCCCACGTAATCCGCGCCCGCTTCCTCGGCGATGCGGGCGGCCTCGCCATCGGCGAAGACCAGGATGCGGGTCTGTTTGCCCGTGCCGCGGGGCAACACGACCACGCCACGCACCATCTGGTCGGCGTGACGGGGATCGACGCCCAGACGCAGGTGCAGCTCCATGGTCTCGTCGAAGCGGGCGGTGGGGTGTTCTTTGAAGAAAGCCAGGGCTTCCTCGGGGTCGTAGGGGCGATCTTCCAGTTGGGAAGCGACGATGCGGTAATTCTTTCCGTGCTTTGGCATGTTGAACCTCCGTGGTCATAGCGGGCGTGTGAGACGCCCTCCCACAATGAATTGAATAGAGAATGGCGATGAGGGGATGATTTTGAGGATTTAGGGTTGGGGTTGGGATTGGGATTAGGATTGGGATTGATGTCTGGATCGAAATCCTACTCCTACTCCTACTCCTACTCCTATTCCACCACCTCGATGCCCATGCTGCGGGCAGTGCCTTCGATCTGGCGCATGGCGCCTTCGATATCCACCGCGTTCAGGTCTTTCATCTTGGTTTCGGCGATCTCGCGCACTTGCGCTTTCGTGACCTTGCCGACCTTGTCGCGCAGAGGATTGCCCGCTCCCTTCTCCACGCCCGCGGCCTTCTTCAGCAGATCGGAAGCGGGCGGCGTCTTGGTAATGAAGGTGAAGGAGCCGTCGGTGTAGACGGTGATTTGCGCGGGAACAATGTTCCCGATCATGGTGCTGGTGCGGGCATTATATTCCTTGCAGAAGCCCACGATGTTGATACCATGCTGACCCAAAGCGGGGCCCACGGGAGGCGCGGGCGTGGCTTTGCCCGCGGGCAACTGCAACGTAATGACTGCTTTGACTTTTTTGGCCATGAATTGCTCCAGGATAAAAATTGAAGATTAAAGATCAAAGATTAAAGAAAAGAAGTAATGAATGAAAATTTCCTTTAGTCCTCAATCTTTAGTCTTTATGTTATGCTTTTCGTTACGATTTCTCGACTTGCAGGAAGTCGACTTCCACCGGGGTTTCGCGCCCGAAGATGGAGACCAGGATGCGGACCTTGCCTCGTTCCAGGTCGATTTCCTCAACCGTGCCATGGAAATCGGCGAAAGCGCCTTCGGTGATGCGCACCTTGTCGCCAGGCTTGAAATCCACCTGCACGCGCGGCTGGCTGGCCTCGATGCGCTGCATGATGTTGTCCACCTCGGTCTGGCTGAGAGGCGTAGGCCGATTGCCGATGCCTACAAAGCCGGTGACGCCGGGCGTATTCCGCACGACCGACCAGCTTTCATCATCCAGGATCATCTGCACGAGGATATAGCCGGGAAAGACGCGGCGCTCCACGACGCGGCGCTCGCCATCCTTCAGCTCGATCTGCTCTTCGGTGGGCACGACCACGGAGAAGATGCGGTCGCCCATGTCCATGGACTCAATCCGATATTCCAGATTGCGCTTGACGCGGCTTTCCATGCCCGAATAGCAGTGAACCACATACCAGCGGCGGCCGTCATCGATCTCCTCTGTGGAGGCGTCCTCCGCAGAAAAGTCCGCAGCGTCATCCAGCAAGGCGTCGTCGTCCTCGATGGAAGTCTGATTCTCGAATTCGTCGTTCTCGGGAACGGGATGTTGCTGGTGTTGATCGGTCACGGGTTTACGCCTGTCCACAGTGGATGAAGGGGCCGGGAATTAGTAAAGGATGAAGTTCATGATCTGTGCGGCAATCGCATCGGTCACGCCCAGGATCAGCGCCATGATCAGAGTGACGGCAATGACGATGCCACTGAGACGAATCCATTCCTGCCGGGTGGGCCAGGTGACTTTGGCAATCTCGGCACGGGTTTCGCGCAGATACTTGACTATTGGATTGACGCTTTTGGCGGAAGTCTCGTTTTTCGACTTGGCCATGAATGCCTGGCTCCTTGTGGGGAAGAAGTAAGACGCCCTGACGGTTGAAGACACCGCCCGGAACCCCGAGCGGTGTCTTACCGTTGAGCAGGCGAGGCAGGACTCGAACCCGCAACCTGCGGTTTTGGAGACCGCTGCTCTGCCAAGTTGAGCTACTCGCCTTCGTTGCGGTGGGCTGCATTGGAATCACAGCCGCACCTTATAGGATACCTTATTTCGTCTCGCGATGCAAGGTGTGTCGACGGCAGCGGGGGCAGTATTTCTTCAATTCCAGCCGCCCGGTCTGCGTGCGCCGGTTTTTGCTCGTGAGGTAATTTCGCTCTTTGCATTCCGTGCAAGCCAGAGT
>Ga0256832_1002333_pt1 | contig 12958 bp, 11 predicted proteins | sample 134614metaG_FD_190534 | JGI IMG/M metagenome (GOLD analysis project Ga0256832, IMG submission 190534) | Hydrothermal vent microbial communities from Lau Basin, Pacific Ocean - 134-614 | ecosystem: Environmental > Aquatic > Marine > Hydrothermal vents | place: Pacific Ocean: Lau Basin | collected... | reverse complement strand
ATTACATAGTAAAACGAAAAAATGCATTATTTATTATTGTTTAGATATTATACGATATCACTACGGGTTTTTATTTGTAAATTTGCGAAAAATTGATTTTCATGGAATTAATGGCTCCCGCCGGGAATTTTGAATCACTTGTCGCCGCTTTGGATAATGGTGCAGACTCAATTTATTTCGGCGTTGAACAACTCAATATGCGCGCCCGTTCAAGCATCAATTTTACGATAGACGAATTGCCCAAAGTGACGGAAATGACCCGCAAGCGCGGTGTTCGTTCTTATCTTACGCTCAATACGATTATTTATGACCACGATATTCCAGTGGCCAGAAGATTATTGAAAGCCGCCAAAGAAGCAGAAGTGGATGCGGTTATTGTTGCCGATCAAGCCGTATTATTTATGGCCAGGGAAATGGGAATGGAAGTACATATTTCCACCCAGTTGAACATCACCAACGTTGAAACCTTGAAATTTTATGCGCAATTTGCCGACACTATTGTGCTAAGTAGGGAATTAAGCTTACGTCAAATTAAACATATTGCCGATCAAATTCAAAAACAACAAATCAAAGGTCCGTCGGGAGAGTTTGTAAAAATTGAAGTCTTTGCTCACGGAGCTTTATGCATGGCTGTTTCCGGGAAATGTCATTTGAGCTTGCATACCTACAATTCTTCGGCCAATAGGGGAGCATGCAAACAAAATTGCCGACATCCTTATATTGTTATTGACAAGGAAACCGGCATGGAGTTGGAAATTGATAATGAATATATCATGTCGCCCAAAGATTTGATGATTATTGATTTTTTGGACCAAGTGAAAGATGCCGGTGTGAGTGTTATAAAATTGGAAGGAAGAGCACGCTCTCCCGAATATGTGGCCACCGTAACCCGGGCTTATCGCGAAGCGATAGATGCATTGAATGCCGGAGAATATTCACGTGACAAAGTGGAGAAATGGGTGGAACGTCTGTCTACAGTTTATAACCGTGGTTTTTGGGGAGGATATTATTTGGGAAAGAAATTGGGCGAATGGTCACAACCGGGCAATCAAGCCAAGTTCAAGAAAATGTATATCGGACGTGGAAAACATTATTATCCCAAAGCCAAGGTAGGCGTTTTTCAAATAGAAGCTTTTGACGTGAAAGTAGGAGATAAAGTTCTGATAATCGGTCCGGAATCGGGTGTGAAAGAAATGGAGTTGAAAGAAATATATGTGAATGACCATCCGGGTGAAAAAGCCCGAAAAGGAGATTTGTTATCGGTAAAAATCGATACAAAAATACGTCCGAGTGATAAGTTATATAAATTAGTGGAAAATAAATAAACATTATGTGTGGAATCGTTGGATATACAGGAACCGAAAATCCTATCCCTATTTTAATAGACGGGTTGAAAAGACTGGAATACAGAGGTTATGACAGTGCAGGATTGGCTTTGATGAATAAATCCGGAGAAATCAAAGTTTTCAAAACCAAAGGCAAGGTTGCAGATTTGGAGAAATTGATTGAAAATAAAGAATGGGATGCTGTTGCCGGAATCGCACACACACGCTGGGCAACCCACGGCGCACCGAATACAATCAATGCCCACCCGCATGTTTCGGGTTCGGGTGATTTGGTATTAGTGCATAATGGTATTATTGAAAATTATTCCATCCTCAAGGAAGCCCTTATACAAAAAGGATATCATTTCAAAAGCGAAACCGATACGGAAGTCTTGGTCAATTTTATAGAAGATGTTAAAAAAGAAAGCGGTAAAAATCTGTTTGAATCCGTGCAATTGGCATTAAAAAGAGTGGTGGGCGCTTATGCCATTGTGGTGATGGATAAAAATTTTCCGGGACAAATGGTGGTAGCCCGTAAAGGGAGCCCCTTGGTAGTAGGTATCGGGAAAGACGGCGATTATATTATTGCCTCCGATGCGGCACCCATTGTTTCTCATACCAAAACGGTTTATTATTTGGATGAAGACGAACTGGCTTTGCTTGAACCCGGCAAAGAAATGATGGTCAAAACTTTGGATAATAAATTGGTTACGCCTTCCTTGACAGAGTTGGACTTGACCATAGAACAACTGGAAAAAGAGGGTTTTGAACATTTTATGTTGAAGGAAATTTATGAACAACCCCGCTCGGTTTATGACAGTATGCGTGGACGAATCAATGCAGAAAAAAAACAGATAAAACTCGGGGGAATAGAATCCTATGAAAATCACATTCTTGAATCCGACCGGATTATCATGGTGGGCTGCGGAACCTCATGGCATGCCGGATTGGTGGGAGAATATCTTTTTGAAGAATTGGCACGCATTCCGGTAGAAACCGAATACGGCTCGGAGTTCAGATATAGAAATCCTATTATCAAACCACGGGATGTGGTTATCGGGATATCCCAATCGGGAGAAACAGCCGACACGTTGGCGGCATTGCGTTTAGCCAAAGAAAAAGGAGCGCTTTTGTTGGGCATTTGTAATGTCGTAGGTTCATCTATTGCCCGTGAAACACACGCCGGTGTATATACACATGCCGGTCCGGAAATCGGTGTAGCATCCACCAAAGCTTTCACGGCACAAGTGACCGTATTGACTTTGATGGCCCTACGCTTGGGATATCTGAAAGGAACTATTCCGCAAGAGCGATATGAAAACCTGTTACAAGAATTGGAAAATGTACCTGACAAGATAGAACAAGTACTTCAAAAAGACCTCATCATCCAACAAGTGGCAAGAGAGTATAAAAACGCTAAAAATTTCCTCTATCTCGGACGTGGCATCAATTTTCCCGTTGCACTGGAAGGCGCTTTGAAGCTCAAAGAAATCTCATATATTCATGCCGAAGGTTATCCGGCCGCCGAAATGAAACACGGTCCCATTGCATTGATTGATGAAAACATGCCCGTTGTTGTTATAGCCACAAAAAAGGGGAACTATGATAAAATTGTTTCCAACATCATGGAAATCAAAGCCCGGGATGGAAAAATCATTGCCATTGTCACCGAGGGAGATCAACAAGTGGCCGGTTTGGCAGACCACGTGATTGAAATCCCCGAAAGTGATGAAATGTTAACGCCTTTACTGGCTACCATACCTTTGCAACTTCTGGCATATCATATTGCAGTGATGCTTGGACGTGATGTGGACAAACCGAGAAATTTAGCCAAGTCCGTAACCGTAGAATAATTAATTCAAGGAAATAAATAAGGAGCCATATATTTGATTACATTGTTATTTAATTGAAAATTCCGTAACTTTGTTTATCCGTTTTACAGAAGGTTTTGCATGAAAGATAAACGTTTTCTTATTGTATCCACAGGTGTCACCCCGTATTTGACAGAACCTTCTTATACCGAACTCGCATTTAAACTTGCTAAATCCATACGCTCCACCGGAGGTGAAGTTCGTATTTTTATGCCTAGATTCGGAGTGATCAATGAAAGAAGATTACAACTACATGAGGTTATCCGCCTATCCGGGAAAAATATTGTGGTGGATGATGAAGACATCCCTTTGATCATAAAAGTGGCCTCCATTCCAAAAGAAAGAATGCAAGTCTATTTTATAGACAGCATGGAAAATTTCAATCAAAAATTATTTTTAAAAAAAGAAGACGGATCACTTCGAGAAGATATTTCGGACTTTATGGTTTTTTTCACCAAAGGTGTGGTGGAAACCGCCAATAAATTGAATTGGAATGCTGATTATGTGATTCATATGGGTTGGTTTACTTCTTTACTTCCGCTTTATTTGAAAACTTATTATAAAGATAATCCGCTACTTGCGCATACACAAATGATGCATGTTTTGGTGAACGATGTTCATTTTGAAGGTGAACTGCCGGGAGATTTGGAAAGTAAATTTAAATTTGACGAATTGGATCCGGACATGTATAAAAAATTCCTGCCTTCAACAGAAGAAAATTTAATCAAAGGTGCTTCAGAACTGGCAGATATATTATTGATTGGAGAAGAAAATCCCGAACCATTTCTACAAGAAATTTTTGAATCCTATCCCAATAAAAAAGGAAAAATTACGTTAGAACTCCTTGAAAACAACCCGAAAATTTTCAAGGACATTTTAGAACAATTTCAAACTTAAACCAAAATTATTTGCATGAAGAAAGTATTGATACTATTAGCAGGAATGATATTGTTGGTTTCCTGTAAAAAAGAATTTACCGAAACCGGTTTTGACATGATTAAAGACAGTAACTATCGTTTTGAAACCTACACGGTTCAAAATATCAAAATTTACAGTGAAAAAATAAATAAAGTTTTTTCCCAAAATCAACCTTTACTCAATCTGGGTATTTACAAACAAGACGCATACGGATTGAATAGATCCAATGCTGTTGTGAGATTTCAATTACCTCAACAAGCCTTTGAGTCGGATCATTTTATGAACGCCGATTCCATCTTGTATGTTCAGATCAGAGTTCCTTTCTTTGCCAAGAAAAATGAAGAACTCAGTACCGACAATGATCCGGTTTATGATGTGGATTCCATTTTCGGAAATTTACCCATCAAGCTAAGTGTATACTACCAAAATTATTATTTTTTCCCTTATGACCCTTCCTCCGGATTCAGTTCAAGAGTAACGTTTTATTCGGATTATGATTTCAGCACATATAAACAAGATTTATTATTTCAAGACAATACATTTTATCCGGATCTATCATATGTTGTAGATACTATTCCGTTATCTTCCAACCTTGATTTTGAAGATGATAAAGGAGAATTGGTAAAAGATACGCTTCCTCCTCATTTGGTCATACCTTTGGATACCACTTTTTTCCGCCAAAAAATCTTTAATTTCAGGGGTCAACCCGAGTTATCCCATCCCGATTATTTTGCCAATCATTTCCGTGGTTTGTACATTGAGTGTGAACCTATTGGCAATGACGGTGTTTTTATGATGATGCAAAACAATGTACAACTTGTGATTGCATATAGATATGAAACCACCAATGATAACGGGACCCCCGACGATACCTCCGATGATTATCCCGAGAAGAAATATGAAAAAATTATTTTAACCAGAGATATTGTTGTCAATACCTATCAAAATACATTCTATCCCGGCGTGCAAAATAAAATTGACAACCCCAACATAACCCAAGGTGAAGATAAAATATATGTTAAGGGAGATGCCGCATCCATGGGTGTAATTGAGTTATTTAATTCTCAAGAACTGTATGATTTGAGGAATAACGACTGGCTGATTAACCAAGCCGACTTAAAATTGTATGTAGATGAAACGGAGATGAGTTCAGTACCCGAAGATGAGCATCCGCCTCAATTGTATTTGTTTAAATATCCGGATAACAGAATAGAAGATCTAAGCACCCGATTGGAAAACGGTTTTGCCACCGACTTGAACCATGTTGCCGCCATCTATAACGGCACTATGGCTGAAGACACCATCACACATAAAAAATACTACCAATTCAATATCACAAGATACATCAAAAACATACTGAGAAAAGATTCTACTAATGTAAAACTCGGATTGCGGGTAGTATGGGATTTAAAACAGTTCTTAACCTCCACCACATCACCCGATCCCGATGCTTTTGTTCCATTTGGGACGGTTTTACAAGGGAATCTTTCAACGGATAGCCCCCCGGAATTAATCATATACTACACCAAACCTGAAGAAAATTAAAAATTACTCTTGATAATCTAAGATATCATTTTCAATGATTTCAACTTGTAAATAAAGATTTTCCGCCTCCACAACAGTTGGAACATCCGCACTTTCATATCTACCACTCAAATCCTTTAATTGCTGGAGTATATATCTCCATTTCTTATCGTCTCCTTTAAATTTCTGATTCTTCAAATAGGAAACCCATTGTCCTAATTCAAGCGCAGATTTTTCTAAAAGGGTTTTACTTTTAGGATTTTCGGGATTAATAAAATAAACGATATAGGTAAAAAGAATATAATTGGGCTTCATTAAAGTTTTATACAAATTCAATTCGGTTTCCGTGAAACCCACTTTTTTATTTGTGATGATATTTCGAGCCATTTCATTGGCATTGTAAATGATTTTTTCCAAATAATCCACAAATTTGTTTAAATATTTCCTGTTGAACGTATGAACCAATTTCACGCGGATATTATACCAATATGAAGTCAGATTTTTAAAATCGTTTTGTAATTCGGGATAATGATCGGAATATTTTTCTAACATCAATAAATAATATTCGGCTTGTGCCAGATGTTTGTCAATATAAACAGGTGTTTTATCCGGATAGATTCCTCTTGAAAAATACAAATAATTAACAATGCTTTTCATTGCATGGTATTTGAATTGCTGGATGTAAATCAAAGCTTCTTTATCCGAGGGAATATTTTCTCCGGAACCGGATGCAGACAAAAAAGAAAAATTCAATATAACGGTCAAGACCGTAAATCCTATGATAATTTTTTTTCTCATGGTTGTTGTTTTTGAGTGAGTATAGAATAGGCTTCCAGTATTTTACGGTTGGATTTATTGAGTGAAGCAACCATTATTTTGGGCGCATAACCGTTTTTTATTCCTTGATGAAATAACTGTATGTCTTGATGAATGTGTCTAAGAATTTGAGCAAGTTTTTTATCCTTGGCATAATAATCTCTGATAGATTTCATGTCCTTCCCCGCATCTTTTAACATGGAAATAATATTTTTTGTATCTACACTCCCTTCATCATATTGCCTGATATATTCTTGCATGGCTACCTGCAGATTTTGATTCACATTCACCAATTTTTGAATTTGCTCCAAGAAACTTTCATCAAAATCCGTAAACATGACAAGGGTCTCCAACATCAAGTCCAATTTTTTCAAGACCCTGTTTTTACTTTTATGTAAATCTTTCAAATTTGTATTCCTATTGGAAAGTTGAGAAACAAATATTTCGGTCAGGTTTTTTAATTTCTCAAAATCGGCCAAAAGATTTTTTTCTTGTGGCAACAATGTACTCACCGAATCCAAATTTTCCAATATTTCTTCTGCCGCCGAATGTATGTTTTGTTGAGCGTTAACCGGAAACAATTTGTATTGCCGTGAATAATAATTGGTCATACTTTGCTGGGTCAAAATTTTATTTTGATTTAATAAGTAAAAAGCTTTTTTGGTTTTTTTTAAATCATATTGTGCCATTCCATTGTATAGTACAACCAACATAACTAAAATGAGCATTCGTCTAAAACTTCTCATATATTTCTTCCAAATTTAATTGACTAAAATATGAAGTTTTTCCACTTCATGATTAAGAATATTGGCAAGGCTGAATAACAACCGATCTGTGCGGAAAAGGGGATTGTGTAAATTATATTTGAAGAACTTCCAATTATTGAGCATTTTAGCCAAAAGAAAAGGGTTTTTATTCATTTGAAAATAACCTTTCTCTTTAGCATACTGAAGAAGCGTTTCCGCCTTGTTCAACTCGGATTCAAAAAGCTGTTGCAAGCTTTTATTGATGGGAAATTTATCAATGAGATAGCCAGTGTTGATTAGAAAAACTCCCGCTCTGAAAGCATAAAGTTTGAAATGATCACTCTCTCCGAAATGCTTGATGTCGGGATATTGATCTTCCAGTTTTTTCAACAAAACGTTCAATTGTGCCTCAAAGGTTTTGGCATCATAATAATATTTATTGAAATTTTTTCGCGTAGGTTTTACCAATGTATAGTAGCGAATATTATTCCAAACATCAAGCAAGCTGTTATATTCACGTTCATTGCCGGTTTTAGACAAAACATCTTCCAACTGCATAAAATTATCTTCCATAATATTCACCGCATCCGCCAAATCAATTTGAATAAGATCAAATTCGGGATAATATATTTCATAAGCCTTATCCCGTGTAATTCTGTAAATTTGTACTTTGGAATCAAGTAAATGTTTATATGCCTTAACAATAGATAAACTGTCAGGGGACTGGGCAAATCCCTGACCCGCCAGAATTAAAAAAATGTTAATGTATATAAAAAGTTGATTTTTTTTCATGGTTTCAAAGCTACATTACAAATATATGAATTTAATTTCAACCGGATTTATATCAAAAGCTTTGCCAATTTATAAAAACAATTGATTTTCAATCACATGGGAGAAATAAAAAAACATATAAAAGAACAGCTAAATACACTCCCTTCACGGCCGGGGATCTATCAATTCCTGGATGCAAAGAATAAAATCATATATATCGGAAAAGCAAAAAATCTTAAAAAAAGAGTTTCTTCTTATTTCAACAAGCATGCTGAAGGAAAAACTTACATGATGCTGAAAAATTTAGACCGGATTGAACACATTGTCACCGATAATGAAACGGAAGCTTTCCTGTTGGAAAATGTATTGATTAAACAATATAAACCAAAGTATAATGTATTACTAAAAGATGATAAAACCTATCCTTGGATAGTGATCCGGAACGAAGCTTTTCCAAGAGTGGAAATGACCCGTAATTATATAAAGGACGGGTCGGAATATTTCGGCCCGTATACATCCGTTAAAACCGTAAGGGTTTTGCTTGATCTGATTCACGACATATATCCCATCCGCACATGCAAATTGGATCTTCAACCCTCAAAAATTCAAAAGAAAAATTATAAAGTATGTTTGGAATATCACCTGGGTAGATGTAAAGCTCCTTGTATAGGAGAGGAAACCGAAGAGGACTATAAACAATATATAGAGAAAATCCGGCAAATTTTAAAAGGAAACTTTAAACCTGCACTTCAATTTTTTGAAAATGAAATGAAAAATGCCGCCGCCAATCTGGAATTTGAAAAAGCCCAAGAATTCAAAGAAAAAATTGAAGCGTTGCAAAATTATCAATCGCGTTCCACGGTAGTAAATCCCAAAATAGGAAACGTAGAAGTCTATAGCATCCTCTCCGATACAGAAAGAGCTTACGTGAATTTCATGGAAGTGTCAAACGGCTCCATTATACGCGCACGCAATCTGGAATACAAGAAAAAAATCAATGAAGCCGACCAAGAAATTCTTTCAATGGCCGTCACCGAAATTCACCGAGAATTGAATCTACATGCCAAAGAAATCATCTTACCCATGAAAATTGAAATCCCTTTCCCTATAAAACAAACCGTCCCCCATAGAGGCGACAAAAAGAAACTCCTGGAAATGTCCTTGAAAAATGCGCGCTATTTTAAATTGGAAAAACTCAAACAATTACAACAAACCCGCCCCGATTTGCACTTGGAAAGAATGCTCCGGCAAATGCAACATGATTTGCGTTTGTCCAATCCCCCCCGGCACATGGAATGTTTTGACATTTCACACACACAAGGATTTGAAAAAACCGCCTCCTGCGTGGTTTTTAAAGACCTGAAACCTTCCAAAAAAGACTACAGGCACTACACTGTCAAAACCGTGGAAGGCATAGACGATTTTGCTTCCATGAAAGAAGTGGTTTACAGGCGATATAAACGATTGAAAGAAGAAAACATCCCCCTACCCGGTTTGGTGGTTATTGACGGCGGCAAAGGCCAACTCAACGCCGCCCTGGACGCCCTGAAAGAGCTGAAATTGGACGACCAAATTACCCTCATCGGAATAGCCAAACGGTTGGAAGAAATCTACAAACCCGGCGATCCGGTTCCGCTCTATTTGGACAAACGCTCCGAAACCCTCAAAATCATTCAACAAATCCGCAACGAAGCCCACCGTTTCGGCCTTCGACTTCACCGCAAACGACGCACTAAACGATTGATCCCCTCAACACTCACATCCATTCCCGGAATAGGCGAAAAAACCGCCCTCAAACTCCTGAAACATTTCAAAAGCATCAAACGATTGCAAGAAGCCTCCCAAGAAGACATTGCACGAATAGTGGGTCATAAAACCGCCGAAAAAATCAAAAAAAATTTGTGACAATCTGTCATATAATCATTCAAATTCTTTTTGGCGCCTTATGGCGTGCTCCGTTTAAATCTTGCTCGGCTCAAAGCATTTTTGTATGTTGCCGTGCGGGGTCTCCTCGTCTTCGCTCGGAGCCTCCGCCGTCAAACAAAAATGAGCTTTTCGCCTTCGCAAGGATAACACTCCGCCCGCCGGCGCAAAATAGGTGTAAATTTTATTCATTGGTTACACATCACAACATGCATTTGTAAAACAAAACGGCATTTATTATCTCTAAAATGTCTAACTTTATATAATAATACCCTCCATGAAAAAAACAAGTGACCATATCATCATGGAAATTGACGGACACAAAATAACCGTCACTCATCCCGATAAAGTTTTGTACTTAGAGCGCAGGATAACCAAAATGGAAGTTATTCAATATTATCTATCGGTTGCATCCTATATTTTAAAACACAACAACGGACGTCCCCTGGTGTTTATTCGCTATCCGCACGGCACACCAGGCTATTCCTTTTTTCAAAAAAATGTTCCCGCCCATGCGCCCGAATTCATTGAAACCGTGGAATTGGGCAAACACAAACTAGCACGCTATATCATACTCAATCACATAGCCGATTTGGTTTGGTTGGTTCAATTGCATGCATTGGAATTTCATATTATGAGTGTTTCCAAACCTTATTTTCAACATCCCGATTTAATGGTTTTTGACATCGATCCGCCCGAAGGAATGTCTTTTCCTCAAATCAGGGATTTTGTGTTGGAGGCCAAACCCATTGTAGAATCATTCGGCTATAAGGTTTTTGTCAAAACATCGGGCAAGCGCGGCATACACATGGTTTGTCCCATCCTCCCCGAACATCCGGCAGAAGAAGTTCTGAAAGTATCCGAAGAAATTGCTAAAACCATTATGATAAAAATTCCCGGAACAACTTTGGATGTCAGAAAAAACAAAAGAAAAAATAAAATTTTGATTGATATTTACCGCAACCGACCATTTCAAACTTTTTCCATGCCATACGGTCTTCGTGCAACCCACACTGCCAGTGTATCACTACCGGTTTCGTGGGATGAACTAAATCAAATTGAAAATCCGCTGGATTTTCATATGCGCAATGTACCTGAAATATTAAAAACCCAGGAAGATCCTTGGGAAAATATAAAAGACTTTGCCGTGAAACTTCACAAATAAAAAAGCCCTCCACTTTTCATGGAGAGCTTTAAAATGTTAGTCTTTTTAATTAAAATAAAAAGCAAAGTCTATGCTCAAATGACGGGGCATGATTTTTAGGTTGGCATCACTCATCACATCTGTCATTCCCAAATGATAGGAAAGTCCCAAATTAATGTTTCCAAAACCCACATTATATTCGGCTCCCGCTCCAAAAATAAAGGATGAACCGATTTTATTCACTTGATCATTGATGACCAATGAACCGGCTTTAGCCGAAACGTTCAAATCCAAAGTTGCACCGAAAAATCCCAAAACCCTTATGTTATCTGCTACTTCATTGCTACGCATTTTCAAAGCCAAAGGCACTTCCACCGTGGTAATGTTCATATTTCCCCAATCACTTCCGAAGTTTCTTTGGTGTACCATAATTCCAGAATGTAAATAGTAATTCTCGGCAAATCCGTAATCGGCCCATAACCCGCCTTTATAACCCAATCCGCCGCTTTTAACATCTTGAACTTGAAAGTTACCATCCACTTTAGACATCACTTTGTTGAAAGAAATACTGGGAGCCAATGACAGTCCTATTCTGAAATCCTGAGCATTTGATACATGCATCATACCGATGATTATCAAAAGGGCAAATAATTTTTTCATATCTTAAATTTTTTTAGTTTAGCTTGTATCAAAGATAACAAAAATTATGCCACCTGTCTCTCCCAAAATCAATGAAATAATTACTGAATACAGACATTTTTTGAAACTTGAAAAAGGGCTTTCGGAAAATACAATCCGCGCCTATACGGATGATATTCAAAAATATCTGGATTTTTATGCTGGAGAAGAAGAATTGGATTTGTCTGTTTTTAATAAAGATAATGTCAAAGAATTTATCTACCGTATATCGGATTTGGTGAGTGCTAGAACCCAGGCCCGGATTATTTCGGGTTTGAAAAGTTTTTTTTCCTACCTACAACTTGAAAAAATAATGGAAGAAAATCCCGGAGATTGGCTTGAAACTCCTAAATTGGATAAAAAGGTTCCCGAAGTGTTGAGCCGTGAAGAAATGGAAGCCCTTTTTGATGCGGTGGAATTAGGGTCGTTTGAAGGAGAAAGAAACAAAGCTATTTTGGAATTGATGTATGCCTGCGGATTACGTGTCTCGGAAACCGTAAACCTGCAATTGGGAGATTTGTTTTTAGAAGAAGGTTTTATCCGGATTATAGGAAAAGGAAGCAAACACAGATTTGTCCCGTTGGAAACATATTCCATTGGTGTTTTGAAAACCTATTTGCAGTATGTCAGACCTTTGGTGATTCCCCAAAAAGGGCATGAAAATTTTGTTTTTTTAAACCGGCGGGGAAAATCATTGACGCGCCAAATGTTATTCATCATCATCAGAGGTCTCGCCCAAAAGGCCGGTATTGAAAAAAAAATAAGTCCGCACACCATTCGCCATAGTTTTGCCACTCATTTATTGGAAAACGGAGCGGATTTGCGGAGCATCCAGCTGTTGCTCGGGCATGAAAGCATTACTACTACAGAAATATATCTGCATATAAGTAAGAAACAAATTCGCGAAACTTTGGAAAAATATCATCCGCGAGGTAGAAATTCTAAGTAAGATTATACGTGAAATTCCGAAGCGGGATAGTAATTTTCTTGCATGGATTTGAGCATGATTTTTACAATTTTATCCAAATCAAACGCATGTCTCCATTTCCAATCTTCCCGGGCATGTCTATCATCTATACTATCCGGCCAGGAATGCGCTATTTCCTGCCTGAAATCGGGTTTATAAATCACTTTGAAATCAGGTATAAATTTTTTTATTTTGTTTTCAAGGTCTTTGGGCGTAAAACTTATGGCCGAAAGATTATAGGAAGACCTGATGTGAATTTGGTCTGACGGCGTTTG
>Ga0256832_1002332_pt1 | contig 12958 bp, 8 predicted proteins | sample 134614metaG_FD_190534 | JGI IMG/M metagenome (GOLD analysis project Ga0256832, IMG submission 190534) | Hydrothermal vent microbial communities from Lau Basin, Pacific Ocean - 134-614 | ecosystem: Environmental > Aquatic > Marine > Hydrothermal vents | place: Pacific Ocean: Lau Basin | collected... | reverse complement strand
TTAAAACCCACCCGGTACCATTCCAGCAGGGTAAACTCAGGGTTATGATAACGACCTGCCTGTTCTTTTCGCCAGACTTTGCAGATCTGGTAAATATCACCACTACCTGATGCCAGCAGGCGTTTCATGGGATATTCAGGCGAGGTGTGCAGATACCTGTGATCTGATTGAAAGGATTCGATAAACGGATCAGTATTGCCCGCCTGGGAGAGCGCAGGAGTTTCGACCTCGAGCACCTTGCGCTGCTGAAAAAAGGCACGGATATCGGCAAGCATTTTGGCGCGTTGCTGGCGTATTTGATGGCTTGTGTGTGCTTGCCACTTCATTCTTGTTGTGTCTGTTGCTGTGTAAAAAGTATAAAAAAAGGGGGGGATGGGTTAAGCTTTTGATTTTCCTAATGCGTAGGTCGGGTTAGCGATAGCGTAACCCGACATGATGCCACGATTTTGTTGGATTACGCTTGGGCTAACCCTACAAGACTCTGCCCTCTGTCTTCTGTCCTCTGACACACCCATCCCCCCTGTTTTTTATATATTTTTAACTGTCTTTGGCACGCGACAGATATTCACCTGTGCGCGTGTCTATCCTGACGGTTTCGCCTTCTTCCACAAAAAGTGGTACCTTGATTTGCGCGCCTGTCTCAACCGTGGCTGGCTTGGTTGCGCCTTGTGCGGTGTTTCCCTGAATGCCGGGTTCACATTCTGTGATTTTAAGTTCGATAAAATTGGGCGGCGTGACGCTTAAGGGAACACCATTCCATAGTGTGACGATGTATTTTTCCTGCGGCTTGAGCCAGTGTTTTACATCTTCCACGGCTGCTTCTGGTGCGGCGTGTTGTTCAAAGGTGGTGGGTTCCATAAAGTGCCAGAACTCGCCATCTTCATAGAGGTATTCCATATCCACTTCCATAACATCGGCGGCTTCAACTTTTTCGCCTGACTTCCAGGTTTTGTCAATAACCCGTCCGGTTTTCAGGTTGCGAATTTTGACACGATTGAATGCCTGCCCCTTGCCGGGCTTAACAAATTCGTTTTCGACAATCGTATATGGATCACCGTCCATAATAAATTTGAGCCCGCTTTTAAATTCACTGGTACTATAGCTCGCCATTGAGCACTCCTTGAAACTTGAAAAATTAGCCGTCTATGATAACTGCAATTAGCCATAAATATAAAGATGAATCTCGGACTGAGTGGCAAAAGTCTTTATCCGGGGCGATTCGCGATCCTCTGGAATTATTGCGCTTGCTTGATCTGGATCAGTCTGTATACCGCAAGCGATTGACTTTTCCTGATAAATTCAAGCTGCTGGTTCCATTGTCTTATGTCAATAAAATGCGAAAGGGTGACTGGAATGATCCCCTGCTGCAACAGGTTTTGCCTCAAATAAAAGAGGAGCATAATGTTTCTGGCTTTGTAACTGATCCGGTTGGTGATCTTGCTGCAGAAGTTGCTCCGGGCATTTTGCATAAATACCCGGGCAGGGTGTTGCTGATTACAACGGGGGCGTGTGCGGTGCATTGTCGCTATTGTTTCCGCAGGCATTTTCCCTATGCTGATTCTTTCTTCAGGCAAGCAGACTGGCAACAAAGTCTGGAGCAAATCAGGGCGGATGAGAGTATCTATGAGGTGATTTTAAGTGGTGGTGATCCACTCATGTTATCTGATGCGCGCCTGCAAGGTTTATGTGAAGAACTGGCAAGCATCGCGCATGTCAAGACCTTGCGGTTTCATACGCGGATTCCTTTGTTTTTGCCTGAGCGCATAAATTCGGCATTTTTATCCTGGGTATCTGCCCTGCCTGTGGCAAAAGTGATGGTTATTCATGCAAATCATGCGAATGAGCTGGATGCTGTTGTTGCTGCTTCATTACAGACACTGCGCATGGCTGATTTTACCCTGCTAAATCAATCGGTGCTGCTAAAAGGGGTGAATGATAATGTGGCAACGCTGGAGAGACTGAGCCAGCAATTGTTTCAGTGTGGGGTCTTGCCCTACTATCTGCATCAACTGGATCGCGTGCACGGAGCAAGCCATTTTGAAGTGGACAGGGAAGAGGCAATCGGCTTGTATCAGAAATTAAAGGAGCGACTCTCAGGTTATCTTGTTCCCAAATTTGTTGAAGAAATTTCCGGCGAACGGTGTAAGCAGGCTATCGTATAATCCTTTTTAAAATGTTATTATTTAGAACCTGTCATAATAATTATAATAATCTAGGGTCAGTCCATGAGTCTGCAAATGTTTTCCAAAAAAGATACCAATAAAAAACAACTTAACAGCCAAGACGCAGAAAAATCCATTCCTGCCAAAAAAATGGAAGCTCCGGTAGATCTGCGCACACCCGCAAAAGCCAAATCATGGGTTTCATCGTTGCCTTTAACCGATATGGGAGAAACCACCAGGCGACTTTATGCCGGGCTGTTAAACCTGAACCATGAAACTGTGCCACCACAAACCAGGATAGAAGTCACTGAAGTTATTCTGCCTTATGTAAAAATGGTGCTTGAGAATCTTGATCGACATTTTTTAAGCCGTTCTTTTCCCTTGCCAGAACGCAGCCAGAAAATTTTTGACCTGAAAAAAGCGTTATTAATGGAAACCGCAGGCTCCTACCAGTTGGCAGCACTTGAGATGCTGACCAAAAATTCAGTCTCAAAAAAGAAATTATTATTGTCCATTGGTCGGGCTGTTACCTATATGGCTCAGGTTCTGATTAATGGCTATGAGGTTTATGCCAAGTCTGATCGCTCGCAGTGGCAAGATATTCATCATTTATATTTGCTCGCATGTGAAAATGATGTTCACAATATTGTTATGCCGACCAAAGACGATATTAATGGCGAAAAGTTTACCATCGAAGATCAGTACAAACTGATTAATCTTATTGCCTTGTCTGCTCCAAACACCCTGCGACAGGGAGAAATAATCAAGGTCAGGGATTTCTTCAGGCTTTGCCTTAAAGATGTTTCAATCATTGATGATCCCAATGAAATTAACAGTAAATACGCGCATATTGCCTTGATGAATACGGATGAACCCGCAACGCTAATGCCTGTGAGTGATGTGGTAAGTTCGGCAACAAGCCGTATATTTGATATGTCAAAGGTTATTCATGCGCTGGATGAGTTTGTCACCCTGAGTGAGTATACCGGGCTGGGAACGCATAACAAATGGTCCATGCTAACGCATAGTCTGGCAAAACGTCTCGCTTATGTCTTGACTACGATTCGGAATCGTCGTTATAAGCGTTTTCCACGAGAAGAGAAGGGCTTGCTTGCTATCCGCATGGTGGATGTGATTGAGATTATTCGTGAGAACACCGCCGATTCCTTTAGCGAGCAGATCAATCAGGATGTGGAAGATGACAATATTTATGAGGCACTGGCGGCGGGTGACGCTGTTTCTAGTCCCTGGGCTGAAATTGATATTGATGCACTGGCAGAGGATCGGGATGTCAAATTGCATTCCTGGCAATTTGAAAATGGCAGTTCGGGGGGCTATGGATTAAGACAGGTAACACCCGAAGCAAGTACCGCACGGGTTGGTGAGCTGGTCGCTGTGCAGGATCCGAAAGATGAGGCAGGTCAATGGCAAATTGCTGTGATTCGCTGGATGGATGCCTACCGGGATATAGGATTGCGCATCGGTCTGGAAATATTATCCTTGCAGGGCATGGTGGTTCAGGTTGAGAAGATCAAAAATCGTGAAATCACACAAAAATTGCCTGTGGAAGGCATTATGCTTCCGTCTGTTGAAGGTTCAAGGGAAACTGCCAATCTTATTTTCCCCGGCTTTATTTTTCGGGTCGATGATGAGCTGACCATTACACTGGGATCACGCCAGCAACAAATCACGATTAATGCAATTGATGATACAGTGGGCAGTTTTGCCTATTGCAGCTTTGAAAAGCGTGATGAAGAAGCCGTGGCGGAAGGCAGTCTGGAAATGTTTGATGATGTCTGGGAATTTCTTTAAGATAAAAACTTGATCAGGATTTCTTTAACTTGATGAGTTTTTAAACCCCCTGTCTTGTGTTTTTTCTCAATAGTCGGTTAAAGACTGAGAATTATTTCATGCTAACGTATTGTCTTATCCATGAAAAAAACGGATATACAATGCTTGTTTCTCGGAAAGAGTGCAACTCTCTATACTGATTTAGTCAAGTATTTACATGAATTACACAAGCCTGGAAAAAATCTTCAGTTTAAGCTGGTAGATACAGAAAAAAAACAAATAAGCTATGCCTTAAGAAAAATGAGCGGGGCAGGCATTGTTTTTATCTCTGAAAAAGTTCGTTTTCCTGTAGATGTCCTCTCAGATCTGGTTTGGCAGAATGCGCCTGACGCACTTATTGTTATCGTTATTAGCGGAAAAAAAGGAACATCTTCAAGTAAATCTTACCATAAACTGATAAATAACAATGTTTCAGTCCTGTATCTGAACGACGATAGTGCAAATACCAGACTCTTTCTCCAGTGTCTGCTTCAGACTGTTCAATTTAAAGATGAGTTTAGACGCTGTAAACGTTTGTTGGGGGTATCGGAAAAACGCTGCCAATGGCTGGTAGAGTCCAGCCATGAAGCAATTGCCTATATCACAAGAGACTTGCATCTTTATGCAAATGCTTCTTACCTGAAAATGTTTAATGCAAAATCCATAGAAGAGTTAAGAAGTATATCCATAAAAGACCTGATCGAAGAGAAGGAGCATCCTCTTTTTATCCGCTTTCTGGAAAAACAGTTAAAGCATAATGATATAAATTATTCGTTGATAATTTCAATGAAGAAAACAAACGGTGCTGTTTTTCGTGCCAATATTCACCTCATTCCATCCGTATTTAAGGGGAATAAATGTTTGCAGCTCTGGGTTAGTTCGCTTGAAAAGGATGTTACTCGGGAAGCCGTTGGGCAAATTGCTCAAACAGAATCAAAAACAAATATTGATCATGGAAATATCAATAAAGATGAAACAATTGATAATCTTCCCAATCCTTTTGCTGTTCTTGATGAAAAAAAACAGGATAATGCTTCCAAAATAGATTCTTCTGTCATTATCCAGGATATTCTGAAAAGAAAAGAAGCGACATTGTCAGCTAAAAAACTAACTTTGCTGAAAAAAAATGAACAGATAGATGATCATTTTTTACTTTCTTTTTCTATTGATGCAGAACAAAAAAAGGCTATTGAAAATCTGCTTTTTAGGTCGCACACAGATTCAAGCAAAAAACAACAAAAAGTATTCTGGGATAAAGTTAAATTAAGCAAATTGTTTGATTCATTAAAAAAGAACACCCGTTTAAACAGATACCTGTTAGTTGTAATTGATATTGAGTCAATTTCAGATGAAGATTTTACTCAATGGTTTTTTTCCGAAGTGGCAAAACTGGGTGGCAAGGCTTCCCGCCTTGTTTTTATATTGCCATCGAAGTTAAATGCAGAGCAAAAATCCGCGGCGATCGAATTTTCCAAAATGAGCAAATTACATCATTGTAAAATTGCACTGAAAGATTATCAGATTTCAGGCAAGTTACTAAAATTATTGAAACTTGTCAGACCAGACTATGTCTGTTTGTCTTCAGACTGGATAAAGAAAATTGAAGGACAGGATAAGCGTGAAATAGAATTGGGAAATGCCATTCGCCAGTTGGAATCAAATAATATCAGGGTTATTGCTTCTCCAGGTATTAGTGTCAATATGCAGAAGAATTTTGCTCTCGCGGGTGCCTCCTTTTGTCAGGAAAAGGTTATAAAATAATTTAACTGGTGTACAATCTTATTATATTTTTTAATTCTGCGTATTTACGCCTTGCCTTGAGCTGTCGTTATTAAGTTCGGGTTATCAAGGTCTTCAAATATAAATGCAACAAAATAATACAAATAATCCATAAAATTTAGATATTCAAGACATTGACTTTGAATTTACAACAGCACAATACAAAAAAATCTGCAGTTATGCGTACTGCTTTAAAGGATAGTTACGTGGATGAAAACTCATTTTTGCTTCGCAAGCTGGAATCAGATACCCAAAAAAATCGTAAAACAAGTTTATTAAATTATAAAAGCAGTAAAAACAATAAACTTTTTCACGAGAATAGATTGCGCCATGAGTCAGATTCCGCCATAGAACTAAAACCGGTATTAATTAGCTCGATTGATGATTTCCGGTTATTGCGAGAGCAGTGGAATGAACTCTATGAGAGTTGCCAGCGCAGTACCCTGTTTTCCAGTTGGGAATGGATGTTTAGCTGGTGGGAAATTTTCAGAACCCAGGGGCAACGGCAGCTTTTTATTATCTGTTTTTATTATTTTGACAAGCTGGTTGGTATTGCTCCCTTTCAAATAGAAAAAACATTTCCACAATATATTATTCAGGGCAAGACTCTGAGTTTTATTGGTTTGGGCGAGTTGAGAGATGACCGGATAGTGAGTCAATATCTGGATCTTGTTGTTGCCCCCGGATTTGAGACTGATGTAGTTAAAGCAGTCTCAGAATATCTGACGGCACATAAAAAAGACTGGAGTTTTGCTGACTTTGAATATTTACTCAAAGATGCGCTTATTCTGCAATGCTTTGATACCGAACAGGCAGCTATCACCCGTCAAAAAACCGAGTATGGCGTCAGGTTCAGTATTTCCAACATCAGTGATTTTGAAGCCTATACGCAAAAAATGTCAAGACGCTGGCGTAAAACGTATGCCAAGAAAAACCGCCTTCTGGAACGTGATGGCGAGGTATCCATAGAAAGTATGAGTAGTCTGGATGATATTGATCCAGTCCTGGAGCAGTTAGCAGAAATGCATTGTTCCCGCTGGCGGAAAAAAGTTGATCACTGTGTCTTTGATTCAAAGAATTTTATGGCTTTTCACAGGAAAGTCATTGAGCGCCTGTTACCACTTAATAAAACATCAATTAAAACACTAACATTAAATGGTGAGCCTTTGGCATCGTATTATATTTTTAGCGATAAAGGGCAAGTTCATTATTATCAAAGTGGTTTTTATGCAAAATTTGCTAACCGCTATTCACCATTATTTTTGCTGGTTTGCAAAGAAATTGGCGCAGCCGTTGAAAAAAACAGGACTTTTGATTTTATGTATACGGATTCTCCAGATTCCTACAAAAGAACCCAGTATGCTGCCGACTATGAAAGTATGTACCGTTTGCGTTGGTCTACCCAGGCATTCAGGATATTTGTTTTTCGCTGCGCCAAAGCACTGCAACTAAAAATATTGAATTATTATTGTGGGGTAAAAACTGTTGTAAAGAATATTTGGAATAATAACTAGAGTAAAAAATATGCATATCGTACATGTCATTGAACCCATGGAACATGGAGTGTTTATCTGGGTCGTCGATATGGCTAATCGCCTTGTGGCTGATGGCTATCAAGTAACTGTATTGCACTCAATACGCAAACATACTCCAGAGAACTGGCGAAGTCTTTTTGATCCCAGAGTAAAATTGATTCATGTGCAAATGAGTCGTGAAATAGACTTTATAACTGATTTCAAGGCACTCATCGGTTTAGTAAAAAACATTAAACGTCTGAATCCGGATATTATCCATACCCATTCTTCAAAAGGCGGATTTCTTGCGCGGGCTGCCGGTTTTCTGTTGGGAAGAAACAAGCAGTTGCTATATACCTCACATGCTATCCACTATCCTTTAATCAAACAGCCTTTTAAAAGAAAACTATACAAGTATTTAGAACACGTTGGATACTGGCTGGGAGGCACAATCGTTGCCTGTGGCAAGGAAGAATATGAAATAATCCTGAAAGAAATCACATTTGGAAACACCAGGCGTTTGATACGCATCAGTAATGGGATTGATATTTCCCAGCTTAAAGAGAAAGATTATTCAGTTAAAAATAAAAAAATCAAAGTGGGGGTTTCAGGACGAATTTCATTGCAGAAAGCTCCCTGGGTGTTTGCTGATATTGCCAGAAAAATTAATGCAAAAAGAGATGATGTTGACTTTATCTGGATTGGTGGGGGAGAAAAACAGGATGTTGATAATCTTGCATCAGCAGGGGTTGAGGTGACCGGAATGCTGGACAGGGACGAAGTTTTAAAACGGGTTCCTGAACTTGATATTTTCTTTCAAACCTCTGCTTACGAAGGACTTTCTCTTGCCCTGCTGGAAGCCCAGGCATCAGGGATCCCTGCGGTAGTGACCAAAATACCAGGCAATGATGAAGTGGTTCAGCACGGCAAAACAGGCTTTGTAGGAGAAAATGAGGCTGAGCTTGTTAAAGGACTCGAAATTTTACTCGATTCAGAAGAGGAAAGGGTCAAAATGGGCAAGCGGGCAAAGCAGTATACCAAGGAAAATTTTTCATTGGAGGTTATGGCTGATCAATATAAAGCTGAGTATAAAAAACTGCTCAAAGCCTGATGTTACTACGATAAATCAGAAACGGCGTAACAATAAACCAGCAGTTGTTACGCAGGATTAAGCACCCAAAACAAAACACCTCAAAGATAAATTCTCTCAAAATTTATTATTAAAATATTGAATAATTCTTGCAGATTAACATAAATATCCTACGCTTAAGCTGGGAGCCTGTCCGAGAACTAAGAAATCAGCAATTTCCCAAAAAATTCAATTTTTTAAGTCATTGAAAACAAATAACTTAATTTTGCTAAATTGTTAAAAATCATATTTTTGGCTATTCCCGGACAGGCTCCTGACAATATAACAGGGCAATGACATAATGACAGCTAGGGTAACACACGATAATCTGGAAATTGATCCGGGTCTGTACAGACTTGTTCGAGAGGAAATACTACCCGATAGCGGTATTGAGGAAACATCCTTCTGGAACAGCTTCCAGTCAATCCTGGAGGCTTTTATACCCCGCAATAAAGAGCTGCTGGCAACCAGGGACAAATTACAAAAACAACTTGATCGCTGGCACATCGAAAACCCTGATTTTTCACTCTCATCATACAAGAAATTTCTCAAAAAAATTGGTTATCTGCTTGAAGAAGGTGCAGACTTTAAAATCACTACAGAAAATATTGATCCTGAAATCAATCTGATAGCAGGTCCTCAGCTTGTGGTACCAATAGATAATGCGCGTTTTTCATTAAATGCGACGAATGCCCGCTGGGGAAGTCTTTTTGATGCTTTTTATGGTACCGATATTATCCCTGATGAAGGTCTTACCGCAAAAGGTTCTGAATTTAATCCTGAGAGAGGCAAAAAAGTCATTAGACTGGGTATGGAATTTCTGGATTCTGCCCTGCCCCTCACCGAAGGCAGCCATACAATGGTATCAGCCTACACCCTGACTGATAGCGTCATTAATTCCAAAAAACTCAAATTGTTACAGGTCTATCTGGATAATGGACATATTGCCGAATTAAAATATCCGGATTCTTTTGTGGGTTATGCCAAAAGAGGCGATATCAGTTGTCTGTTGTTCAGGAACAATCAACTTCACTTTGAAATACAGATAGACCCCTGTAGTCCAATTGGCAGAACTTCCTTGAGCGGACTCAAGGACATTATTCTTGAAGCTGCCATAAGTACCATTCAGGACTGTGAGGATTCAGTTGCCTGTGTTGATGCGGAAGACAAAATTCAGGTCTATCGTAACTGGCTGGGTTTAATGAAAGGTGATCTCGAAGACACCTTTGAGAAACATGGCAGAAGCATATCCCGTCGCTTAAATCCTGATCGTGAATATCTTACCCCGGAAGGCAAACCTTTTTCACTCAAAGGCAGAAGCCTGATGTTGGTACGCAATGTCGGACACCTGATGACAATGGACGCAATTCTTTACAAGGGCGAAGCCATCCCTGAAGGAATCATGGATGGCATCTTGACGGCAACGATATTTTTGCATGATTATCTGGGTAATAGCCCTTATAAAAACTCCAGTTTCAACAGCATGTATATTGTGAAACCGAAGATGCACGGCCCCGCTGAAGTACGCTTTACGGTTGATTTATTTGCCGCCATTGAAAACGCCTTAAACCTGCCTGAAAACACGCTCAAACTAGGTATTATGGACGAAGAGCGTCGTACCACAGTCAACCTTAAAGAATGCATCAGGCAGGCAAAGGAACGCCTGATTTTTATTAATACCGGATTTCTTGATCGCACCGGCGATGAAATTCATAGCAGCATGCAGGCAGGCGCTTTTGTGGGCAAGGAAGAACAAAAAAAGCAGCCCTGGATGCAAGCCTATGAAGACTCAAATGTCGATATTGGACTGGCGTGTGGCTTACAGGGCAAGGCTCAAATTGGCAAGGGCATGTGGGCAATGCCTGATTTAATGAAGGACATGCTCGAACAAAAAATTCAGCACCCTTTGGCGGGTGCTAATTGTGCCTGGGTTCCATCTCCAACGGCAGCGACCTTACACGCCATTCACTATCATAAAGTCAATGTCAGGCAAGTTCAGAAGAAACTGGCAAAACGCAAAAGAGCCAGTCTTGATGATATTTTGACTATACCACTGGCAAAAAATACCGATAAAACCGATTTCAAGCGGGCTGCGCATATTGCAAGCTGCATCGAAAATAATGCGCAGAGTATTCTGGGCTATGTGGTACGCTGGATTGACCAGGGTATTGGCTGCTCCAAGGTACCGGATACACATCATGTCGCGCTGATGAAAGATCGCGCTACCCTGAGGATTTCCAGTCAAATTCTCGCAAACTGGTTGCATCACAATATCTGTAGCGAGGAACAGATTATTGCATCCTTTAAAAAAATGGCACTTCTGGTAGATCAGCAAAACCGGCACGACCCTTGCTATACGCCAATGGCTCCAGATTATAACGGCATTGCTTTTCAGGCGGGGCTGGCTCTGGTTTTGCAGGGGCGCGAACAGCCAAACGGTTATACCGAACCACTTTTACACCAGTACCGGATCAGGAAAAAACTTCAAGAAAAATCTAATGACAACTTCAACAACTGCTTCAACAACAACTAAACATATCCCTCTTAGCCCTTTCTTTGACCAGAAAACAGATCAGAACAAGCAAAAATACCTTGAGGTCTATTGCAAGGGGGTTCAGCTCTTGCGCTTGCCTGCCTTGAACAAAGGCACTGCCTTTTCACAAGCAGAACGCATTGAACTCGGCTTTGAAGGTATGCTGCCACCCCGTGTAGTTACGCTTGAAGAACAGCTTAAGCGCCTTTACAGAGGGTTTTCCGAGCAGGCATCCGATATCGACAAATATCAGTTTCTGCGCGCCGTACAGGAAAGAAATGAAGTTCTTTTCTATGCGCTCCTTGCAGCACATATTGAAGAAATGATGCCTGTTATCTATACCCCAACCGTTGGCAAGGCAGTGCAGCAATACAGTGCTTTATACCGCTCCCCGCGAGGTCTGACTTTCACCGAAGAGAATATTCAACGTGCTCACAGCATTGTTGAAAACTACCCCTGGAATGATGTACGCATGATTGTTGCTACCGATTCTTCGGCAATTCTGGGCATAGGTGATCAGGGGCATGGCGGTCTCGCAATCAGTATCGGCAAACTCTCACTGTATACAGCAGGCGGTGGTTTAAGCCCGTTTAAGACACTCGCAGTCAATCTTGATGTTGGCACAGACCGACAGGATTTGCTTGAAGACCCGGCTTATTTGGGTATCCAGAAAAAACGCCTGACAGGTGCTGCCTATTTCAATGTTATTGACAAATTCGTTGATGCAGTCGAAAAACGCTGGCCCAAAGCCATAATCCAGTGGGAGGACTTTGCAAAGGATGTATCCTTCGCGGTACTGGAACGCTACCGCAAACGCATCCCCAGTTTCAACGATGATATTCAGGGAACTGGAGCGGTGATTCTGGCAGGGCTGCTTAGTGCCTGCAAACTCAAGGGCGAAGCGCTTGTTGATCAGCGCATTGTCGTCGTCGGCGCGGGTGCCGGTGGTGTCGGTGTTGCCAAAGTCATTCAGGATGGACTGGTGCATGAAGGACTCAGCCGCAAACAGGCGCGCCAACAAATGTTTATTATGGATGAATTTGGACTGGTGGTAAAAGGTATTAGCCCGGATGCCTATAAAAAACCCGTGATGCAGTTTAAAGAAAGCTACCAGGACTGGCAGATTGAAGCACAAATCCCTTCACTGGCTGAAGTCGTAAAGTATGCAAAACCTACAATCATGCTGGGACTGACCGGCGTATCCGGTCTGTTTACCCGGGAGCTTGTTGAAGCTATGGCAGAAAACAGCAAACGACCAATTATCTTTCCATTATCCAATCCAAGCAGCAATGTCGAAGCACTTCCTGAAGATATTTTTAACTGGTGTCACGCCCAAAAAAGTGAAGCAATTGTCGCCTCGGGCAGCCCCTTTGCGGATGTGACGCTTGCAGGGAAAACACATGTGACAGGACAGGGAAACAACGCCTTTATTTTTCCGGGGCTGGGTTTTGCCGCGGTATTGGGTGAATGTAAAACCATCACAGACTCAATGATCATCGAATCTTCCTACGCACTGGCTGATTACACAGCAAAACATGATTTACAAAAAGGCAGGGTTTATCCACCAATTTCAGCTTTGCAGGAAGTCAGTTTTTACATTACAAAACGGGTTTTGGCATTTGCTATAAAAGAGAATATCTCCACAAACCAGGAGCTTGCGGGGATAAAATCGGATTTGGAACTGGAAGAATACATCAAAAAGAATATGTGGCAGGCTGATTATCTGCCTTACCGCTATATTTCTGCTTCCCGGACAGGCTGAAAACAATGGCATGGGATTCATTAATATCCATTATTTATAAAAACTGTTCAACAATACTGTTGATAAAAGCCCAGCCTTTATCCGTCGTTCGATAATATTGAGCGTTTTTTTTGATTAATCCGATTTCAATCAAGCGCTCTATTTCGGGCTGAATACTGGCAAAATCAAGAAAGGTTCTTTGTTCAAACAGTTCCTTGCTAAAGCCCTGTTTTAAGCGTATCTGATTGAGCATAAACTCAAAAATCAAAT
>Ga0256832_1002331_pt1 | contig 12960 bp, 9 predicted proteins | sample 134614metaG_FD_190534 | JGI IMG/M metagenome (GOLD analysis project Ga0256832, IMG submission 190534) | Hydrothermal vent microbial communities from Lau Basin, Pacific Ocean - 134-614 | ecosystem: Environmental > Aquatic > Marine > Hydrothermal vents | place: Pacific Ocean: Lau Basin | collected... | reverse complement strand
CCTGCTGGGCGGTGGCCGGCGCGATGGCCGGCGTCAGCAGCCACAGCACGCAGGCCATGATGGCGAGCAGGAGGGCGCGGGCGCGCCGGCGCGCCAGTGCAGATGCCCTTGTGCGATCGACTATCATGTCGGCCCCCGTTGCGTGATCGCGCTCAGTGGCGGAAGTGGCGCATTCCGGTGAAGACCATCGCCAGCCCGTGCTCGTCGGCGGCGGCGATGACCTCTTCGTCGCGGATGGAGCCGCCGGGCTGGATCACCGCCGTGCATCCGGCGCCGGCCGCCTCCAGCAGGCCGTCGGCGAAGGGGAAGAAGGCGTCCGAGGCCACCACCGAGCCTTTCACTTCAAGCCCCGCGTGCTCGGCCTTGATGCGCGCGATGCGCGCCGAGTTCACCCGGCTCATCTGCCCCGCGCCGACGCCGATGGTGCGGTTGTTCCTGGCATAGACGATGGCGTTGGACTTGACGAACTTGCACACCTTCCAGGCGAAGATGAGATCGCGCATCTCCTCTTCGGTCGGCGCGCGTTTGGTGACCACCTTCAGCTCCTTGTAAAGCGCGAGATCGGCATCCTGCACCAGCAGGCCGCCGTTCACCCGCTTGAAGTCCAGCCGCGGCTTCGGCGCGCCCTCCCACATGCCCGTGGCCAGCAGGCGCACGTTCTTCTTCTTCGCCACCGCCGCGCGCGCCTCTTCCGTCACTTCCGGCGCGATGATCACTTCCACGAATTGCCGCTCGACGATGGCCTTCGCCGTCTCCCCGTCCAGCGGCCGGTTGAAGGCGATGATGCCGCCAAAGGCCGATTCCGGATCGGTTTGGAAAGCCAGGTCATAGGCCGCCGTCAGGCTGTCGGCCACCGCCACGCCGCAGGGGTTGGCGTGCTTGACGATGACGCAGGCCGCCCCCTCGTCGAACTGCTTCACGCACTCCAGCGCCGCGTCGGCGTCGCCGATGTTGTTATACGACAGCGCCTTGCCCTGAAGCTGTTCGGCGGTGGAAATGCACGGTTCCGCCGCACCCTCGCGGTCGATGTAGAAGGCCGCCTTCTGGTGCGGATTTTCGCCGTAGCGCATTTCCTGCTTCTTCACGAACTGGGCGGTGAAGGTCACGGGCCAGGCGTCTTCCGGGGCGTCGGGGTTCGCCACCACGCGCCCCAGCCAGTTGGAGATGGCGGCGTCATAGGCGGCGGTGCGGGCGAACGCCTTCTGCGCCAGCTTGCGGCGGAATTTCCGGCAGGTGGCGCCATCGTGCTGCTCCATGTCGCCCAGCACCTTGTCGTAATCGGCCGGGTCCACCACCACCGCCACGGAAGCGTGGTTCTTCGCCGCCGCGCGGATCATGGCCGGGCCGCCGATGTCGATGTTCTCGACGATGGTGTCGTAATCAGCCCCCTTCGCCAGCGTCTCCTCGAACGGATAGAGATTCACCACCACCATGTCGATGGGCGCGATGTCATGTTCTTCCATGGCCGCCTCGTGCTCGGCGTTGCCGCGCACCGCCAGGATGCCGCCATGAACGGCGGGGTGCAGCGTCTTCACCCGCCCGTCCATGATCTCGGGAAAGCCGGTGAGGTCGGAAACGTCCTTCACGGCGATGCCCGCCTCCTTCAGGGCGCGGGCGGTGCCGCCGGTGGAGACGATCTCCACCCCGAACTTCTCCACGAGGGCCTTGGCGAACTCGACAAGCCCGGTCTTGTCGGAAACGGAAACGAGCGCGCGGCGCACCGGCTGGGCCATGATCAGCTCTCCCGCTTGAGATGAACTCCTGCACACTGGCCATAGCAGAGCGCGGCGCGCGGGAAAACCGTCAACGGCGCGCGTGTGGATCATTCCAGCGGCAGCATGGGCGCATTTTCCCGTGCGTTGCGCCGAGAGCGCGTTCCCTTTGTGGCGGCGATGCGCGTCAGCTTCCAGTGCACCACGCGCCCCCCGGCCGGGATGTCTCCGCGCACGACGATCTGCCGCGTGGGCCGTGGCCCGGCGTCGCCGGCCATGAACAGGCTCTCCTCCAGCGCCACGGCGCCATCCCTGACCGAAAACGACCAGGCCACGCGGTTGGGCAGCACCAGCAACACCGAGCGCCCGTCCCGCGACAGGCTGGCCTTCACCGCCGGGTGCACATGAAAACGTATGACATGGGACCTCGCCTCTCCGGCGCCGTCCGCGGGCAGGAAGGCATCCTCGCCACGCAGGTCGTTGCCATCATCGCTCAGGAAAAGCCGCCGCCGCACGCGCAAGCCATAGGCTTCGTGGCTGGCCTCCAGCAGCATGCCGGCATCGGACGCCACCACCTCCGCCGCCACCGGCGCTCCCCCGGCCAGCGGCTGGCCCAGCAGGCTGCGGGTCAGCGCATTGTCCAGCAGCACGCCGGCATCGGCCTCGTCCAGCATGGGCATGCAATGCGCCGCGCTCAGCCGCGCCGCCACCGAAAGCCGTGGATCGCCGTTCATCGGCGCCCCACAACTGGTGAAGATCCGCCCGCTTTCACAGGAAAATTCCAGCGCCAATGGCGACAGCGCCGCCGCCGCATGCCGCATGGGCGCCGCCGGCGCGCCCGCGTCCACCAGCACCACGCTCCCCCCACGCGCCAGCCGCGCAAACCCGCTGTGCGGCGCATGGGTCAGCGGCGCGCCACCCACCGTATCCATGTCCAGCAACGCCTGCACCCTTCCGCGGCACGGCGCATCGCCGCCATGAAACAGCGCCAGCCCGCCATCGGCGTGCTGAAAGAACCGCAGCATCGGCAGGCCCTTTTCCGTCGCCGCCCGCAGCCCGGCCGGCGGCTCCAGGCCGAGGTGCTCCAGCGCCCAGCGCAAAGGCAGCAGCACCGCGAGCAGCTCCAGCAACACCTTCGGCGCCCGTGACACATGCCCGCCGTCGGGCAGGAACTGCCGCCGCAACTCCACGTCCAGTTGCCGCAGGCAGGCTTCACGCACCCGCTCGAACCCGACGATGCCCAGCGCCGCATGGGCCTGCGCCATCACCACCCACAGGGCATCGGCCGCCAGCAGCCCGGCCAGCGGCTGGCGCCGCAGCATGCGCATCTGGTTGGTGAACAACTGCATCAGGCGCGGCGCGAAATCGTCCTCCGCCTCTTCCAGCAGCAATGGCGCCGCGGCCACCAGGTTGATCATCCGCCGCCCCGCCACCGCCGGGCGCAGCGCGGCCTCCGGCAGGCCCCGGCGGCGCAGACAACGCGCCCAGTCCAGCACCAGCTGCCGGGCCGTCAGCCGCCACAGCCGCTGTCCCGGTTGCAGCAGCTCGAAAATCCAGTCGAAGGAATGCAGCTCTTCCTGCCAGCGCGCCGGCGCATCCGCACGGTCGAAAACCGTTCGCCCGCCGGCATGCACCTCGTGCCCGGCCAGCCGCCACAGGCCGCGATAGATATCCGCGCCCCGCGCCAGCACGGCCCGCGCCGGCGCCGGCACGTGCAGCGCCAATCCTTGCGCCCGCAAGGTCACGGAACGTCCGGGAAAAAGCCGCGCCGGCCGCAACATCCGCGCCGCCGCCCGCTGCGCGGCGGCCCGCAGCAGAATGGAAACATGCGGCCAGGTCGCTATCGACGACGCGTGCTGTGCGTGAGAAGGCATGAATGCCACCCTGCATCGGAATCGGCGAACCCCTGATGCCAAGGAAACGCCAGCAGGGTTAACAAAGAACTAACGGCAAGGAATCGTTAACCCGCCTCCTCCGCGGCGCACGCGGGCATGCCTCGGCGCCAGCCCGCCGAAAAAAGGGAAAGCCCCGATGTTCAACAGGCTTCTGCGCCAGCGGGCGCTTGAGCACGCAACGGCGTGTCAGGCTTGCGGCTGCGGCTCCAGCCCTTCCGCGCCACCGCCTTCGTCCTTGCGGCCGGTCACCGGCACGGCGGAAATGACCTCTTCCTCGCCGCCCTCGTCATCATCGCGCTTCGGCGGCTTGCCGGCCAGCAGATCGCGGATTTCCTCGCCGGTGAGCGTCTCGTATTCCAGCAGCCCCTGCGCCAGCGTCTCCAGATCCTCGCGCTTTTCGGTCAGGATCTGTTTCGCCGTCTCGTAGGCCTCGTCCAGAATCCGCCGCACCTCGGCGTCGATCTTCTGCGCCGTGGCCTCGGAGACGTGCTTCTGTTGCGCGATGGCCATGCCGAGGAACACCTCGTCCTGATTTTCCTCGTAGGCCACCAGCCCCAGCTCTTCGGAGAAGCCCCAGCGCGTGACCATGGCGCGCGCCAGCTTGGTGGCCTGCTCGATGTCCGACTGCGCGCCGGAGGTGACGTTGTCATGGCCGAACACCAGCTCCTCGGCCACCCGGCCGCCCATCATGATGGCGAGACGCGACTTCATCTGCCGATAGCGCATGGAATAGCGATCTTCCTCCGGCAGCTGCATGACCATGCCCAGCGCCCGGCCGCGCGGGATGATGGTGGCCTTGTGCACCGGGTCGGCGTCCGGCACGTTCAGCGCCACGATGGCGTGCCCGCCCTCGTGATAGGCGGTCAGCCGCTTTTCCTCCTCGGACATGGCCATGGACTTGCGCTCCGCGCCCATCATCACCTTGTCCTTGGCGTCCTCGAAGTCGGCCATGGTGACCATGCGGCGGTTGCGCCGCGCCGCCAGCAGGGCGGCCTCGTTCACGAGATTCGCCAGATCGGCGCCGGAGAATCCCGGCGTGCCGCGCGCCAGCACCTTCACGTCCACGTCCGGCGCCAGCGGCACCTTCTTCATGTGCACGCGCAGGATTTTCTCCCGGCCCTTGATGTCCGGGTTCGGCACCACGATCTGCCGGTCGAAGCGCCCCGGGCGCAACAGCGCCGGGTCCAGCACGTCGGGCCGGTTGGTGGCGGCGATGATGATGATGCCCTCGTTGGACTCGAACCCGTCCATCTCCACCAGCAACTGGTTGAGCGTCTGCTCGCGCTCGTCGTTGCCGCCGCCCAGGCCCGCGCCGCGATGCCGGCCCACGGCGTCGATCTCGTCGATGAAGATGATGCACGGCGCGTTCTTCTTCGCCTGCTCGAACATGTCGCGCACGCGGCTGGCGCCGACGCCCACGAACATTTCCACGAAGTCCGAACCGGAGATGGTGAAGAACGGCACGCCCGCTTCACCCGCCACCGCGCGCGCCAGCAGCGTCTTGCCGGTGCCCGGCGGGCCCACCAGCAGCGCGCCCTTGGGGATCTTGCCGCCCAGGCGCTGGAATTTCTGCGGGTCCTTGAGAAACTCGACGACTTCCTGCAGCTCCTCCTTGGCCTCGTCCACGCCGGCCACGTCATCGAAGGTGACCTTGCCCTGCATCTCGGTCAGCAGCCGCGCCTTGGACTTGCCGAAGCCCATGGCCTTGCCGGAGTTGGCCTGCATCTGGCGCATGAAGAAGATCCAGATGCCGATGAACAGCAGAATCGGCAGCCACGAAAGCAGCAGCGACGGCAGGAAGCTGCCCTCGTCCTTCGGCTTCACCCGCACGTCCACCTTCTTCTCCCGCAGCATCTTCAGAAGCTCCGGGTCGTTGGCGGGCGCGTATGTGATGAACGGCCTGCCGTTCTTCGTCTGGCCGGTGATCTGCCCATCGCGAATGACGACGGATTTCACGTCGCCCTTTTCCACCTGCTCCACGAAGCGCGTATAGGAAATTTCCGACGCCCGCACCTTGTGCGAAGGGTTCTGGAACAGGTTGAACAGCGCGAACAGCAACAGCGCGATGACGATCCAGACGGCGAAATTGCGGATATTGTTGTTCACGGATGCACCTCTGAGGAATGTCCGTTTGCGGCCCGCTCCTGCGACAGCTGCCACGTCCGGCTGGCCGGATCACGACACCGGTTGTGCCGCCCTGGCCGCGAATGCGCAAGCCCTGCCATCTTCAATGGCTAACGTGCCGGGCCAATGCTCCTGGCCTCAAGATAGGCCAACCGCCCACCGCTGCCAAGCGTGGCGCGAATGCAACCGCATGAATCTTTGGTCAGGAGGCTTCCGCCCCCCGGGAAGACACAAGCCCGCGCAACACCACCAGCGCCACGACGATGGAGACGACCGCGTTCCAGCCGGCCAGCGACAGCCCCAGGATGCGCAACGGCGCCTCGTCGCACAGCACCACCCGCTTGCTCAGATCCGGCAACGCGAGGGTGAAGTCCACCCCCGATGCCGTGCAGCTCGCGGGTCCCTTCCACCATTTCCACTCGATGCCGGCATGCCATGCGCCCAGCCCCGCGCTCACCAGCAGCAGAATGAGCGCCAGCGCCAGCCCCGCTTTCAGCAACGTGCGGTTGCTGCCGGCGGCCACCACGGTCAGCGCGAAACCAAGTGGAATGAGCGCGTACCACGGCTTGCGCTGCAGGAAACACAGTTCGCAGGGCTGATAGCCAAGCACGTGCTCGAAGAACAGCGCGCCGACGATCATGAACAGCGCCGCCGCCAGCACCACCGCCGCGGCGAAGGCCGCCGGGTCGCGCAGATATCTGGTGCTGCTGGCCATCACGCCTCCGGAGCCGGTCATCATGTTCTGGCTCAGAAACCGGTTTCCAGAGCCTGCTTCAGACCATTCAGAAAATCAAGCCGTTCGCGCAGGCGGCGGCGCTCCTCGTCGTTGCGCGCATCGGCCAGGTCTTCCTCGGCCCAGCGGAGTTCGCGCGCCAGCTTCTCGGCATTGAACTCCTCCAGCGGCGCGGCATATTCCGCCAGCACGCTGATCTCTTCTCCACCCGCCTCCACATAGCCGCCGCGCACATAGAACTTCGTCTCCGCGCCGGATATCTCGGTGATGCGCAGCACGCCCGGCCGCAGGATGGAGAGCACCGGCGCATGCCCGGGACGCACCTCGAAATATCCCTCCAATCCCGGCACCAGCACCTTGCGCACCATGCGCGAGGCCAGCTCCCTTTCGGGGCTTACCAGTTCCAGTTTCAGCGCATCGGCCATGTGTCCTCATCCCGACTGTGGGGCCATGCCCGGCTCCAAACCGAACCATGATCCGCTGTCTGCTCCGCGCCCCCGCCCAAACACCCTTGCAAGGCAAAATATCGGGTGGTTGGGCGGGGGCGCGGGGCGGTGGGCGGTCTGAATCAGACCGTCTCCGCCGCCAGCTTTTTCGCCTTCTCGATGGCCTCGTCCATGGTGCCGACCATGTAGAAGGCGGCCTCCGGCAGGTGGTCATACTCGCCCGCGCACAGGCCCTTGAAGCCCTTGATGGTGTCCTCCAGCTCCACGAACTTGCCGGGCTGGCCGGTGAACACTTCCGCCACGAAGAAGGGCTGGGAGAGGAAGCGCTCGATCTTGCGCGCGCGCGCCACGATCAGCTTGTCCTCTTCCGACAGCTCGTCCATGCCCAGAATGGCGATGATGTCCTGCAGCGCCTTGTAGCGCTGGAGAACCGCCTGCACCTCGCGCGCCACCTGGTAATGCTCCTCGCCGACCACGCGCGGATCGAGAATGCGCGAGGTGGAATCCAGCGGATCCACCGCCGGATAGATGCCCTTTTCCGCGATGGAGCGCGACAGCACCGTGGTCGCGTCCAGATGCGCGAAGGTGGTGGCGGGCGCCGGATCGGTCAGGTCGTCCGCCGGCACGTAGACCGCCTGCACCGAGGTGATGGAGCCTTTCTTGGTGGTGGTGATGCGCTCCTGCATCTGGCCCATGTCGGTGGCCAGCGTCGGCTGATAGCCCACGGCCGACGGGATGCGGCCCAGCAGCGCCGAGACCTCCGCGCCGGCCTGGGTGAAGCGGAAGATGTTGTCGATGAAGAACAGCACGTCCTGGCCCTGGTCGCGGAAATATTCCGCCACGGTCAGGCCGGTGAGCGCCACGCGCATGCGCGCGCCCGGCGGTTCGTTCATCTGGCCGTAAACGAGGGCGGCCTTGGAGCCTTCGCCGCCGCCGGGCTTGTTCACGCCCGATTCGATCATTTCGTGGTAGAGGTCGTTGCCCTCGCGGGTGCGCTCGCCAACGCCGGCGAACACGGAATAACCGCCGTGGGCCTTGGCCACGTTGTTGATCAGCTCCATGATGAGCACCGTCTTGCCCACGCCGGCGCCGCCGAACAGGCCGATCTTGCCGCCGCGCGGATAGGGCGTGAGCAGGTCGATGACCTTGATGCCGGTAACCAGCACCTCCGCCTCGGTGGACTGCTCCACCAGCGCCGGCGCCGGCTGGTGGATGGCGCGGCGCGGCGCGTCATCGAGCTGCGGGCCTTCGTCCACGGCCTCGCCCACCACGTTCAGGATGCGCCCCAGCGTGGCGTCGCCCACCGGCACGGAAATGGGCTCGCCGGTGTCCCTCACTTCCTGGCCGCGCACCAGCCCGTCGGTGGAATCCATGGCGATGCAGCGCACGGTGTTCTCGCCCAGCTCCTGCGCCACCTCCATCACCAGACGCTTGCCCTGGTTGTCCGTCTCCAGCGCGTTGAGAATCTCCGGCAGGTGATCGTCGAACTGCACGTCCACCACCGGGCCTTTCACTTCCACCACCCGGCCGATGGCGGCCTTTTCCTCGGCGGCCTTTTTCGTTGCCTTCGCCATGATTCCCCATCCTTCGGCTTGCTGTTCCGGCGGCGTCAGCTGATGGCCTCGGCGCCGGAGATGATTTCCATGAGCTCCTTGGTGATCAGCGCCTGGCGCTGCCGGTTGTAATCCAGCGTCAGCGTGCGGATCATCTCGCCGGCGTTGCGCGTGGCGTTGTCCATGGCGGTCATGCGCGCGCCCTGCTCGGAAGCGGCGTTTTCCAGCAGCGCGCGGAACACCTGCACCGAGACGTTGCGCGGCAGCAGGTCGTTGAGAATTTCCTTCTCGTCCGGCTCGTATTCGTAGGTGGCCGCGCCGGCGCCCGCTTCCTCTTCCGGCGCACCCTCGATGCGCGCCGGAATGAGCTGCAACGGCCGCGGCACCTGCTTGATGACCGAACGGAACTCCGAATAGAACAGGGTGCAGACGTCGAATTCACCCTTCTCGAACATGCGGATCAGCCTGTCGGCGATCTCGTATGCATGCGAAAAGCGCAGGCGCTTGACCTGCTTCAGGTCCACCGGATCGTCGATCATCAGGTCGCGATAGGGGCGCTTGAGCTGATCATGCCCCTTGCGCCCGACGCACAGGAGCTTCACCGTCCTGCCTTCGCCCTTCAGCCGCTCGATGTGCTCGATGGCGAGTTTCACGATGTTGGAGTTGAAGGCGCCGCACAGGCCGCGCTCGGCGGTGCACACCACCAGCAGGTGCACATCCTCCCGCCCGGTGCCGGAAAGAAACGGCGAAACGCCCTGCTGATCCTTCAGCCGCGCGGCCAGGCGGGCGATGACGGCGTTCATGCGCCGCGAATAGGGGCGCGCGGCCTCCGCCGCCTCCTGCGCGTGGCGCAGCTTGGCGGCGGCGACCATCTGCATGGCCTTGGTGATTTTCTGCGTCGCCTTGACCGAATTGATCCGGTTGCGCAGGTCTTTCAGGCTCGGCATGGCGCCCGTTCCATCCGTTCAGCGTGTTCAGCCGGCGAAGGCCCTGGCGAAGGCGGCCACCGCGTCATGCAGCTTCTGCCGCAGATCGTCCGTCAGCTCCTTCTGCTCGCGAATGGCCGCCAGAATGTCGGCGTGCTTCTCGCGCATGAAGGTCAGCAGCCCCTCCTCGAACTCGCGCACCTTTTCCACCGGCAACGGGTCGAGGAAGCCCTCCGTGCCGGCGTAGAGCACCACCACGATCTCCTCCACCGCCATGGGCGAGAACTGCGGCTGCTTGAGCAATTCGGTGAGGCGCGCGCCACGGTTGAGCATCTTCTGGGTGGCGGCGTCCAGATCGGAGCCGAACTGGGCGAACGCCGCCATTTCGCGGTATTGCGCCAGCTCGTTCTTGATGGAGCCGGCCACCTGTTTCATGGCCTTGATCTGCGCCGCGGAGCCGACGCGCGACACCGACAGGCCCATGTTCACCGCCGGGCGCACGCCCTGATAGAACAGATCGGTTTCCAGGAAGATCTGGCCGTCGGTGATGGAAATGACGTTCGTCGGGATGTAGGCCGAGACGTCGTTGGCCTGCGTTTCCACCACCGGCAGGGCGGTGAGCGAGCCGGCGCCCATCTTGTCGCTCATCTTCGCGGCGCGCTCCAGCAGGCGCGAATGCAGATAGAACACATCGCCCGGATAGGCCTCGCGCCCCGGCGGGCGGCGCAGCAGCAGCGACATCTGGCGATAGGCCACCGCCTGCTTGGACAGATCGTCATAGGCGATCACCGCGTGCATGCCGTTGTCGCGGAAATATTCGCCCATGGCGCAGGCGGCGAAGGGGGCGAGATACTGCAACGGCGCCGGCTCCGACGCGGTGGCGGCGACGACGATGGAATATTCCAGCGCCCCGGAATCCTCCAGGATCTTCACGAACTGGGCCACCGAAGAGCGCTTCTGGCCCACCGCCACGTAGATGCAGTAGAGCTTGTCGTTCTCGTCCTTCGCCGCGTCGTTGTAGCGCTTCTGGTTGAGGAAGGTATCGAGAATGATGGCGGTCTTGCCGGTCTGGCGGTCGCCGATGATCAGCTCGCGCTGACCGCGCCCGATGGGGATGAGCGCGTCCACCACCTTCAGCCCGGTCAGCATCGGCTCGTGCACGGACTTGCGCGGGATGATGCCCGGCGCCTTCACGTCCACCAGGCGCCGCTCCTTCGCCTCGATCGGCCCCTTGCCGTCGATGGGGTTGCCCAGCGCGTCCACCACCCGGCCCAGCATTTCCTTGCCCACCGGCACCTCGACGATGGCGCCGGTGCGCTTCACCGTGTCGCCCTCGCGGATGCCGCGGTCTTCGCCGAACAGCACCACGCCGACGTTGTCGCGCTCCAGGTTCAGCGCCATGCCGATGGTGCCGTTGGCGAATTCCAGCATCTCGCCGGCCATGCAGTTGTCCAGCCCGTGGACGCGGGCGATGCCGTCGCCGACGGAGAGCACGACGCCGGTTTCCGCCATGTCGGCGGAAGCCTCGAACTCGGCGATCTGTTTCTTCAGGATGGCGGAGATTTCCGCGGCGCGAATGTCCATTGCCTAGACCCCTTTCAGCGCACTTTTCAGGGCATCGAGCCGATGCTTCACGGAAGCGTCGATCATGCGCGAGCCGATGCGCAGCACCAGCCCGCCGATGATGTCCGGATTGACGGTATTGACGATTTCCACCTTGCGCGCGAGCGCCTTATTCAGCACCCCGGCGAGTTTCTTCTGCGCGGCGGCGGTCATCGGCTGGGCGGTGATGGCCTCCACCTCCACCTCGCCGCGGCGTTCGGCCAGCAGGCGCCGACAGGCGGCGAGCACATCCGCCAGCAGCGCCAGACGGCGGTTGGCGATCAGCGTATCCACCAGGCGGCGCGTCAGATCATGCGCCTGCGCCTTGTCCAGGATGGCCTGCATGACGGCGCGCTGTTGATCGGTCTTGAACAGCGGGGATCGAACGAAGCGGGCAAGCTCTTCCGATTCGGCCAGCGCCGCCGCCAGCGCCTGCGCGTCGCGCTCCACGGCGTCCACCGCGCCGGCTTCTTCCGCCAGCTCCACAAGCGCCTTCGCATAGCGCCCGGCGGCGCCCGATGTTGTTGCGGATGTCTGCGCCATGTCTGCTGTCGCGTCCCTGCCCCGATGCGGTCGATGGCCCCGTTCGCCGCCGGCCCGGTGCGCTCCCCTTGCCGCCTTGTCCCCGCGATCTTGCGCGGGCACGAAAACACGCCCGGCGCGAGGCTTCCCCGCGCCGCGGGTTCTCTAACACAGGGGGCATGGGGGTGCAACACGTTGCACGGAAATTGCGCATCCGTGTCGCACATGTGGGCAGTGCATGAAATGCATGGCGAGCGCGGGGTGGCGCGGGGCGGTGGGTGGTTCTTTATGCATGATAGTATTATACCAGGCTGCGCAAAGGTTGACCGCTGAAACCGCCCCGCGCCCCCACCCAAGCCCTTGTTTTCCATAATTTGGGGGTTGGGTGGGGGCGCGGGGCGGTGGGTGGTTCTTTATGCATGATAGTATTACAAGGGCCACGCGACCAGGATCAGCGGGATGGAAACCGCCAGCACGATCAGTTCCAGCGGCAGGCCCATGCGCCAGTAGTCGCCGAAGGCATAGCCCCCCGGCCCCATGATGATGGTGTTGTTCTTGTGTCCGATGGGGGTGAGGAAGGCGCAACTTGCCGCCACCGCCACGCCCATGAGCATGGTGTCCGGGCTCACGCCCAGCGCGTGGGCCACGCCCACCGCCACCGGCGCCGCGATGAGCACCGTGGCCACGTTGTTGAGCATGTCCGACAGCGTCATGGTGACGGCCATGATCAGCGCCAGCACCGCCACCGGCGGCAGGCCGTCGGTGAGCCACAGGATGCCTTGCGCGATCAGGTCGGTGCCGCCGGAGCGCTCCAGCGCGCCGCCGATGGGAATGAGCGAGGCAAGCAGCACGATGACCGGCCATTCGACGGCGTCATAGACGCGGCTCAGGGGAATGATCCGGAATAGCGCGAAGGCCACCACCACCGCGCCCAGCGCCACCGGCAGATAGACCACCCCCAGCGCCGCGGCGATGATGGCCGCCGCGAACAGGCCGATGGCCAGCCACGCCTTCTGCCGCTGCGAGACGGGAATGTCCTTGCGGCGCTTCAGCGGCAGCACCCCCAGCCAGCGGGCGGTCTCCATGAGCGTGTTGTCCGGCCCCATGAGCAGCAGCAGGTCGCCGGCGCGGATTTTCTCCCGGCGCACGCGCTGGCGGATGCGCCGTCCCTGCCGCGAAATGCCGGCCAGCACCACGCCGTGACGCGCCAGCAGGCGCAGGTCGTCGGCGGAGCGGTTGATGATTCGCGCCTCGCGCGGCGCCACCGCCTCCAGCATGCTCATGGAATCGGCCAGCAGGCGGGCGGCCTTGCGCGACTTGGACCAGTCCAGTTTCAGCGCCGCGGCGAAGGCTTCCAGGTCTTCCGGCGTGCCTTCCACCACCAGCACGTCGCCCTTGCGGATTTCCGTGTCGTTGCGCACCCGCTCGCGCCGCCCGCGGCGCACCA
>Ga0256832_1002330_pt1 | contig 12961 bp, 11 predicted proteins | sample 134614metaG_FD_190534 | JGI IMG/M metagenome (GOLD analysis project Ga0256832, IMG submission 190534) | Hydrothermal vent microbial communities from Lau Basin, Pacific Ocean - 134-614 | ecosystem: Environmental > Aquatic > Marine > Hydrothermal vents | place: Pacific Ocean: Lau Basin | collected... | reverse complement strand
TATAGGGATAAACTCCGCCTTTTTTCCTTAAACTCAAACAAAATACGTAATTCTGAGTAATTACCATAAAACAAGACTAGCGCATTAGCCAATCCAAAGTATCTGCATACTAGCAAATATCTACAAAGCAAACTACCGAGATAAAAAAGAATAAAATTCAACCATATGCCCCTCTATGCTTGACTCAAACAGAGGAATGCTATAAATTTCCACGCAGGCTGGCTGATCATAAATTAAAGATCGCATTTTTACACAGCTCACACCTTTTAGGGTGTCAAAGATGTCACAAACAAATTATAACTGGGGTTATAGACATCTTAACTAAATTACCTGTAAAGCTTTGGTTTTAAACCACTATATTCATCACAGCTTTTTCTTAAAACTTAATTTCACGACCCATATGCTCGTCACGTATACGAGACTGGGGGAGTCTACCCTTGTCATTTTCAGAACTTAAACTACAAGAAGATTTTGTTGCCTCTATAGAAGAAGCAGGCTATCTGTCACCAACAGAACTGCAATCCCAGCTTATTCCTCTCATAGCAAACAGAGAAGATGTGCTTATTTGGAGCCAAACGGCGGCAGGAAAAACAGGGGCATTTTTAATACCTGCGATCAACTATATTCTTGCAAATCCAGTAGAAGAAAAACGTGGCGCCCGTATTTTGATACTCACCTCTCGACGCGATCGTGTGAGCCAAATTAATTATACGCTAAAGCGTCTTACACATAATCATAATATGCGTTTTGGCTTCGTTGTCAGCGGTCGTCCTTACCAACCACAAATGCGTCTTATGCGTCGTCCCTTAGATCTTATGATTGCAACACCAGGACGACTTAATGATCTTATTGATAATAATAAAGCAGACTTCTCAAAACTTGAGATGCTTATTGTAGATGACTTAACTACTATCTATCATAAGAATATGCAAAATTTATTGAATAAAATCCTTAACCAAACAGGTAAGAACTGCCCGACAATTGCCTTTATCCGTGACGACAAGGAAGTAACTCCGTATATTCGCACTTTGTTTCCTGATGCAAAAGAAATAAACATCACAGAGGAAACATTACCAAAACCTCCAAGAAAAAAGAAAGAAACTAAACAGAAGAAAACAGAAAAAAGCTCAACTAACAAAAAACGTCCAGCAAAAGCAGCAGCACAACACAAAAAAATCCAAATACCTGATACTCCACATATTGTTCATGTTGCGGATGATTACACACATAAAATAGCACTAATGGATCATTTACTCGACGAGTTTTCAGGCGAACCAACCATTATCCATACATCGACACAGAAATCTGCCGAAAAACTACTGGATAATCTAGCTAATCACGGACATACGGCTGAACTAGCCAAGAATTTATCAGAGGAGGAAATGACCTCCCCTGATAATGCCACGTTAATTATTAGCGACCAATGTCGAGTTAATCCTCCTGAGTCTTGTGCCCAACATTTACTTCATTTTGAGCTACCTTATAAAATTGATAAGTATCAAGAACGCCTCAAGAAGCATAATAGCAATCGCGATGAACCCGCCATTGTTCTTGCAGATGGGCGCGATTACAATACACTTAAAACAATAGAAAAGGCGATAGGAAACCCTATAGAGCAACAAGTTGTACCAGGACTAGAACCACTCAAGCCTTTTGTATCTCAACGTCCTAGTAACAAAAATAATAGTGGCACTAAGAAAAACAACAATCGCCAAGGTCAAAATAAGAACCCCCGCAGAAAACCTCAAGAAAATACGAAGAGGCGTGTACGCAAAGGTCCTCATGGACGTTTAGACCGTGGCGCACAACGCAAAAGAAAAAAACTAAACATAATAAAAAAAGTAAAAAGTGATAATTGGCAATCCGATTTTGCAGAACCTAAAGAACGCACCGTAAAACCTGCAAAACGAGTAATTATTCGCTACAAAGACAGCAAACGTAGCTTATTAAAATAAAATTACTTTAGCCAAAAAATACCTTCACTTAAAGTTTTGTCAAACTATACACTAGGGCAATCGCACTTAAATTTAGTTGACTTTAATGAACATTTTAAAATCAGCAAGTTACAAGGTTCGCAATTTTGCGAATAAATATAATTCACGAATTTTAAAATTATGTGAATTGTAAGTAGTTGATTTTGCAAGCCACTAATTTAAGTGCGATTGCCCTAAACTATACACTGGCTCCCCCCTAAGGATCGTCATGAGAAAGCAGCTATTCTAATCACTCCAACAAATTTGGTTTGATGGATGCAGCAAGCCAAGAAGCAGTTAGCTGAATCGCCCTCACTTAATATTCTAAAAGAGTAACTGCGTGATATCAGTAATTTAATGAGATATTCTCTAGCAATAGGAACATAAGCGGTCTATCCTATCTCTATGGTATCAAAATCTAATATTAACTGGTCAAGTATCTTATTCACTCTATTACTGATTATCGCTATAAGTAGCGTCATTTGGGTTCTCTCTGATATTGCAAAGATTATTCCCAATACCACAACACATACCAAAGAACCGATAACAACCATAAAAATCGATTCTATCGATGACCTAGCCAATACATTAGGCAGTAGGTTTATTAGCAGCAACACTCGACAAAAAGAAAAAAACAACACCTTACAAGCAATAAAAAATACACTTCAACACCTTCAAGACACAAATGATCATCAAACACTTCAAGACCTACAAAATTTAAATCTCAGTAGCGCCATAAACAGACTGACTGAGTCTGCCAAACAAGAAACCAAGCCTCGTGATGCAGCTAAAACATGGGTTGATATTGGAAACCTGCAACAACTACAGTCATCACAGCTAGCTCTATACGCATACAAAAAAGCAAGCAAACTTGACAATGACAACGTGAACGCATGGAATCGGCTTGGACATTACTACCGACAACAAAAAAAATTTACTCTCGCAGAAAATGCTTACTCCCATGTTTTGCAATCTAAAAACCTTGACACTCAAGCACTAGCACACACTAATTTTGGTCTCTTATTTCAAGCTCAGTCTAAGCTAGATGAAGCAGAGGCAGCTTATTTGAAAGCACTTGAAATTAATAACACACAAAAAAATACCGCAAGCCTTGCCTCTAATAGTGAAAATCTTGCCATTATTTACAAACAAAAAGACAATTTTGAAGCAGCCGAAAAATACTATCTTGCCTCTTTATCGTATTACAAAACACTCCAACAAAAGCAGCAGATAGCCAATATACAAACCTCCCTCGCAAGCCTTTATCATCAATATCATAAACTCGATTCTGCCAAACAATACTATCAGGCTGCTTTAATAAGCTATTTAGCAGATGAAAACTCTAAACGAATCGCTAATATTTACAGTAACTTAGGTATTATTGAACAACAACAGAAACAAGCGGATGCAGCAAAAAAATTATTTGAACAATCCCTAGAGATCTATCGCACGATTAACTCCAAACAAGGCATTGCTGAGCAATATGGGCACTTAGGTATATTACATCGCTCACAAAAAAACTTATCAAAATCCGAATCATCACATCTAAAGTCATTAAAAACCTACCAAGAACTTTCTCACCCAGAAGGTATCTCTCAACAACAAACCAATCTTGGTTTTCTTTATCAAGCATGGGATCAAACAGATAAGGCTTGTTATTACTGGGGAGAAAGCAAAAAAACATTAAGCGAGACAAATAATATTCGTCGCATCCAACGTATAGAAGCACTCATAAACAAACACTGCCCTGAAAATAAATAACCCTCATAAAAAATATCTAAAGCTCATAGCAAAAAACTATCAAAAGAATTTAATTAACTTATGGATAAATATTTTTTATGATGTATACTAATTAGACAAATAATTAGTAGGGGACTAACTGTGAAAAATAAAAAACGTATCAAATTTATAACATTCTTGATGTTTGGGGCACTATTCTGTTCGATTATGGTAGCAGTAACAAAATTAATGGGGGCAGACGACTACACTGGCATGTTTGCAATTGCAGCAGTCGGCTTTGCAATTGTTACATTACCTTTTTCAGTTATTGTACATATCGAGGACAAAAAAACCTCTTCCATAAGCCGTGTCGACTTATTGCGTCAACGGATTTTAGAAGAAAAATCTTAATCAAAACTTTTACAAAAAAAGCCCCATAGAAGTTACTCCATGGGGCTTTTTTTATTGATGATAAATGTAACTACTCAGCATAATCAGCAACTGCTCAGTTGCGCTTTATTTTGTTTGAGTTCAAGGCAAAAGGGCGGAGTTTATAGGTATAAATGAGCACTTTTAACGTAGAAATCGGGCAAAATAGAGTTCAAAATGAGTAGTTACTAATAAATTATCTATATATTTTGAGTATTACTAGCTTCCAACTCTTTTTGCTTTAAACGCAACTCCTGCTTCTTGATTTCAAGATTTTCTTTATGATTCTGTAATTCAACCGCAGAGCTTAATAATACTCCAGCACCTCCATCTATAGTATAAAGCGCATATACAATAACAGCTTTCCTAACTGCTGATATTACCTTAGTATTTTTCGATGTTTTTATTTCCTCAGTAACGACAACCTCACCATTTGGCTTGGTAACCGTTGTCTTTGTCTTTACTGTTGTGCAACCCGCCATCATCATTGCAGAAAGGGAGAGTAAAAGCACTTTATCTTTGATTTTCATGTTATTACCTATTGTATATTTTGGTATAAAAATAATGATTGGTTAGTAGGTTAAAAGAAACTTAACATTGGATAATGCCAAGGACGAAAATTGTTATTATTTATTTACTTTATAAAAATCTCTCCCTCCGTACTTAAGTACTAATATGGTCAAATAATACTCTATTATTTATAGCCCGCAACTCTCTTATTTACCCTATTTCGTCAATTAAAGACACAAAAAAGACAAAACAACACAATAAAATGTCTAATTTTAGACAAAGATATAAAAATAACGACTAATTAAGCTAAGGTTCAGATAAAGAATATTTCTCAGATAGACACTGAATGTATAATATATAGACAGAAAAAAGAGAAAAAGACATTTATTTAGACAAATAGGACATCAAAAAATGGATATAGAAAAGATAAGACGAAGATATTTAATCAATGTTTTAGAAGAAGAATTTGATGGAAACCGTCCTGACCTAGCTAAAAAACTAAATATTGCTCCTGCAACACTTAATAAATATTTATCAAAAGGAAAATATCGCTCTATAAGCGACCGTACCGCTCGACATTTTGAAAAAAAATTAGGTATTCCTCAAAACAGTTTCGACCATGCTTACCATCTTGCAAACATTAACACCTACTATGTCCGAGTCACCTTTTCTGGAGGTCATCCTCGTGAATTTTTATATAGTTTATACCGACATGAGATAGTTAAAGAGGCAAGTGCCCAATATGGAGAATATGATATTTTTATAAAAATAGTAGCGACTGAAGAGGAGTATCACAATTTAACATTCAATAATATCCGTCAATTTCCTGGGGTCATTAAAACCACCACCTCAAAAGCATTAAGTACAGCTAGGTGGCAACGTAGTCAGCCAGAGCATTACAAACTCACCAAAGAAACAATCACCTCTAACACTGTTTTACAAAATTATATTGAGTCCAAACGCCAGGAATTATACGAGGAATTACAAACACTTGATAAGGGAAATGAAATTGTAGTACATAGAGATGAAATCAATCCTCTGGATTTTTACGAACTATTAGAAAACGCAAAAAGTAGCATTAAAATGACTCTATTTTACAACCACCGCACACAAAAACGCCTAGAAGAAGAGATTTTCAACTCAATAGCAAAAACAAAACTTAACGTGAAATATAAAATTCTCTTATTAACAAATCACAGAATGAGTCCTGAATTACTAAAAAAACTAACAAATTTTAAGAATCAACTTAATAAAGATGACCGCATTAAAGTACTCACAATTGAAGAGAGGGACTGGAAAGGAAATAAACTTGAGCGAGGCGGTATTACACTTACTATAATTGATGATTTAATTACTTCAGTTCTAAATAGAAATTCTTTCACACTAGGTTATAAAAAAGAAGGAATTTATCGCTACAATAAATTATTTAAACGCAATTGGGATATTGCTAAGTATCCACCACGCTTTTACTAAAGTTTGCTGGCTCAGTGACGATAAGCTAGAATCCCCTGCTCTTTTACACCGCATTTGAAGGACACCACATGAATATCCGCCAACTTCTCGACAGCCGTGTATCCCAAGCACTTATTGCTGCTGGTGCACCCAACAACGCATCGGCGGTTATCAAACAGTCTAACCGACCTGAGTTTGGACACTACCAAGCCAATGGTGTAATGGGCGCAGCAAAACAGTTGAAGATGAACCCACGCGAGCTGGCTAGCAAGGTATTAGAAGCCTTAGAGCTAGATGATATTGCAGAAAAGGTAGAGATAGCAGGGCCTGGCTTTTTAAATATCCACCTAAAAATGGAATGGCTCAGCCAACAACTAGAGTTAGCACTTAGCAACGACAAGCTTAATATTAACCAAGTAGACAAGCCACAAACCGTTGTTATCGACTACTCTGGACCAAATCTTGCCAAAGAAATGCACGTGGGTCACTTACGCTCAACCATTATTGGAGATGCATTAGCGCGCACACTAGCGTTTGTTGGCCATAAAGTCATTCGTCAAAACCATGTAGGAAATTGGGGTACTCAATTTGGCATGTTACTGGCACATATGAACAGCTTGAAAACATCAGGTGAAGAGCTTTCTATGCAGCTATCTGACTTGGAAGGTTTTTATCGTGATGCAAAAAAGCGTTTTGATAATGAGCCAGAATTCGCCGAAACCGCGCGCGACTATGTTGTTAAATTACAAGCAGGTGATGAAGAGTGTCTCGCTCTATGGCAACAGTTTATTGATATTTCACTTCAACATTGTGATGATATTTACAGTCGCCTAAATGTCTTGTTAACACGCGATGATGTGATGCCCGAAAGCGCCTATAACGATGACCTTGCTGATGTGATTAAAGACTTAGACAAAGCAGGTTTACTAACCGAAGACCAAGGCGCACAATGTGTTTTCCTTGAAGAATTTAAAGGTAAAGACGGTAAAATATTACCCGCTATTGTACAAAAATCAGATGGTGGCTACCTCTATGCAACCACCGATTTAGCCGCCCTTCGCTATCGTCATAACACACTTCATGCTGATCGTATTTTATACTTTGTCGATGCACGCCAAAGCCTACATTTAAATCAAGTATTTGCTATCGCTAAAGCTGCCAATTTTGTTCCACAAGAAACACAACTTGAGCACATGGCCTTTGGTACGATGATGGGGAAAGATGGCAAACCCTTTAAAACACGAGACGGTGGAACGGTAAAACTAATCGATTTACTTACAAAAGCAGAACAACGCGCCTTTGATTTAGTTAGCGAAATAAACCCTGATTTAAGTGAAGATGAACGTCAATCTATTGCACATACCGTTGGTATTGGTGCAGTAAAATATGCCGATCTCAGTAAAAACCGTAGCTCTGACTATATTTTTAACTGGGACACCATGCTCAGTTTTGAAGGCAATACCGCCCCCTATTTGCAGTATGCTTACGCCAGAATCCAGAGTATTTTTCGTAAAGCAGGAAAAATTGATTCGTCTGTACCAATACATTTAAACGAACCAGCAGAACAACAACTAGGCGTTAAATTACTGCAATTAATAGAAGCGATTGAGCTAGTTGTTAAAGATGGTACACCCAATATTTTATGTAATTATTTATTTGAGCTGGCAGGAAACTTCATGTCATTTTATGAAGCATGCCCAATATTAAAAGCAGAGAATGATATTAAAAACAGTCGCTTAAAGCTTGCTAAATTAACCGCTAAAACATTAGATACAGGTTTAGGCTTATTAGGAATTGATACATTAGATAAAATGTAATGCCAACTACACAGCTGGGATTGTAACTGCTTGGATCGCGCTCTATTTTGTTTAAGTTAAAGGGAAAAGAGCGGAATTTATCCGTATAAATGAGCACTTTTAACGTAGAAATCGGGCAAAATAGAGTGCAAGCTGAGTAGTTATCTAAAATTTGGGAAAATAACTTGCTACATCAACACCATAAGCGGCAACATCGTGAGGCACATTACCCTTAAAAGGCACTTTATTTCCCCAATCACTTCCCCATTGATTAAGATCGCTAGGTTTATTATTTTCTAAAGAATCCTCATTCAAAACAAGTGCTTCAGCACCATCATCTACATTCAAATATTCATCCTCCATTACATCCAAACTACCAGCAGAAGCTAATAACGGAGAAGCTAAAAGTGCAATTAATAGGATAGTAGATAGTTTGTTTTTCATTCCAAAATCCTTCTCATCGGGGGATAGATGCGAATCCATTAAAACACTAGCTTGCTTAATTATTTCTGAATAGCATTACACCTACAGACAACTGGTTGCGAATAAAAAGTTAAATCGTCCAAGCACCATGCGCCAAACCAGCTAGCGACCATTTATTAGCACCTAAATTTTTCAACACCACCATCAAACTTGTCCAATCCATGCCATTAAGACTAGGGTCAACACCTGCTTGATGATACTCAATAATTTTATACTGTGGCGCAGGATAAAAAGTCAGCATATTATTGATTAAATTTCCCTGTGATAAAAAATCACTACTCGTATTAATCTCTGTCACTGTCGCATTGTTATGGTAAGCAAAATCCCAAAGGCGCTGAGACAGAAAGCTCCTTACATTAAGACTAATAGGATCTCCCGAACCATCTTCTATGCCCCATGTATGCAATGGTGGGTTTTGTACAATAAACTCACTCTCATAAGCGTCTTTAGTAAACACTAAATCACTAGAAGTTACATTATAATCAGCCGAAAAACGTACACCATCGCTATCAAACAAGTTCGTAAAAGCAGCTAAACCACCACCAGCATTCTCTAGCTGGTTGATAGCCTGTACCACCGTATTTGCCGCCTGTAATGCTGTACCCGTCATCGGAGCAGAAGGAGTAGAGCTACCTGAGCCAGAACCACCACAAGATACGAGAAAAAAAGCCAAAAACAATAATGAAAATTGACGCAACATGACCATATCACTCCCTCTAAAAAACTTATCTTATTAAGTATAGTATATATTTGAGAGTATCTTTCGTAACTACTCAGCTTTTACGCTTAGCATCCATCACATTGGGTAGCTCTTCTATTTTCTCTAATGCATTAGATAGTTTTTTTAAGTTTTCGATTTGTACTTCAATATGCAGAATTGAGATCAAGTCAGTTGCTCCACGCGAGCTGGATATATTTGAAACATTAATTTGTAGTTTTGCCAATATCTCCGCAATATCACGCAAAAAACCTGGTTGGTTAAATCCTGTTACCTGTATACCAACAGTATAAGCGGTGGTTTCTGCTCCCCAACTGGCTTCAGTAAGGCGTAGACGTTGTTCTTCTGTGAGATTTTTCTTGAGTACATTGGTACAGTCGGCGCGATGTATTTTAATGCCTCGACCAATGGTGATATATCCAATAATATCGTCACCTGGCACAGGCTGGCAACAGTTGGATATTTCCACCAATAAGTTACCTACCCCCTGTATTTGAATACCTTGATGATTCGATTGTTCCCTTACTTTTACTTTGCGGAACTTGACTTCATTTTTATCGGGTAAGTCAAAGGTATCGGTAAGTTGTGCGATATTAATATCACCACGACCTAGTGCAATTAAAAACTCTTTTTTGCTTTGCACATTAAAACGTTCAACTAGCGCATCCATATCAATCTTTTTTAGACCTAAACGACGTTTTTCTTGATCCAAAATACTCATGCCATCATGCAAATTTTGCTCATGGTCTTGCTGACGAAACCAGTGACGTATTTTAGCCCGTGTACCCGCAGAACCAACGTATTCTAAAATCGGATTCAGCCATTTACGCTTGGGTTGCTCTACTTTTCCTGTGATGATTTCAACACGGTCTCCATTTTTTAATTTGTAGTTTAAAGGTACTATCGAGCCATTAACTTTTGCCCCTATGCAGCGATGCCCTACGTGGGTATGAACCGCATAGGCAAAATCAATAGGCGTAGAGCCTTTACTTAAATCAAAAATATCGCCTTTAGGAGTCAACGCAAAGACACGATCTGAGAAGATACCTGCCTGAAAATCTTCTAATAGCTCTGAATCAGATTCATCACTATCTAAAAAGCGACGCAACGATGAAATTACTCTTTCCATTTCAGCATCTTGCGCGCCACCTTCTTTGTAACGCCAATGCGCTGCCACACCCAACTCGGCAAAGAGGTGCATATCTTCGGTACGAATTTGTATCTCGACGGCTTTATTTTCAGGACCTATGACAACAGTATGCAGAGATTGATAGCCGTTAGGTTTGCGATTATTAATATAATCATCAAACTCTTCGGGAATATATTTCCACTTGGCATGAACATTAGAGACAACGGTATAGCAGTCTTTATTGGTTTCGACAATAACGCGTACCGCACGCAAATCATAGAGCTGATCAAACGCTAATTTTTTGCGTTTCATTTTTTTCCAAATGCTGTAGATATGCTTGGGGCGACCGTATACCGTTGCTTTAATATTGTCTGCTGCTAATAAGTCACGCAATGTTTCAGTAAAACGTTCGACATATGACTCTCGTTCTAAGCGTTTTGTGGCTAATAATTTAGCGATACGTTTATAGCAATCAGGCTCTAAATAACGAAAAGCACGATCTTCCATTTCCCACTTTAACTGGCTAATACCTAAACGATTAGCCAATGGTGAATAAATAGCCATTGTTTCTTCAGCAAATGCTCGCTTGATGTCATCAGGAGAGTCGGAAATTAAACGTAACTGCTGTACATTCCATGCAAGACGGATAAGTACTGCACGCACATCGTCAACCATCGCAAGTAACATGCGGCGAAGCTTTTCGGCTTGCTCTGGAATTGTCACACCATTTTCATGCGGTGCTTTAAAGTTATGTAGCCAACGCATGTTTTTGACTAACATGGCGATAACAGGACTAAATTCTTCTTCTATATATTCAATCGAAAAACTTTCGTTTAAACGAATATCACTTAGTAATGTGGCGATAATGGTAACTTGATCAACTTGTAAATTAATAAGTGTACTCGCCACATCTAAACTAATCGGTATGTGTGGCTCACGATCAACTAATGCAACTTGCAACATATAGTCAACTGCTTTAGTCACCATAACTTTGTCACTATCCTTTTCAGTGACCCAGAGACGCTCTATCCACTCATCGCGGTTATATTGTTTATTATCAGTTAGCTGGCTATGTTGCATGATAAATTATTCTGTTTTTAGTGTTGGACTAAGCCTTGTATTCATCAAGGCAAATAGACTAAATAGAGCCACGAATAATACGCTCAACGTGTGGCGCAATCTCATTTAAATGAGCAATTATGGCACTAGGGGATTTGTCTTTATCCCATTTTTTATGTTGGGGGTTATACCATATTGCATGTAAGCCTGCATTCAGTGCGCCTATGACATCATACGTTGGATGATCGCCGACGTGTAACGTTTCCGAGGCAGTACTATTAGCTAATGTTAACGCATATTGAAATATTCTGGCATCTGGTTTAGCAACACCTATTTCGTTCACATGGACGCTAAAATCAAAGTATTGACCGATACCAATGTGATTTACATCCGCATTGCCATTACTTATAACACCTAAACGATACTTTGTAGAGAGTTGCTCTAAGACCTCAAGTGTGCCGTCGTATAAAGTAACTTGGTTACGAGCCAGCCAGAAAATATGAAAAGCATCTTCTGCCATTTGTTGAGGGTACGAAAACTTATCCGCTAACTCACTTAACCAATCTTTGCGTATTTTGGTTAGATCATAAACATCATCAGGATGTTCCTGCATATACTCTATGCGGTTTTGAATAAGTTGCTCAAAGGAATAAGTTGAACTAATTTTGGGGTAGTACTTCTCAATCCATTGATAGCAGGTTTTTTCTGCCTTTAAAATAACAGGCTTGCACTCCCAGAGAGTGTCATCTAAGTCGAAAGTAATACATTTAATCATCATGAGGGGATGATATGACAAGCAAGACACTTAAGTTTAATTTTTTATTCATTTTTTTATTCTTTGGTTTTTTAGCATCAAGCTCCTTACAAGCTAAAACCATTGTGATGATTCATGGCTATTTAGCCGATGGTATGTCATGGCGCACCACCAATGTCACTAAAGGTCTATTGGCTGCGGGTTGGAAAGATGGTGGAAATTATTCATGGTCTCAACAAGGCATGATACCTGCCAACAATCCTGTTGCTATTCCTGATGCTTTTTACACCGTAGACCTACCGTCTAAAGCACCCATTCACGTACAAGCAAACATATTAGGGCAATATTTAGATCACTTATATGCCATTAGAGACGAGCCGATTATTTTTATTGGACACTCCGCAGGCGGCATTGTTGCACGTTTATATATTGTCACACCTGGCCATGTACCCGCACAGGCTCTTATCACCATAGGTACACCACACTTAGGCACGCCAATTGCCGATTTAGCACTACTTGCAGGTAACTCACCTATTGGCATGATGCTCGATATGGCGGGTCAGGAAGACATTACTGACTCGCGAGGTTTGTACTCCGATTTAAAAAAAGAAAAACCAAATACCTTTCTGTATTGGCTAAATCGACAAACTCATCCTAAAATCCCTTATGTATCCGTTATTCGAGCAAACAAAACCAAGCGTCAACCAATGCAATATGATTTTGTTGTACCTACAGCAAGCCAAAACATGAATAATGTTTGGGCGTTACGTGGTCAATCAATGCTATATTTAACACAAGAAAGTCACTTCCTTAGTGATAAAGATGGACTTTTTATTGTAGATATTTTAAGTAGGATTTTAAAATAACAGATATAACGAACAAGCTCATTGTCATCACACCTAATCGAGATTTTATTTAATGGTCAAGCCAAGACTAATT
>Ga0256832_1002329_pt1 | contig 12963 bp, 14 predicted proteins | sample 134614metaG_FD_190534 | JGI IMG/M metagenome (GOLD analysis project Ga0256832, IMG submission 190534) | Hydrothermal vent microbial communities from Lau Basin, Pacific Ocean - 134-614 | ecosystem: Environmental > Aquatic > Marine > Hydrothermal vents | place: Pacific Ocean: Lau Basin | collected... | reverse complement strand
GCTGCTGCGCTGGAAGAACAACACCGATGCGCAAACGCGCGCGGCGCTGGAGAAAGCGCATGACGTGCTTGTGGCTGTTGATGAGAGTGACTGGACACGCGAGCATCTCACGGATGTATTGATGACGGCGGCGGGCGACAAGCGTGGGGACTTCCTCTGGCCGCTGCGCGTGGCTCTGACCGGTGCGCAGCGCTCGCCGAGTCCCATGGACTGCGCATGGGTACTGGGCAAGGAGGAGACGCTTGCACGGATAGAAAAGGCGATAAAGTGAAGGGAAATATATGTTTGAAAGGATAGGACAAGATGAGGGCGGGAAGCAAGAGGAGCACGCGGGCTTGCCGGAGGGTATGATTGATTATCGTGTTGATATTGACAGCCTGAAAAATGCTCTGATGGATAGTCTTGCGTTCAGCGAAAGAGAGGCGCGCGAGGTAATTTATACCATGGCAAACCTTGTGTATAAAATGCGTGAACGATTGCCGATGTATGACATGGTGATTGGTGATGATGCAAGTGCGCGATTGGTTACACGATTTATGCGCACGTGCATCAATGATGTACGCACGGCACAGGCGCTGCCGCGTGTGAAGACGCGTTTTGTGTGTGGTGGGAATGTTGAAAATGTAGACGAAGTGCACACATATATTAAGAATGATATAGATTTAACGTGCAGCCGAGCATTGTTTGTGACAGAGTACATTCTCACCGGGGGTGGCATTCAGGCTGTTGTTGACACACTTCAGCAAAGAGGTGTGGCATTTGATGTGGCGGCTCTTTCAATGAAATTTGCACCATATCATGTGCAAAATGGTGTTTACCTTGCGGAAGATGGTAGCGACACAGATATTCATTTCTATTTTGGCGCACAGCGCGATGTGGGTATCGTATTTTATGGTAATGCCGCTAATGGTGTTGTAAAGAACCCATACACCCCTCATGTACAGAGAGATAAATTTACTTATGATGAAAAGATGGAGAGAGGACGGAAAGCGATGGACATGTGCGCGCATGAGATTGTGAGAAAGCTTGTTCTGAGTGATGACACGTGACAAAAAGTTGACGCTATGGCAGGTCGTAAACTATAATGAAAGCAAGGACACAGGTCCGCATATAATAAGCCGTAAACCGTAATACTATTACTATGGCAGAACGCGTAACAGACCAGGAGTTTGTGGAGTTTGTTGTCAAGCAGCTCGTGGACAAACCGGAGGCCGTTGTTGTTGACCGCAAGGTTGATGAAATGGGTGTGCTGATTACACTGACGGTGGATCCGCAGGATATGGGGATGGTCATCGGTCGTGAAGGCGCAACCGCCAAGGCGATTCGCACGCTCTTGCGTGTGGTGGGCGCACGCGACAACGCACGGGTGAACCTCAAGATTAACGAGCCGGAGGGCTCGGAGCGCGCGCGGCGCATGGAGCGCAGCGAGGAGCGCGTACAGGAAGACGCACCGAGTCGCAAGACACTTGATGAAGTTGTGGGTGACTTGGAGATGTAGACGCGTACAAGTTTTACAAAACAAAACCACGTGCAGACCGCAGGTGGTTTTGTTTTTTTGTGGTACACTGTGAACGTAAGGAGATATGTGTCATTTATGAAAAGGCGATATAAACGACAGCGGCGTGCACCGGCTGCGCATCACGCACACACAGAGGAATTGCGCTTTCGCAATATTGTGTTGCCAACACAGCAGTGTTTGGAGCGCATGGGCATCACGACGCAAAGGCAGCTGCAAAGTGCGGTAGACACATATGGCATTGACGGACTGATTACACGCATGGAGGATGCGGGATACACGCCGCCAAAGCACGAGAAGTGGCGCATTATGGGCGCAGTGCGCGGCAAAGACTGGAAAGAAATGCTCAAGGAGATGCGCAAAGAACAAAAGCGATAAAATAGTAACCGCAGGAAATTATGACACACAATGTACTCATTATTGGTGCACAGGGGATGTTGGGACAGGCGCTGGTAGCAGCGTTCGGTGAGGATGAGACATACCATGTGACGGCGTGGGATCGTGCGGAGATTGACGTCACAGACACACCGGCGGCACGGGAAAAAATCACAGCACTCTGGCCGGACATCATCATCAATGCCACAGCGTACAATGCGGTGGATGCATGTGAAGAAGACGATGCGGAGTATGCCAAGGCACAGGCGCTCAATACGCGCGTGCCGGGAGAGCTGGCAAAGATTGCTGCATCGTTGCAGGCGACATTCGTGCACTACAGCACAGACTACGTGTTTGATGGACAGCGACCGCGGGTCAACGGGCGGCGCGGTCCCGGGTGCTGTGGGCAGAAGTGCCAGAAGTGCCGGTATATGGGTCCGGAGGAAAACTTTCCGTATTGGTCGTACTGCGAGAACGACGATGCCAATCCACTGTCGCGCTATGGGCAGACCAAGCGCGACGGGGAGAGGGCGGTAGAGAAGTACGGTTCGCGATACTATATCATCCGCCTCTCCAAGCTCTTTGGTGCGCCGGCGACTGCGCCCGGTGCAAAGCGCAGTTTCTTTGACGTAATGCGTGACGTTGGGGTAAAGGCGCAGCGTGATGGGACATGTGTCACGGCGGTGGACGGAGAGACGAGTTGTTTTACCTACGCGCCGGACCTGGCGGCCGAGACCAAGGCGATTATTGAGGACGCGGCACCCAGTGGCATCTACCACGTCGTTAATAGCGGTCCGTGTACGTGGTACGAAGCGGCCAAGACGCTGTACGAGATTCTCGGCATGGACGTCTGCGTCAAACCGGTGCCACCATCGGCCTTTCCGCGGCCGGCACAGCGCCCGGCGTCCAGCGTGCTTATCTCCACGAAGCGTTCACCGTTGCGCGACTACCGCGAGGCACTGCGGGAGTATCTCGTTCAGACACGTGCTTAAGACGCAGTTGCCAAAGATGATGTTGTGTTGTGTATAGAGGAGGTTGAAGTGCTTTCAGGGAGGGAGAAGTGTGATATACTGAATGTAGTTACTGATGCACAACTTTTGGATATCTAACGAGAATATCCAAGGGTGAGCATTTTGCAAAAAGTTATTAGGTAACATATATACAATGGACGCACAGAATATGCAAACTCCACATGAAGGACGTATGCCGGGGCGCGCAGCATATCAACCACATGCACACCATGTTCCTCATAGTGCAACACAGAACGCAACGGGATCTCATGAGCACCGGGATGCGCAGCAGAAGCGCCGCCACACGCGGTTCTTTGATGCTGTGATTACGGTCAGTATTACGGCACTATTTCTCGGTGTCCCGCTGTTTTTCACGTCATTGACCATGCAGGGCATTGTCTTTGACAAGCAGATGTACTTTTACTTCTGGTTGTTGGTCGCCACGGTTGCATGGGCAACGAAGAGTGCGATGACGGGAGAATTAACGTTACGTCGCACACCGTTGGACTATCCGATTATCGGACTTATTGGCGTGATGTTGGTGAGTACCTTCTTTTCCGATGACCGATGGCACAGTTTGTGGGGCGCGTTTGGTGATCCGTCGCGCGGCCTCATCTCCGTGCTTGCAGCGGTTGTTGCCTTTTATCTCATCGTGACACACTTCTCGTGGAGCCGCTTCCGCTGGTTCTTTGGTGCACTGCTTTTGTCAGGAAGTATTGTTGTTGTGTGGACATTCCTCGGGTTGCTGGGTGTTGGCTTTCTGCCGGCGTCCCTTGCAGCCTCTGCGCCATTGAGCTTGATTGGTTCACTGAAAGGGTTGACGCTCTTTATGTCCGCAATAATTCCGCTTTTAGTCGCAGGCATCTTTGGGCTGTGGAAGGAAGATGCGCGCGTGCATGTTGCTGTGCGCTATGGTGTGAGTATCGTGCTGGGCGTAGTTGTTGTGCTTGCTCTGATTAATATTTTCTCACTGCTCGGTTACGCGCCATTAATTCCATTGGCTGTTGGTGTGGCGTTCTTTCTCGTCTTTATTCTGGCGCAGATTGTACGCCCGCACGGCACACTGTCATTTATTCCGATGGTGGTCCTGGTTGTTGTTGCCGGATTTCTGATGACACAGTCACCGGGGAATACAATTCACAGTCCGTTTATCCGTGAGGGCCTCGTGCTGCCACCGGAGATTACCGTGGACAAGGCGTTTTCGTGGGATATTGCAAAAGCGTCTCTCAAAGAACACTTCTTTTTTGGCTACGGCCCCGCACTATATGGGCATGCATTTTCTTTGGCGCGCCCGGAGTCATTTAACAACAATCCGCTCTACACATTGCGCTTCTTGCAGGGTGAGGGGGCGCTGTTTGATGGCGTGTCAACGGTTGGCGTGTTGGGCGTCATCATGATGATGCTGGTATTTGTGACGTTCTTTGGTGTAGCTATCTATCTCATGACGCGCAACCAGGAATACAACAAAGTGTATTCACTGGGCTTTGTGAGCGCAGTAATTATCTTGGGTATTGCAACGGCGATGTATCGCGTAGAGGGAAGCATTGTGCTCGTTGGTGTTCTTGTGGCGGCGCTTGCCTGGGCGGTACTGTATCACGAGAGCAAGATGCCGTTTCAGACATTGGCACTGTCTCTCAAGGCGTCGCCAAAATTTGCACTCACACTGGCATTTATCTCCATCGTACTTATCGCCGGCGTGGGCATGTCATTTTTCTTTGTTGGCAAGATGTTTGCTGCCGATGTGTTTGCCGGTACGGCGGTGCACGCGCGTGAAGTGAGTGAAGACACAATCAACAACCTCACACGTGCAACACGTCTCAACGGACGCGAAGGAAACTACTTCACACGCATCGGTCAGGAATTCATGGTATTGGCCAATCGTGAGGCGCTCAAGTCGGAGGAAGAGCGTGACATCCAGAAGCTCAGTGCATACCTGCAGGCTGCACGCGCTGCGGCGTTGCAGGGGCGTACATTGTCGCCGGCAGATGCGGCCGCTGCAGAAGTTTACGCACAAATTCTCGAGAATACAAGCTACTACGATCCGGCATTCTTGGATGCTGCTGATGAGGCCTATGCCGCAGCGCAGAAGCTGGAGCCATCAAATGCGCTCTATGTGGCCAAGCGCGCTGAAATTGCACTGCGCAAAGCACTGTTGATTGATAAGAAGAAAGAAGACGAGCGCAAAGAAGCGCTGGCACATGCCAAGGACCTCTTTAGCGAGGCAATCGACAAGAAGGCAAATCTCGCATCGGCATACTATCAGCGCGCTCTCATCAAGCAGGAGCTCGGTGATCTGGATGGTGCGATTGAGGACATGGAGAAGGCCTTCATCGCAAGTGGTAATGCCAACATCACCTACGCGTACAGTCTTGGTGTGCTGTACAAAACACGTGACAAGGAGAATGATGCCGCACGGGCAGAGCTGCTGTTCCGCAGCATCCTGGGCGTCAATGACAAGGAAGTCAATACGCACTTGGAGTTAGCAACACTCTATGAGAGAAAAGACAAGAAGGCGGCAGCCATCGCAGAGTACAAGAAGGTCTTAGAGTTGCTACCAAAAGATGGGGAGAATGTTGCTGCTGCACGCGAAAATATCAAGAAGATTATTGCACGATTGGAACAGTCCGGCGTCTCTGTGGAGCCAACACAGGACACAGCACAAACACCGTCTGTCACAGCGCAGCCGGAGGCAACCGCACAAGAGTCATCACAGACAACAACGCAAGAGGCGACGGGGCCGCAGAACGCAGCCGCACAACCATCGCCGGCAACTGATACGCAACAGCAATAACCATGCAAAACGCTCGTGCAGATACCGATGCAGGGGCGTTTTTGGAGTGCGATGTGTCGCGGTAGAGGCATTTGCGCTGTTACTGCAGATGTGCTAATAATGGGGGTATGGTGTATGTAATGTAACGTGTGACGACATGGCGCGGAACAAGCACAAAAAGACAGAGGTTGTCCCAGAGGGTGTGGGTGCTTTTGTGTGGGAGGTTGTAAAGATTTTTGCCTTTGCTGCAGCGATTATCATTCCTATCCGCCTCTTTCTCTTTCAGCCGTTCCTCGTGGAGGGCTCAAGCATGGCGCCAAACTTTCACAGTGGAGAGTACGTTATCGTCAACGAGGTTGGCTACAAGAACGTGCACCTGGGTGGAGTGACGTTGCTTGCGCCGCGCAGGGAGTTGCACCGTGGTGACCCCGTCGTCTTTCGCTTCCCCCAGGACCCCAAGACATTTTTCATTAAGCGCGTCATCGGCTTGCCGGGTGAGCGGGTGACCGTGCGCGGTGGCGTTGTAACCATCTACAATGACGCCCATCCGGACGGTTTTGTGCTCACGGAGGACTACCTGCCAAACGGTGGCATTGTCACGACAGATGATGTGGACTACACGGTTGCTCCGGACGAGTATTTCGTCATCGGCGACAACAGGAACCACAGTTATGACTCACGCATGTGGGGTCCGCTGAACAAGGATTTTGTGATGGGCAAGGTGCTCGTACGTATCTGGCCGTTTACCAGATTTAAGGTTTTTGATTAATGTTTTGTAAAATGTAATGCGTATGGTATCAAAGAAGAAGGCGGCAAAGAAAACCGCAAAGCGTGCGTCCAAGAAGAGTGCAAAGAAGGTGGTGAAAAAAGCGGCAAAGAAAACTGCAAAGCGTGTGCCAAAGAAAGCAGCAAAGAAAGCTGTAAAGAAGAGCGCAAAGAAGGTAGCGAAGACGGCAACAAAGAAGACGGCACGACGCACCGCGACTGCACGCAAAACGCGCGTAGAAGAGCCACTGGTGTTGCAACCGCTGCGTGGTATGCGTGATATCCTTCCCGGTGACCAGCCGTACTGGGAGCAAGTACGTCGCGTCCTCAATAAGGCGGCACAGGAGTATGGTTTCAATCGTATCCAAACACCACTTGTAGAGTTTGAGAACCTCTTTGTGCGCAGCGTGGGTTCTACGACAGAAGTCGTACAGAAGGAGATGTACAGCTTTGTGACGCGCGGCGGTGATCGTGTGGCGTTGCGACCGGAGCTGACCGCCGGCAATGTGCGGGCGTTTATCCAGCACGGTATGAATGTGTGGCCCAAGCCGGTGAAGCTCTTTTCCATGGGACCGGTGTATCGCTATGACCGACCGCAGGAAGGGCGCTATCGTGAGCACGTTCAAGGAAACTTTGATATTTACGGTGAGAGTGACCCTATTATAGATGCGCAAATGGTGCAGATGGCACACCGCATACTGCACAGCCTCGGTATCAAAGACGTTGTCTTTCACATCAACTCTATCGGCACACCAAAGACGCGCGCGGCATACAAAAAGAAGCTGACGAAATACTTGGAGAAGTACCGTCGCAAGATTCCTGCAGAATTGCGCGCGTTCATCACAGACAACCCCTTTCGCATTTTGGATGCAAAAGACCCCGTATGCGCAGAGATTGCCGCCGGTGCACCACGCGCTGTGGATGCCCTTGATCCGGAGAGCAAAGAGCACTTCGCACGCTTTGTGGAGTACCTGGACGAACTCGGTATCACCTACGTCAAGGATGACACGCTTGTGCGCGGTCTGGACTACTACACGCAGACGGTGTTTGAAGTTTTTGTGCGCGGCGAAGGTGGTAAGCGTCGTTCGCTGGGTGGCGGTGGTCGCTATGATGCACTCATCAAAGCGCTGGGTGGCGAGGACATGCCGGCGATGGGCTTTGGATTGGGACTTGATCGCATCGTGCTTGAGATGAAGCGCGTGCACGCAAAATCCTATGAATTGCCACGACCGCGTGTGTTTCTGGCGCAGCTTGGCGACCTGGCAAAGAAGAAGAGTCTGACAATTTTTGCCATGCTGCAGAAGGCGGGCATCCTGACATCGGAGAGTTTTGGCCGTGGTAATCTGCGTGCGCAGCTGCGCAAAGCGGAGCGCTCCGGTGTGGATGTTGCCATTATCATTGGACAGAAGGAGGCGCTGGACGGCACAGTCATCCTCAAGGACATGATGAGTGGCTCGCAGGAGACGGTTGATGTAGACAAGATGGTGCCGACGGTCAAGAAACTTCTGAAGAATATCAGCAAGTAAATTGCCTCTGTGTCACATTCTGTGTACTTGCGCAAAATGTCAAAAGAGTATAGAATAGGCATGTTTGGTATGCTCTATAGTATGTATTGTCCGGCATGCCTGTGGATAAGTATGAACGTTATGAAATCTATCAGAACTATGGAAGGGAGGTTGACACTATGATCAAAATGGTCAAGAAAGAGCGTGAGAGCGACGAGAGTCTCATCCGACGTTTTACGCGCAAGGTGCAGCAGAGCGGTGTATTGAAGCAAGTGCGGTCCAAGCGTTTCTACAAGAAGGCGGCCAACAAGGAAACACTGCGCAGCAATGCTATCTACAGAGCAACGATGCACAAGGAAGTTGAGCGCCTGAAGAAGATGGGACACTACAGTCCGGATGCTGTCCGCGAGCTACGCAAGCGCCTCAAAAAAGAACACGTGCTCTAGCACACCTGACAGACAAGCGTTTGCTCTCGGGCGGACGCTTTCTGTGTTTGGGTGGTGCGTATAATAAATTTCTAGCACACCAAGAACATGACACGTTTGGAAACATTGACACAAGACCTCACGGCAGCAATGCGCAGCGGGGATGTCCGTCGGCGCGATGTTGTGCGTTCGCTCCTGACGATGGTCAAGAACGAAGCCATTGCACAGAAAGTGGATGCTGCAAAACTCACAGACGATGCTATCATTGCCGTGTTGAAGCGCGCGCAGAAGCAGCGTGCTGATGCCGCGCAGCAGTTCCGTGCCGGCAATCGTCCGGAGCTTGCGGACAAAGAAGCCGCAGAGGCTGAGATCATCGCCGCGTATTTGCCGGAGCAGATGAGCGAAGAGCAGATTGCGGAAATTGTAGACGCGGTGATTGCGCGTGTCGGTACGGAGAATTTTGGCGCGGTGATGGGGCAGGTCATGGCACACGTCAAGGGGCAAGCGGATGGTGCGACCGTCAAGGCGATTGTAGAAGCTAAACTTGCTGCACAAAATGGAGCGTAAGCGCGCGCCAGAGTAGAGATATTTTTTTGGATATGTTGGTAGATGATGTGACAATTACGGTGCGTGCGGGGCGCGGCGGTAATGGCGTGGTACGCTTTGCGCGTGCGATGATGACGCTGGGACCGACGGGTGGCAATGGCGGCAAGGGCGGTGATGTCATCGTGCGCGGCGTACCGGACCTTGGGGCGTTGCGCGTGTTTCGCACCAAGAAGGACGTCGTGGCGAAGAATGGCGCCGATGGCGGGCAGAACATGCAAGACGGGGCCGCCGGCAAAGATGCCATCATCAATGTCCCGGTAGGTGCGGTTATTACGGACCTCACAAGCGGCATGGTTTATGACATCGTGCGCGCGGGGCAAGAGGAGGTTGTCGCACGTGGTGGTAACGGTGGTTTTGGGAACTACCACTTTCGCTCCAGCCGGCATACGTCACCGGACCGGGCAAACGCCGGGCAGGAAGGATCCGCGACGCAATTGCACATTCAACTCAAGATGATTGCGGATGTGGGATTTATTGGGCTGCCAAATGTGGGGAAGTCCAGTTTGCTCAACGCACTGACAAATGCGTCAAGTAAGGTGGCAAATTATCAATTCACAACACTTGAGCCGCATTTGGGTGTGTACTATGATCTTATTCTCGCAGATATTCCCGGACTCATTGCCGGTGCGTCACAGGGCAGGGGCTTGGGGCACAAATTTCTCAAGCACGTGGAGCGCACGCGCACACTCTTTCACTTTGTGGCGGCGGATAGCCCGCACCCGCGCGAGGACTACCGGACAATCCGCGCAGAGCTTGGTACGTATAACAAGGCGTTGCTGACAAAACCGGAGTGGGTGATTGTTTCGCGCGCTGATGAGCGTACGCCGGAAGACGTGGCAGATGTTGTGGCGACACTGAAGCGCGAGAACCCGCGCGTCACGGCGATCTCCCTCCTGGATGATGCGAGCATTGACCGCCTCAAGAAGGAGGTGTTGTCACGCATCGCACCACGGTAGACATGAGTGAGATGTGTATGAGAACACACGGACCCCACAATGTTGATCTGACAGTTGTCCGTGAGGCATCTGATGTGATGCTCACCGATGCTGATGTTGCAGCGATTGTGCGCACGACGTTAAGTATGAGCAACGTGACATTTGCAGCGGACGCCACGGTAAGTCTCACGGTCGTGTTTGTGTCAGATGCTGCAATTCACGCACTCAACCGCACGTATCGCCACAAAGATGCGCCAACTGACGTGCTGTCATTCCCAGACACTTTCGCTGCCGCACCGGCGCCGGGCGTGGACCACACGAACGAACAGCACATGGTACACGGCGCGTGCGCGCTCGGTGACATCATCCTATCCTGTGCGACAATTGCACGATATGCTACAATGGATAGTGTACCGCAGGACCGTGCGCTCACGTTTGTCATTGCCCACGGTGTCTTGCACCTCCTTGGATATAATCACTCAGAGATGATGTTTGCTATCCAGGATCGCGTAACGCAGATAATTCATGAAGCATAACCGACCATTTGGCAATAGTGTGCGTGATGCACTGCGCGGTGTGTATCATGCAGCGCAGACGGAGCGGAACTTCCGCTTTGAGCTTGCCGTTGCGTGCGTGGTGCTGCCCGGTGCATTCTTCGTTCCGCTGACCATGGCGGAGCGCGCCGGTGTGTGGCTGTGTGTTTTTGCAGTACTGGTCGCGGAGCTGTTTAATACGGCAATTGAGCACACTGTGGATGTGGCAACGCAGGAGCAGAGTGAGGTCGCGCGCGTGGCAAAGGACACGTCTGCCGCTGCCGTGCTCTTTGTGAGTATCGGCGCGCTGTGTTATGGCTGTGCGGTGGCGTGGCTTGTTGTGCAGCGCAGTGCGGTGTTCTGAGAAAGATGTCGCATAACCTCTGTGGGAAACGTTTCACGTAGAGGTTATGTGGGATGACGAACGTCAGCATAACTAAGACAAAATGATGAAGAACGCATACATTACAGCAGTTGATATCGGGACGACAATGACGCGCGTTGTTGTTGCGGAGGAGCGCGATGAGGAGATGCCGTATATTGTGGCGGCAGCCGCCGTGCCGTCCGCCGGATTGCGACGCGGTGGTATTGTGGACGCTCATGAAACTGCGCGCAGTGTAGAGGAAGCCGTGCGGCAGGTGCAAGTACAGTCGGGGATAACAGTCAATCACGCGCTGTTTGCGCTCGGCGGTACGCAGATGGATGCGCGTGTGTCCAAAGGTGTTGTTGTGGTCGGACGCAGTGATGGGGAAATTACTGCGGATGATGTGGAGCGCGTGTTGATGGCGGCACAAGCCATCAGCGTCCCGGCAAACAAAGAAATCGTACATGTGCTGCCGCGCCACTACAATGTTGATGAGCAGTCCGGCATCAAGGATCCCATAGGGATGACGGGCGTGCGCTTGGAAGTAGAGGCGTTGGTAATTGACGCGCCGGTGCAGAATTTGCGTGGTATAGAAACAGTGGCGCAGCACAGTGGCGTGACTGTAGAAGATGTGATTGCTGCGCCGTTGGCGACAGCGGAGGCGGTCTTGGACCGGCAGCAGCGTGAACTTGGCGTGACACTTGTCAACATCGGTGCCGCGACAACGTCTGTTGTTGTTTACGAGGAAGGCGAACTGATTCACACGGCGGTGTTGCCGGTGGGTGCGGGGCATGTGACCAATGACATTGCCATTGGCTTGCGCACGGCGGTAGACACGGCAGAGACGGTCAAGCTGAATTACGGTGTAGCGATTGCGGCGGCGGTAGACCGTCGCGAGGAGTGTGACCTTGGTGCGATTGATGCGCGCGAAGAAGGGCACGTATCACGCTATCACATTGCGGAGATTATCCAGGCGCGTATGGAGGAAATCTTCTCACTCGTCCAAGAAGAGCTTGTCAAAATCGGCAAGGCAGAACTCTTGCCGGCCGGTGCCGTGCTGACCGGTGGCGGTGCAAAGCTACCCTATGTCGTCAATCTTGCTAAGAATGTGTTGCGCTTACCGGTGCGTATTGGTGAGCCGTTGCGCATGCCGGGCGTCTTTGATCGTGTGGATGATCCGTCCTATGTGACGGCACTGGGGCTTATTCACTGGGGACTAACGCATGAGCGCAGCGCTGACACCGGTGCGCTCGGGCGTGCCAAGGACCATGTGCAAACGATGACAAAACCATTTACCGGCATCAAAGATAAATTGAGTATGCTGTTTGAAAAGTTTTTCCCATAGACAGCAGCTATAACGCACATACAAAAATGAAAATTCTTACAGACAACATCACATTTACCACGCAGACGCAAACGGATTTCGTGGACATTACGGAAGATGTGCGAGAGATTGTTGCGCGTAGTGGTGTCCGCAACGGCACAGCGACAGTCTTTGTAGCACATACAACAATGGGCGTTGCCATCAACCACAATGAGCCGATGCTCGTGCAAGATATTGCGCGCATGCTCTATCGCCTCGCACCGGTCAATGATCAGTATGCGCATGACCTCTTTGAGTTGCGTCAGGGTGCGCGTGCAGACGGGCGCAGCAACGGGCACTCGCACTGCAAGGCTGTGCTCCTGGGCACAAGTGAACATGTGCCGATTGTGGACGGTGTACTTGCGCTCAGTGCCATCCAGAGTATCTTTGCGATTGATCTGGATGGTCCGCGCACGCGTGATGTGGTTGTGCAGGTTGCCGGATTGTAAGACGTTAATGATGCGCATGTGTTGCGGCGTAATGGCTCACGCAGCATTTTTGTGTGAAATGCAGTTTTTATGAAACAGATAGTACAGATCGTCGTCGTGGGAGTGATATGCTGCGTTGGCGCGTGGCTTTTTGTGCATCGTGCGCTCTACACATCTACGGGAGCGGCATCGGATGTTGTGACAGTCACAATTGCGGATGGCGCCACGACGCAATCAATCGCGCGTCAGCTTGCGGCAGACCAGCTGATTGCGCATGCGTGGGCGTTCAACCTGTACATGCGTTTGCATGGCGCCGGACAGACACTCAAGGCGGGGACGTATACCATTGCGCCGAGCTTGACCATTTC